>Ga0075012_10002349_pt1 | contig 18658 bp, 16 predicted proteins | sample All_14_2_FD_71474 | JGI IMG/M metagenome (GOLD analysis project Ga0075012, IMG submission 71474) | Freshwater microbial communities in response to fracking from Pennsylvania, USA - Allegheny Zone_MetaG_DW_15 | ecosystem: Environmental > Aquatic > Deep subsurface > Groundwater > Drilled... | reverse complement strand
CGCTAGCAGAGGGGGCCGCAGGACTTCCCGCGCGTACCCGCTTTCGCACCCTGGCCCACGCCGAACTCCCCTACCCGGTCGACCGCTATCCAAGCAGCCGATATGCACTGGTCGCGCTCGCACCGGAGACGGGTCGTCGCCACCAACTCCGACGCCATCTCAAGCACCTGTCCCATCCCATCATCGGTGATGCCACCTATGGCAAGGGCCGCCACAACCGCTTGTTTCAAACCCTGTTCAACAGCCATCGGCTGCTGCTCGCCTGTGTCGGACTACGCCTGACGCATCCTTACTCCGCGCAGCCCATCATCATCGACTGCCCGATCTCGCCCGACTTTGCCAACGTCATCAATCAGCTCGGATGGAGCTGTCATGTGAACACGCTTTCGATGTCTTTCGATTCGTAGGACAATATGTACCCTTTACGCCTGCCGATGAAGTGACTCTCATGAATCCGTTGCTGCAAGTTCGCGAACAAGGCCAGCAGATCTGGCTAGACAACCTCTCCCGTACGCTGCTCAACGAAGGACAACTCGCACGCTTCATCGCCGAAGACGGGGTTGCCGGAATCACCACCAACCCGTCGATCTTCCACAAGGCGATTGCCGACGGACGGTATTACGAGGACGACCTTGCCGCCCTCAAGGCCCAGCCGATGGCGGCCGAGACGCGTTATGAGCATCTGGTCATTCCGGACGTACAGCGCGCTTGCGACTTGCTGCGTCCGGTGTTCGACGACAGCAAGGGTAACGCGGGCTATGTCAGCCTCGAGGTATCGCCAGCCCTGGCCGACGACGCGGACGGCACCGTGGCCGCCGGATTGCGCTTGAAGACAGCCGTCGATCGCGCCAACCTGCTGATCAAGGTGCCTGCGACTGCTGCCGGACTGATTGCCATCGAACGCCTGATCGGCGCAGGCGTGAGCGTCAACGTCACACTCATGTTCTCGCTGAAGCATGTCGAAGCGGTCGCATCCGCTTATCTGAAAGGGCTCGAGCGGCTTCAGGCATCGGGGGGCGATGTCTCCTCGGTCATGTCCGTTGCCAGTGTCTTCCTGTCGCGGGTGGATACGCTGATCGACAAGCAACTCGACGAGCGTGGGGGTGAGGCCCTGAGCTTGCGGGGCAAAGCCGCAGTCTCGATGTGCCGACTGGCTTATCAACAATACCGGGCACGCTTTCACGGCCCGGCCTTTGCCTCCCTGCGCGCAGCCGGCGCCCGGCCGCAGTACCTGCTGTGGGCCAGTACAGGCACCAAGAATCCGGCCTACAGCGACCTGCTGTATGTCGAATCACTGATCGGCCCCGAAACCGTCAATACCTTGCCGGACGCCACACTGGCCGCGCTGCTGGATCACGGCAGGGTGGCGCGCACCCTTGAAACCGGCCTCGATGACGCCCGCCGGGTCTTGGACGAACTGAACCGTCTGGGCATCGACATGACACAAGCTGGCGAGCGCCTTCAGGCCGAAGGTTTGCGCCAGTTCGAACAGGCTTTCGCACAGTTGCTGGCACTCACCGCAGATTGAACCTGATACGCGGACGTGCCAAACGCGGTTTACCCCGCATTCCGCAACGAGACCTTTCACCCAAGCAAAAAAGGCACCTTCGGGTGCCTTTTTTCAGTTTGCCTGCCCTCTGGATGAGGGCACACACTCAACCGACCAGCGCCGGTACGTTTTTCTTGACCAAGGACGAGCGCGCCACACCGCGTTGATCACCTGCGGCCCCCAACACTTCCTTCATGTCCAGGATAAGCACGATCTGCCCATTGGAAAGGGTCGTCACACCGGCAACCCCCTTGGGACGGAAATCGTCCAGTGACTTGATCACTGCATCCTCGCGGCCGGCAAAGCTGTCAATGGCCAGAATGAAGGACAGTTCGGCCGTCTGCATCAGCACGCCATACTCGGGCGTGCGCTCCTGCTCCCACCCCAGCAAGCCCGCGAGCGGCAACACCGGCAGCACTTCACCCCGCACCACCATGGTGGCACGCCCCCCGACCTCCTGAACCTCCTTGGCGTCGATCGGCAGAATCTCGCGAACCATCGACAACGGCACGGCGAAGGGCTGCTCACCCAACCTCACCAACAGCACCGGCAAGATCGCCAGCGTCAGCGGCAGACTGATGATGAAGGTCGTTCCCTTGCCTTGCTGCGAACGGATGTCGATCGATCCGTTGAGCTTCTGGATGTTGGTGCGCACCACATCCATCCCAACCCCGCGGCCAGACACGTCCGACACCTGCGAGGCCATGGAGAAACCTGGAAGAAAGATCAGGTTATAGCTCTGACGCTCATCCATGGTGTTGGCCTCTTCATCCGTGATGAGACCTTTCTGCAGGGCTTTAGCACGCAGCCGCTCGGCATTCATGCCACGCCCGTCATCTGCCACCAGGATGACGATGTGGTCGCCCTCCTGACGAGCTTCAAGCCGGACCACGGATTTCTCCGGCTTGCCGTTGGCACGCCGTTCGGCAGCATCCTCCACCCCATGGTCCACTGCATTGCGGATAAGGTGAATGATCGGATCTGACAAGTCCTCGATCATGGTCTTGTCGATCTCGGTTTCCTCGCCCGCCAGCACCAGCTCAACATCCTTGCCCAGATTACGGGCCAGATCACGGGCAATGCGCGGATATTTCTGGAACAGCCGGCCGATCGGCTGCATCCGCGTCTTCATTACCGCGTTCTGCAGATCCGACACCAGCAAATCCAGCTGTCCAACCGCAAGATCGAGCGCATGCAAGGTCTCGGTATCGTTGCGACCGCTGAGAATGTCACTGCGCAAGGCGTTGAGGCGGTTCTTGGTCAGACCGATCTCCCCGGAGAGGTTGAGCACCTGATCCAGGCGAGCGGTATCGACACGAATCGAATTGTCTCGCTGACGCTCACCTTCACGACGCCCGCCAGGTGCCGAAGCGCCAGGACGATCGCTGGAGCGACGTCCGATGGCATGCTTGATGATCTCTTCCGGATCCTCAACCGGCGCCGGCCCGATCACTTCGATGTCCGCCTTTGCCGGCTCGGGCTTCACCTCCCGAACCGCTGGTGCGTTCGTCACCGCGCTGTACAACAGGTTCCAGTCGGGTTCGTGGGCCCCGCCCGGGGTCTCCGCCTTCACCGGTGCCTCAGGTGCCTTGGCCTTCACCGCGACCGGAACAGGTTGCCCCGCGATTGCGACCTTGAGGCGCTCGATCAGTGCCGGATCGGCTGGATGCGGCTGTGTCCCATGTTCGAGCTGACTGAACATCTCGCGAACGGATCCGGTTGCCTCGAGGATGACATCCATCATTTCGGACGTCACCGCCAGCTCACCGTTGCGCAGCTTGTCGAACAGATTCTCGGTCAGATGACACAAGGTCACCAGCTCTGTCGCATTCAGGAACCCTGCACCACCCTTGATGGTGTGAAAACCACGAAAGATCTCATTGAGCAGGTTCAGGTCGTCGGGAAAGCGCTCGAGGTCAACCAGCTTGTTGTCCACACCGGACAACAGGTCTCCCGCCTCGATCAGGAAGTCCTGCAGCAGATCTTCCATTCCGGCAAAGTCACTCATGGCTCTCACTCCCGTTCATATTCATCGCGCAGGGCCAACACACATCCCGACACCCGGGCATCTCAGAAACCCAGGCTCTCGAGCAAGTCATCCACTTGCCCTTGAGTCGTCACGACGTCGTCACGCCCCTCGCTGCTGACCACCGGCCCGTTCATCAGGCCTGCGCTCTTCTTGTCGATCTTCACATCAGCCGGCGCCACCTCGATCAGCACCTGCAGCAACTGGGTCTCGAGGGTATGCGCCATGTCGACGACCTTCTTGATCACCTGCCCGGTCAGATCCTGGAAATCCTGCGCCATCATGATCTCGAGCAACTGGGCGTTGGTCGCCCGACTTGCATCGGCGACACCGCCGATGAATGTCCGTGTCTCCGCAACCAGCGCCTTGAACTCATCCACGGACAGTTCGTTGGCATACAGGCGATCCCACCGTGCCTGCAGCGCGGCGGAGTCCATCTCGACGCGGTCCTGGATGGGCTTCGCAATGTCTGTGGCGTTGAGCACCCGGCTCGCCGCCTGCTCGGTCATCTGCGCAATGTAGGTCAAGCGCTGGCGGGCATCGGGCATCGCCTGGGCCACCTCCTGCAAGGCACTATCAACGCCCAGCTCACGCAGGGTGTCGTGCACTTGACGGGTCAGCTGGCCAATGCGGTTGTAGGCAATCTCGTTGCCTGCATCGACCGCGGTTTCAGGCTGGGGCATTTTCGCGACTTTCGCCTGTACCGTTTCCTGCTCAGACGGAACATCGAACTCCGCAGCGACCGCGTCAAACAACGACTGCAACTCATCACTATCATTGCCTGCAGCAACGCTGGCTGCAGGCGCGGGCGTTGCCTTGGGAGGTGCCGGCACCGGCGCCGGCTCGCTGGAGGCAATACTGTCAAACAGGGCCTGAAGCTCGTCCGAGTCGCTCGCTTCGTCAAATTTCATCCGCTTCGCCATTGTCTGGCTCCCCAATAGTCATTCAGGCAGACCGCAGAAACCCCGTTTCGCGCGGCCACCTCCACAGCTTGCGCAGGCGGCAGGCATCACGGCTGCCGCAGCATTCGTCCGGAGCAGGCTCAGGCGGCCGTCTTGCCCAGTTTCTCGAAGATCTTCTCGAGCTTTTCCGCCATGGTCGCCGCAGTAAAGGGCTTGACGATGTATCCACTGGCCCCGGCCTGCGCTGCCGCAATGATGTTTTCCTTCTTGGCCTCGGCCGTAATCATCAGTACCGGCAGGTGCTTGAGTTGCGGCGTGCGGCGGATGGTCTGCAACAGCGTCAGCCCGTCCATATTGGGCATGTTCCAGTCGGTCACGACAAAGTCGAACTGTGCGGCATTGAGCTTCTGCAACGCCACTGCGCCGTCCTCAGCCTCGTCCACATTCGTGTAACCCAACTCCTTGAGCAGGTTGCGCACGATGCGACGCATGGTCGAAAAGTCATCGACCACCAGAAATTTCAGTTTGGGATCACCCATTTTTTTCTCCGTTGTACCCGTTCCCGGTCACTCAACCCTGACGTGCGCGCAGCAGCAGCGGGCGCAGCGTGTCGGCCAGGACATCAGCGTCGAATTTTGCCACGTAAGTATCGACACCGACCCGTTTCCCCATCGCCCGATTTGCGTCGGACGACAAGGAGGAATGCATGACCACCGGGATACCGTCGAAACGGCTGTCGTTCTTGATGTTGCGAGTCAGTACATACCCGTCCATCTCGGGCATCTCGGCATCGACCATGATCAGGTCGATCTCGTCGCTGACCCGTCGGCCCATCTGCTGGGCGTGGCTCGCCATGCCCTCGAGCCGGGTCCAGGCTTCGAGGCCATTCTGGGCGTGCTTGTGACGGACGCCCAGCTTGTCGAGCACCTCTGCAATCTTGCGTCGGGCCACAGCAGAGTCATCGACAAAAAAGACGTTGACCTCGTGTCCTCCGTCGAGCGGCGCAATATTGCCGACGATGGCCTCCCCGAAAGTGTTCGCCAGAATGGTCTCGACATCAAGGATGGACACCAGCTTGCCATCGGAGAGTTCAGTAATCGCAGTGATGAAGGTATTGGTGCTTTGCGATACGTTGTCAGGCGTACGTACCTTGTCCCACTCCACCCGGATGATGCGATCCACCTCCTCGACCAGGAAACCCAGCGTGCGCTTGCTGTACTCGGTGACCATCATCGAGCCGCCCAGTGGGTCACCCACACCGCCAAGCCCCAGGATCTTTGCCAGGGACAACACCGGGATCACGTTGCCACGCAACGAGATCAAACCCTCCACGCCATTGGGCATGTTCGGCGCCTTGGTGATGAAAGGCGTCTTGGACACCTCACGCACCTTGAACACATTGATCCCAAAGATCTCGTTGGTCCCCAGCGAGAACAGCAGGATCTCCATCCGGTTGGAGCCCGCCAGCATGGTACGGCCGTCGACGGTGTCGAGCAGCGCGGCTTCCTTTTGTTGTTCAATGCTCAGCATGGCCTATCCTCACTTGCTGTTCGGGGTCGGGTCATTGCGATGAATGAGCCGACGCAAGGTCTGCGACAACCGCTGCGGTTCGAACTTGGGCACGTACTCGTCGACCCCGACCGACTTACCCAGTTGCTGGTTGGACATGCCTGACAGCGACGAATGCATCACCACCGGCACGCCCTCGAAACGCGGATCCGACTTGATATGGCGGGTCAGGATGTAGCCGTCCATCTCGGGCATCTCGACGTCGGTCAGCACCAGACTGAGCATGTCCTTGACCTTGCGGCCCGAACCTTCCGCATGTGCGGCGAGCTTCTTCAACTCCTCCCACGCATTACGTCCATTGACCGCGCTGATGTAGCGCACACCCAGCACGTCGAGTGTCTGAGTAATCTGCTTGCGCGCCACGGAGGAATCGTCTGCGAACAGTACCGTGTGCTCCTCGCCATCCGGAATCGGGTCGATATCCTTGAACAACAGGCTGTCATCGTATCGCGCCGTTTCGGACAGCACCTTCTCGACGTCCAGCATCATCACCAATTTGTTACCCGACAACTCGGTCACCGCGGTCACCAGCCCGCCCATGTTCGCCGTCAGCATCTCCGGCGGCACGCGCATCTGCGACCAGTCCAGGCGCAGGATGGTATCAACTGCCTCAACCAGGAAGCCCTGAGTGTGGCCGTTGTATTCAGTGACGATCATGATGTCCCGCGGTGTGTCTGTGCTGACGCCAACGTACTTGGCCAGATCCACCACCGGTACCAGCACACCACGCAGACTGACCATGCCCTCGACCGAAGAGGGCATTTCAGGCGCGGACGTGATCGCGGGTGTGCGCATCACCTCTCGCACCTTGAACACGTTGATGCCGAAGGTTTCACGGCGTCCGGTACGCTGATCCATCCCCAAGGTGAACAGCAGGATCTCAAGCTTGTTGGTGCCGGCCAGACGAGTCCGGGCATCGATATTCTTCAGTAAGTCGGACATGTCACTCTCCGCAGCGGGCGGGGGCTTGCCCGGTCAACGCGACCGGTAGCGATGTATGAGTTATAACGGTCATGCTTTTTCAGACTTTAGCAAGTTTGAACGATGTCGACAGCCCCCGATACCCTTCGGACGGCACGACATCAGAGATTGTCAGGCCTGATACCCCATGCGGAACCCACCCCAGTGACGGCCATTGACGTAAACCGGCGCCGAAATGTCATGCATGATCTCACCGGTATCGCGCCGGTAGGTCTGGATCAGGAACTGAAGCTCATGTGCGCCACAACGCTTGCCTACGGGGTCATCGAATATCCGTTTGCTGCGGTTGCCAACGAAATCCTTGTCGTAATCGCCCGTCAAGGGCTTGGAAAAGCGATTATTGTGCGTCGGCACATAGCCCCGCCGATCGCATCCGATGGCGTACACAATGGCCCCGTTGCGCTCCAGGATCGCCTCCTGGATACGCGGAAAAATCTTGTCGGTCAGCCCATCGAAACGGGTGTTGAACTTTTGCGGCCGGGTATTGGCAATGGGCTGATAACTCTGATCGAACAGCGCCTCCTCACTGATCTGTCGGCTGGCCACAGCGCCCTCCAGCGCGCGTCCGATCTCACGCGCCGCCTCAATGACGACGTCGGGCATCGACTTGTGCACCGCCATTGCACGCTCGCCCTCTGCCCCCAGCCGGAACACATTGCTGATCTCGTGCAGGTTGATTGCCAGGCTGTCCAGCTCCCGCGACTCGATCATGGTCTGCGACGCACCTTCCGCATTGTGCTCGACCATATCCATGATCTGGCGGACATTGCTCACCACATGATCGGCTTCACGGCTTTGCTGCGCGATGGACACGGCAATCCCGTCGATCCGCTCCATGGTGCGGTGTGCCCCCTGGTTGATCTGTTCCAGCGCCTGCGCGGCCTGCTGCGCCAGGGACGCACCCGCGTTGGCCTGCTGACTGCCTTGACGGATTGAGCCGATCGCCGCCCGGGTCTCGCTCTGGATCGCCTCGATCATCGAACTGATCTCCGTGGTCGCCACCGACGTACGCTCAGCGAGCTTGCGGACCTCATCGGCCACCACGGCAAAACCGCGCCCCTGCTCGCCCGCCCGCGCGGCCTCAATCGCCGCATTGAGCGCAAGCAGGTTCGTCTGGTCGGCGATCTCACGGATCACCTTGACGATTCCACTGATTGCCTCCGAACGCTCGCCCAAGGCCTCGATGACCGAAGCGGATTGCTCGACGGAACGCGCGATCAGATCGATTTCGTGCGAAGCCTGCGCAACCACATGCGCCCCATCAACCGACAGCTCACGGGCCCGCTGCGCATCGGCCGCCGTTTCGGTCGCATGCCCAGCGACCGCATTGATGCCCACCGTCATTTCCTCGATCGTACGGGCCATGGTCTCCGACGCCGTACGCTGTGCCGTCGACCCCTCTGCCACACGGGACGCATGACCGGACAGCACATCGGCCTTTTCGGCCACGCGCTGGGCGTCGTAGATCACCTTTCCGACAATGCCCTGAAAACTTGCAATCAAGCGATTGTAATGCGCCACACAAACGCCGGTGGAACCTGCCGCAGCGCTCGCCCGGCGCGACAGATCGCCATCCAGGTAAGTCCGCTTTAGCGTATCGGCAAAAGCGTCGAGCGGCGCAACGAAGAACTGCCTGAGAAGACCCGCGCCCAGCAAGCCCGTCAGCAGACCAGCCCCCAGCGCGGCACCCGCCACACCCCAGGACAGCGCTCCCGCTGTTGCAGCCACGCCAAGGCTGGCCAGCGCCGTGACGACGCCCAGCGTGACGGCTATCGGCCATAGTCCCATTTCAAGCTCCTGATGCGGTCACCCAACTCACCCGCAGCGCGTTGCCACGCCCCGACTCCATGCGGCATTTTATCGGCGCAAGCCGCCAATATCTTTAGAAGAAACTGAAAAAATACGTCTAAAGTAATAGATCAGCTCTTTACCGCATGCGCAGTCAGTCGCGCCATGATGCGCCCAGCGACATCGCTCAATGACGCCACTTCGTTAACCGCCCCCAGCAAGGCTGCCTCACGGGGCATGCCATAGACCACCGAACTGTCCTGATCCTGCGCAATTGTCCAGGCGCCCGCACGTTGCATGTGCAGCAAGCCCTGCGCCCCGTCCTTTCCCATCCCGGTCAGTAACACGCCTATGGCCCCACGTCCGACCAGGCGCGCCGCCGAGTCGAACAACACATCCACCGATGGTCGGTGACGATTCACCGGTGGCGACTGCTCGACCTCGCAATGGTAGGCCGTCCCGACCCGCGCGATACTCAGATGCGAGTGACCCGGTGCAATATAGGCAGTACCCGGCAGGACGCGCTCACCCTGCTCGGCCTCCTTGACGTGAATGGCGCACAAGCCATCCAGGCGCTTTGCAAACGAAGCGGTGAACATCGCCGGCATGTGCTGCACGATCAGCACCGGCGGCACATTGGCCGGCAACCGGGTCAACACCTCCTTGATCGCCTCGGTTCCACCGGTGGAGGCGCCAATGAAAACGATCGGGCTCGAATGGGACAGCAACGTCATCTGCACTCAGCGCAAGGGCGAATCGAGGCGCACGTATACCGTGCGCCCCCTGGAGCGCAAGATATCTGAAGCATGCAGAAAACTCTCCGAATGACCGGCAAAAAGCTGACCATCTGGACGCATCAACGGCGCAAAGCGCTTGAGGATGCCGTATTGCGTCGGTTTGTCGAAGTAGATCATGACATTCCGGCAAAAGATCGCATCCAGCGGTCCCTGCACCGACCAGACCGAATCCAGCAGGTTGATCCGCCGGAAACTGACCAGTCTGCGCAACTCGGGCTTGACGATATAACTGCCCTCCTGAGCACCGACCCCCTTGGTGAAGAAGCGCGACAAGCGCTCGGGCGAGAGTCGATCGACACGATCCCGTCTGTATACGCCGGCTTCGCCGTGCGCCAGTACTGCGGTATCAATGTCTGTTGCGAGGATCTGAACCGGTGGAGACGTGGTATTGAACGCCTCACAGGCCGTGATTGCCAGCGAGTAAGGCTCCTCGCCGGTTGAGGCCGCACAGCACCACACCTTGAGCGTCCGCTTTTCGGTCGTGCGTTTGAACTGCTCAGCCAGAATGTCGAAGTGATGCGCCTCCCGAAAGAACGATGTCAGATTCGTCGTCAGCGAGTTGACAAACGTCTCCCACTCCTTTCGGTCGCGCTCCAGACGGGCAAGATACTGCGCAAAAGTGGTATCGCCGCACGCACGCAGGCGGCGCGCAAGACGGCTGTACACCATATCCTGCTTGGCCGGGGAAAGCGCAATGCCGGCGTGATCATGGATCAGCTTGCGGATGCGCTCGAAATCGGCCGCGGTGAACGCGAATTCACGCTCACGACTGGCACCGATATTGGCCGAAATCGAGGCCAGCGCCTGAACCGCTGCAGACGGCGTCACCGGACGCCGCGCAGCACCGCCAGCGGGCTCAGGCGGCGGTGGGCGACGAGGAGGCACAGGCAAAGTCATCATCAACCTCGAGTGAGACGCAGACAGCTCTGACTGCCTGCCAAAAAAATGCCCATCAGCGCAACGGCGGCACGATGTTCGGACGCTGCAGGCCGCCAACACCGGGAACAGCAGGCGCAGGCCCCCCACCCACCGCCGGATCGGCACCCGCATTGCCCCCTTCACCGCGAATCGATTCTTCGGTGCGCTTGTTCAGCACAATGATGCTGATACGCCGGTTGATTGGATCCAGCGGGTTATCCTTATTGAGATGCGTCGTATCCGCCAGGCCAACGACCCGCACCACCTTGGCAACCGCAAGCCCCCCCGCCACCAGCTCGCGTCGGGAGGCGTTGGCCCGGTTGCTGGACAACTCCCAGTTCGAGAATCCCCGGTCGCCACCCGCGTAACGCGATGCATCGGTATGTCCGGACAAGCTGATGCGGTTGTCGACATCGTTGAGCGCGCGGCCGATGGACCGCAGCAAGTCCCGGGTGTAGGGCCTCAGTTCCGCACTGGACGAATCGAACATCGGCCGGTTCTGCTCATCCACAAGTTGAATCCGCAAACCCTCGGTGGTGATGTCCATCAGGATCTGGTTCTTGAACTGGCGCAAGGTTGCATCGGCTTCGATGATCGCCTCGATTCGCCCCTTCAGGTCAATCAGACGCGCACGCTCCCGACGCTGCTCGATCTCCGCGACATCTTCGTCGGCCAATTCGGCCGGATGGCGATCACGCGCCGCGTCGACATTGATCGCACGAGTACTCGGCGTATCGCCACGGCGTACCTGCCCGACCTTGCGCGACAGATCCTCACCCCCACCTTTGATGATGGACGAACTGTCGCCGGACCCTTCTCCCCCCGCCATCGCGAGCTTGAGCGGATTCTGGAAATGGTCTGCAATCCCTTCGAGATCACCCTGAGCGGTCGAGCCCAGCAGCCACATCAGCAGGAAGAAAGCCATCATCGCCGTCACGAAGTCGGCATACGCAATCTTCCAGGCACCACCATGGGCGCCACCACCGCCCTTCTTGATGCGTTTGACGATGATGGGCTGCTGGGTATCGTCGCTCATGAAGCGCCTCCCACAGCAACAGAATCAGACGGATCGAACCGATGATGCATCATCACGCTCAGCCCTTGCGGCTCTTGATTTCCTCTTCCAGCTCGATGAAGGTTGGGCGGTCGGTGGAATACAGGACCTTACGACCGAACTCGACCGCGACCTGAGGCGCATAGCCATTCATGCTCGCCAGCAGTACCACCTTCATGACCTGGTAGATCTTGCCGCCCTCCTCAACCTTCTGCTCGATCTGGCTGGCCAGCGGCGCAACGAATCCGTAAGACACAAGAATACCGAGGAAGGTCCCCACAAGCGCACCACCAATCATCTTGCCCAGTACCGCGGGGGGCTCCCCCACCGAGCCCATCACGTTCACCACGCCCATCACCGCCACCACGATACCGAAGGCAGGAACCGAATCGGCGACCTTGGCCACAATATGCGGCGCGGCGTGCGCTTCCTGGTGGTGGGTCTCGATCTCCATGTCCATCAGGTTCTCGATCTCGAACGCATTCAGATTGCCACCGACCATCATCCGCAGGTAGTCACACAGGAACTCGACCACATGATGATCGGAGGTCACGCTGGGATACTTGGAAAAGATCGGACTGGAGTCGGGGTTCTCGATGTCGTTTTCGATCGACATCAAGCCTTCCTTTCGGACCTTGGCGAGAATCTCGAACATCATCGCCAGCAGGTCGACGTACAGCGCTCGGTTGTACTTCGAGCCCTTCACGGCCGACCCCAGCGACCCGAGCGTCGCCTTGATCGCCTTGGGCCCATTGCTCGCAACAAAGCCGCCGATCATCAAGCCAAAAATGGCGACGTATTCCAGTGGCACCCAAAGCGCCAACAGACTACCGTGCACCGCATAGGTACCGATCGACGCCGCCAGAACGATGACATAACCAATGATCAGATACACTGCCGACTCCGCATGCGCTGGCCCCTACGCCTCAAGACTCATGAGATTGTAACGTCTTCACCCACGCAATACTTGAGCCCTGGAAACGAAAAAGGCTGCACGAGGCAGCCTTTTTTCATTTGAAGCAGATCAAGCAGCCCTACTCGACCCGCTCGCGCACCTTGGTCTTGCGTACCGCAGTGCGACGCGTCTTGCCTGCGCGGGAAGGCATGTTGCACAGACCGCAGACAAAAGCATGGGTGGGGTCATAGGCATGCGCGACAAAATGACCGCCGCAGCAGGTACATGCCGCCAGATGGAGCAGATCGGCATCAAAGAAGCGGACCAGTGTCCAGGCCCGGGTGAGGCTGAGGATGGGCTCCATCTTCTCGCCCTCGATCTGGTCAAGGTACAGATGGTAAGCCTTGATGATCGCATCCAGCCCGGTCATGCCAGCCTGCCGCTCGAAAAACCGGTGATAACTCATGAACAGTGACGAATGCACATTCGGCTGCCAGGTCATGAACCAGTCGGTCGAAAACGGCAGCATGCCCTTGGGGGGCGAGACACCGCGGACTTCCTTGTAGATCTTGAGCAGCTTTTCGCGGCTGAGCCTGGTCTCGGCCTCGAGCATCTGCATGCGCGCACCGAGTTCGACCATCTCCACCGCACGGCGAATGTCCGCCGCCTCGTCAACGATCCGTTTGTTCTTCATTCAAATCTCCTCAGGCCGCTTCCTCAGCCGCCTTGCCTGCCGCGAGAATCGCAGCATGCAAACTCGAACTGGCTGCATCACGCCCTTCACCTGCCATCAACCGGGCAAGCTGTTCATCATCAAAGCGAAACTGCGGAAGCAGCATCTGGTTGCTGGCCATACGGACCAGCTTGGCTGCTGACAGGCCTTCGATGAAATCGGCAACATCCTTGCTCAGCCCGAGACGAAACAGCGCGGTCTCCCGATCACCGCGCAGCATTTGCTGCGCAAGCATCAGATAAGCCAGATTCAGTTCGCGAATTTCGGCCTGAAAATCAGGACGTTTCATGGATTAAAGCTCCCTATCAGGGACAAGCGGCTTCGAAGTTAAAGTAATTTCTCAAGTCGCGCAAGCGAGACCCCGCAGATATACCCCTAACGTCGTATCAAAAATACAACATCCGACAAATTGAGCGACTTTGGTCGACCGCCGCACTCACCTCGGCAATCCAGCCCCTGTCATGCGCCCACATCAGGACGGCACCACCAATCCGACCGCGTTGCGTCCCTGCTCCTTGGCCTGATAAACACCACGATCGGCCCGCTTGATCAGGGCATCCACATCGGCCATCGTGTCGTCTCGAGCAGCAACACCGATGCTGACCGTCAGTTGCAGCACGGGGCCGCCGGTCTCGACACGAAGATGCTCGGCGGCAAGGCGCAAACGTTCTGCGCAAGCCCGTGCAGCCTCAAGCCCCGTTTCCGGACAGATGACAAGAAACTCATCCCCCCCGGTCCGACACAGCACATCCTGCCCGCGCAGCGCACCGCGCAAGGCGTCTGCAGTCTGACGCAGGACCATGTCACCAATGTCGTGCCCGAAGGCATCATTGATCGGCTTGAAGTCATCGAGATCGATGATCATCACCGACAAGGGTCGGTGATTGCGAACGACTGCAGCCCATTCCTGCTGCATGCGCTCGAGCGCGTAGCGACGGTTGGGCACGCCAGTCAGCGCATCGGTCAGCGCCGCCTCCTGCAAGCGGCGATTGGAAATCGCCAACTCCGCTGCAAAATGCCGGATCTCGTCGCGATCACGCTCAAGCTCCTGCTGCAAGCGCACAACACGCTGCCCCGCATTGAGCCGCGCAGCAAACAGGCGTGTCCGCAATGGCCGCTGAAGGAAGTCGTCCGCACCCGCCTCGAAAGCCTCCATGGCTTGTTCATCGTCTTCGGGCGTCAGCAGCAGGATATACATCGCCCGCCCCACCCGGGTCGCACGCAAACCCTTGATCAGTCGTCCCTGCTCAAGCCCGGGCTCGGACTGTCCCATGACCAGCATATTGGGCTGCACATCCAGCACCTGCTCAATCAGCCGCTGCCCGCCCCTACTCTCGAACACCTGATGCCCGGCGTCCTCGAGCACGCTGCGCAGCACCTGCCGTTCGGCCTCCTCCCGCTCGACGAGCATGACTTTCAATCCGGAAGCCGCCGTGACGCCCCCCCCGACGGTCCCATCCGCGCTTGCCGGTTCCTGCCCCAAGGTAGCGAAATCGGGCGCTGCCGCGGTATCGAACTGCAGCAACTTGCCCCATTCCACCCACTGCCCGGCGACGCGTACACACATGTCGACAAACTCTTCCCGCGACAGGCCCAGACGTTGCGCCCACCTTAAGGACATCACCATCAGCGCGGACTGCTCCGCTTCGGGCGCCTGACAGATCTCGGTCAGGGCACGCGCCAGAATCAGGCTTTGCAACATGCCGAACTCGCGGGAGCCTTCAGCGAATGCAGCCTTGTCAGGCTGCTCGAAGTAACGGATCGGTTCGTAAAAGACCGCGGGCAACCCCCAGTCGGCCAGCATCGCAGCGCCAAGATCGGCATGCGTCATGGCCAGCGCCTGATGCTCCAGATCCAGCAGGCGCCGCTCGGGCGACCGCCTGAGCGTCTCAAGCACCCGTGAGTACTCCACCGGGTACGCCGTTGCCATGGCCAGCTCACCAACGCGCGACAGCAGCCCCGCACTGAAGGCTTCATCAGCCGCGGCAAGGCGCAAGCGCTGCATCAGCGTCTGCATCGACAAGGCCATCAACAAGGACGATGACCAGAACAGGCCGTAATCGAAACCCGCACAATGCCCCTTGCGGTAGTTCGACAACAAGGAAAACCCCAGCGCCATCGTTCTCACTGCGGGCAAGCCAAGCACCATCAAGGCCTCGTGCACCGCCACGATCGCCCGACGCTGCCCGCCGGCAAGGCCATTGGCGGCCTTGACCAGTCGTCCAACAAAAGCGGGATCGGTCTTGATCACGCGGGCCAGCTCCGACATGGAAACATCTGCGTCCTGTGTCATGCGGATGATGGCCAGCGCAACACCACGTGGCGAAGGCAGGTCACCCGTTGCCTTGAGCTGGGCGAAGCGACTCAGTTCGATCGGAGGAGACATGGTCGGTCAGCTGCTCCATGACGACATTCATCTCGATGTCATCAAAAAATTGTTGTTGGTCTTGCACACACTGTACCGCGAGAGTGAAATCAGCTCCAGCCCGACGCAATTGGCCACAGCGCGGCGATCGGCACGCATCGTGCCACACCGGCTTTACAGATTAGAATCGGGAACATTCGAACGTCCGCCAGCGCGACCACCAACATGAAATTCTGCTCCAGTTGCGGCGCCTCCGTGGCCTTCCGCACCCCGCCGGGGGACACCCTTCCCCGCCATGTTTGCGACCACTGTGGCACCATCCATTACCAGAACCCGAAACTGGTCGTCGGTGCAATTCCCGAATGGGAAGACAAGATCCTGCTGTGCCGGCGCGCCATCGAACCTTGTCATGGCAAATGGACGCTGCCTGCAGGCTTCATGGAAAACGAGGAGACCACCGCAGAGGCCGCTGCCCGCGAAACCCTCGAGGAGGCCTGCGCGCGCATCGAAGTCGGCAACATGTTCTCGCTGATCGATGTACCGCACATCAGCCAGGTTCACATCGTCTATCGCGCCCGCCTGCTCGATCTCGACTTTCGACCAGGCGAGGAATCGCTCGAAGTCGCGCTTTTTGACGAAGCTGACATTCCCTGGGACGAGATCGCCTTCCGCACCATTGCCTTGTCCCTGCGCCGTTACTTCGCCGACCGCCGTGACGGCCGCTGGGGCTTTCACACCTGCAGTGTCAGCCTGAACGATCCGCCTCCCGGGCTGATCGGGCGCTGAGGCAGGCCCTCAGGCCCTTGCACGCCATCCCAATGTCTGTTTAGATTGATTCGCCGGGCACGCCGATTGCAGGCGCGCCCTGTCAGGGCGACGGAGGGCACGTGTTGATCGATCACGGGATGACGCTGCTGGGCGCGGACGGATTGGCCATGCAGGACGACGGCCAGCATCCGTGGATACTGTCGCTCGACATGAACGGCACCCCGCACCGCTGGATCAACTGGCAAGCCGCCTGTCACTATCACGCACGCGACCTGGTCGCCTGGAGTGTCGGTGATCACGCCTTTCGCTTTCTGGGCGGCACCTCGCGCCTGACCGGCGAACGCTCGCAAATCACCACCCAGAGCATCATCGCAATCAAGGGGCGTGCGCTGCGGCCGGACGCCCTGCACAAGATCCCGCCCCTGAACAACCGTGAGCTTTTCCGCCGTGACCAGCACCTGTGCGCCTATTGCGGCCATCGCCTGCCGGGCAGCCAGCTCACCCGCGACCACATTCACCCGGTATCGCAAGGCGGCCGCGACATCTGGATGAATGTGGTCACCGCCTGTCGCCCCTGCAACCAGCGCAAGAGCGGACGCACCCCCGAGCAGGCAAGAATGGCGCTGCTGTACGCCCCCTATGTGCCCAACAAGGCGGAATACCTGATCCTGAGCAATCGCCACATCCTCGCCGACCAGATGGACTTCCTCACCCGCCACCTGCCGCGGCAAAGCCGTCTGCTCGTCCATCCCTGAATTCACCGGCTCACGCCTCGGAATGGGGCGAATTTTGCCGCAACGCACCATCTCGGCGCCCAAAATCCCAATGATTCAATACCTTGTATAAACGAGTCACGATGTTCCCCCGCGCAGCAGATGCTACATTTGAGACATGAACTCCGCTGAAATCCATTTCCTGCTCGATGGCCGCGACGTTCGCATCCGCGACCTCGCACCCACGACCACCGTACTCAACTGGCTGCGCGAACACGAAGCGCGTACCGGTACCAAGGAAGGCTGTGCCGAAGGCGATTGTGGCGCGTGCACGGTGGTCATCGCCGAAGCCCGCAACGGCAGCCTGCGCTGGCGGGCGGTCAATGCCTGCATCCAGCTGCTGCCGACCCTGCACGGCAAGGCCCTGTTTACCGTCGAGAGCCTCAGGACAGCCCATGGCGTGCTCCACCCCGCCCAGCAAGCCATGGTCGAGAGCCACGGCTCGCAATGCGGATTTTGCACACCGGGATTCGTGATGTCGCTGTTCGGTCTCTACCAAAGTCAAGCCGCACCGGACAAGCAATCGATTGCCGACACCCTGTCCGGCAATCTATGCCGCTGCACCGGCTACCGCCCCATCCTCGACGCCGCACAGGCCATGTACCACCTGCCCGCACCCGAAAGCAGCTTGCCTGCGCCTGTGTGGCGGGCGGACAAGGACCCTGCTGCCGCGCGCCTGCTTGCCAGACTGGAGGCCATCGAACACGATGACACCACGCTGATGCTGTCCCATACACGTGGCGATGGCACGCTCACCCGCTTCATCGCGCCGCGCACGCTCGAGGCGTTTGCCACACAGCTGCTCGAGCATCCGCAAGCCACCATCCTGGCCGGCAGCACCGATGTCGGGCTATGGATCACCAAGCAGTTCCGCGCACTGCCAGTACTGCTCTATCTCGGTCGCGTGCGCGAACTGGCCCGCATCGAACTCAGCGCAGATACGCTCGAGATCGGCGCTGCCGTCACGCTGGAGGACGCCTTCGACCACATCCTGCCGCACTACCCGGAACTCACCGAACTCTGGCGGCGCTTTGCGTCGCGACCCATCCGCAATGCCGGCACGCTGTGCGGCAACATTGCCAACGGCAGCCCGATCGGAGACTCCATGCCCGCGTTGATCGCGATCGGTGCCGAAGTCGTGCTGCAACGAGGCAAGCAGCAGCGCCAGTTGCCACTCGAGGCGCTCTACCTTGGCTATCAGCAGAAAGACCTGACCCCCGGCGAGTTCGTGCGTGCGGTACGTATCCCGCTCCACAGCCAGAGCAACGGCGAGTCGCTGATCCGGGCGTGGAAAGTGTCCAAACGCCACGATCAGGACATCTCGGCCGTCTTCGCCGGACTTGCGATCACGCATGAGGACGGCATCATCACCCACGCACGGCTGGCGTTTGGCGGCATGGCCGCCACCCCGCGGCGCGCCGTGCTGACCGAAGCCAGCCTGATCGGTCGCCCCTTTGACGCCGCTGCGCTCGCCGATGCACACCACGCACTGACGCAGGATTTCCAGCCCCTTTCCGACATGCGTGCTTCAGCCGACTAC
>Ga0075012_10002348_pt1 | contig 18659 bp, 16 predicted proteins | sample All_14_2_FD_71474 | JGI IMG/M metagenome (GOLD analysis project Ga0075012, IMG submission 71474) | Freshwater microbial communities in response to fracking from Pennsylvania, USA - Allegheny Zone_MetaG_DW_15 | ecosystem: Environmental > Aquatic > Deep subsurface > Groundwater > Drilled... | reverse complement strand
ATGCCATAGATCAAGCCGCCGAGAATGGCAAGCACCACCAAGCCGCCAAGCAGCATGGGGATGATGACCCAAATCGTGGAGATGGCTGCCCAACGTCCCACGTCACCGCCCTGACTGAAGGTGGCATAGCTCACCCACACCACGATTGCGATCAACACCAAGGCGCTAAGCGCCACCGGCAAGATGATCTGCCGCATCACCTGGTTGCGATGTTTGAGGTATGAGTAATGGACAGGTTTGGTTTTCAGTCGTTCAGCGAGGTCGGGAAGTTTATCGCTCATAAATCTATTGTACCAAAATAAAAGACCCTAAAGGTTTTGAATACCTTTAGGGTCTGTGTGCTTACTTCTTTTTATCTGCGGTTTCTCAAGAAGGTCGGGACATCGAGATCGTCGTTGTTGATGCTCGGCAGAGGCTGAGACTTCACATCTGCAGAGGAGCGGGTCTCGGGAGTAGCCGCGTTCACCGATTCGGTGGGGCGAGCCTGGAAAGGTGTGTTCGCCGCGGAAACGGGTTTCTCGTTGGTGCGCGGCAAGCGTTCGAGCACTCGGCGGGTAACGCCGCTGCGTTCGAAGCCGGTCGCGATCACCGTACAGCGGATCTCGTCGCCCATGTTCGGGTCGATGACGGCACCGAAGATCATGTTCACATCGGGGTGAGCCGTCTCACGGATGATGGCAGCGGCTTGGTTGACTTCGAAGAGGGTCATGTTCGGACCGCCGGTGACGTTGAAGAGCACACCACGCGCGCCGTCGATGGTAATGTCGAGCAGTTGGCTGGAGATGGCTTGTTCAGCAGCGTTCTTGGCACGGTCATCGCCGGAGCCGCGACCGACTGCCATAAGGGCTGCGCCGCCTTCAGACATGATCGAGCGGACATCCGCAAAGTCGAGGTTGATCAAGCCGGGGATGGTGATCAACTCGGAGATACCTTGAATACCCTGATGCAGAACTTCATCTGCCATGCGGAAGGCATCTTGCAGGGATGATTTCTTATCTGCCAGTTGGAGCAAGCGATCGTTCGGAATGGAGATGAGCGTGTGCGCGTGTTCCTTCATCTTGGTCACGCCCGCTTCAGCGGATTGTGAACGTTTGCCGCCTTCAAAGGTGAAGGGACGAGTCACAACGCCGATGGTGAGCGCGCCGCATTCCTTGGCGATCTGCGAAACAACAGGAGCCGCACCGGTTCCGGTACCGCCGCCCATGCCCGCAGTGACGAAGACCATGTCCGCGCCTTTGAGCACGTTATAGAGTTCATCGGAGGATTCTTCCGCGGCTTTGCGTCCGATCTCGGGATCGCCACCCGCGCCAAGACCACGTGTGATCTTGTCGCCAAGGCGTACACGAATTGGAGCGCGTGAAAGGGTCAATGCTTGGGCATCGGAGTTGGCAGCAATAAATTCAACACCCTGAATGCCTTCTTCCATCATGCGGTTGACGGCATTTTGACCAGCGCCACCTACGCCGATCACTTTGATTCGGGCGAAGGCTTCGGCTTGCAAATTCTTTTTGTTCGGATCCATTTGTTCCTCCTGGCAAGGAATATGCCATATCTTAAACGAGAATACGTTTTTTTAACAGGGTTTAAAGACAACCAAAATTCACGTTTGTGAATCTTTTCTCATGATGTCAAGGGTACATAAGGACTCTCGTATCATGGTAACAACCTCTTCATCCAATCTTTCAACGCATCAAGCTTCACTGTATTTTCACCACGCGGTTTGCGGCGTTTGCCGCCGCTTGAAACGGTCACTTGATGATCGTGCATACTGATCGCCCATTGCAGCAAGCCAAAGCTTGTGGAATACATGGGTGAGTTGAGCTTATCTACAAGTCCTTTCAGGTTCTGCGGCTGTGCCGTGCGGACGGGCATACCGAGAACATCACTTGCAATGCGGCTGATACCCGGCAATGCTGAAGTACCGCCTGTCAACACCATGCCTGCTGGAAGCAAACCATCATATCCAGAGCGTTTGATCTCTTGCAGGATCAAGTCGAAGGTCTCTTCCACACGCGCTTCGATGATGTGAGCAAGGTCATGGCGGCTGATACGGACATCTTTATCTTCACCGAACGGACGCATCAGGAAATATTCATCAACACCGATCGTGGAGCGGATGGCATGTCCCTGCTGCTTTTTGACTTCTTCCGCCTGTGAGAGCGAGAGGCGAAGTCCATGCGCGATATCTTGCGTGATGTGATTGCCGCCAACCGCGAGCACCATCGTGTGCCACACATCACCATCGACGTAAATTGCAAGGTCGGTCGTTCCGCCGCCAATATCACAGACCGCCACACCCATCTGACGTTCTTGTTCGGTGAGCACCACTTCTGCCGAAGCAAGCGGATTCAAAACGAATTGCTGAATATCCACACCGGCAGCGTTCACACACTGGCGGATGTTGTCCACTGTGGCGCTGGCGGCGGTGATGATGTGCGTTTCCACTTCGAGTTTGTAACCATGCATACCTACGGGTGACTTTACACCGTCCTGTCCATCAACGGTGATGCCGCGTTGGACAACGTGAATGATCTCGCGGTCATGCGGGATAGCGATGGCTTGCGCTTGCTCCAAGGCACGGGCAACATCATGAATATCGATCACGCCGCTGGGGATGCCTGCCGAACCGCGGCTATTTACCGATGAAACATGTGCGCCAGCCAGGCTGACAAACGCAGTCGTGATCTCAAGGCTCGATGTGCTTTCCGCTTTTTCAACAGAGCGTTTGATGGCGCGTGAAGCAGCAGCAAGGTCTACAACGATGCCTTTGCGGATTCCTTCAGATGGCTCAATGCCCACACCCAAAATGCGGATGGACTTATCGTCCTCCACCCGCCCTACCAGGGTGCAGACTTTGGTCGTACCTACATCGATACCTACAACGATCTCTTCCATGTTACGGGTTCTCTACTACAGCTTCTTCAGTTTCTGTTACTGCTTCTTCGACTTCCGTTACTTCCGCCATGCGGTAGTACGGACCATCGGGATGAACAACACTAATGAATTGCGGGGTCTTGCCTTTCTGAACCAATGAGTCGACCAATGCTTGATACACACGAATCTTCAACGGCATATCGTTTGCGGAGGTGCCAAATGCCACCGTCCAGCCGCGCGGGTCTTTCCAGCCAAAGCCATCGGCGGCGGAATAGGTAAGGGTCGAGCCAGCAGGCACGAGCGGAGAAAGAGCGAGAGCGGCATCCACATATTCTTTTTGGATGAAAGGCGGCGGGCTGTATGGATCCGCCGAAGTTTGGATTCCTGCGGGCGGAGCATCCACTGCGGCAACAACAACCAATCCCGCCGCATCGCCTCGCGGTCTAAAGGCGACGCCTGTTCCATCGACCCAGGTGTATCCTCCGTTTTGCTGCCATAAAACCACAGGCTCACGCTCGGTGACTGTGACGTACACATAGTTGGGCAGATACACTTCTACTTGTGCCGATGTGATTTCAGGATAGTTCAAACGCAAGCGACGCTCAAGTTCATCGGGCTGAACGGTGAAAATGATCTGATTGGAAACGCCAATGATGCCGTTGATCTCTTCACTGGGAATGCGAGCATTCCCAAATACAGATGCAGCGGGTACATAGAAGTATGGCAGTTGAAACACCAACACCAATGCCGTGACAAAGACCAATGAAAGGATCAACGCGCCAAGCCGCCAGTTGGCAGAGAAGCGCGGCATTCGCGGCATGGTGAATTTGGGAAGTGAAAGCCGCGGCTTTTTGAGATGAAATTCCGGCATGCCCAAAGCGATGTTATAGCGGCGATCTTGTTTCTTCGGCGCTGTCATGATCGGAATGGTCGGAGTACGCGAAGAGACCTTCACGATCGGCTTGGTCGCCTGCTTGGCAGCCTGCTGAAGTTCTTTGGCACTCCGTTCGGCACGGCGCTGGCGGACTTGTTCTGCACGAGTGAGATTGCGTTTATCGCTCATGCCGTCCTCCGATGCTCAGTGCGGTCGCGTTGTGCTTTGCGTGCAAGCGCCAGTTCGATCAAACGGTCTACCAGCTGAGAATAGGAAAGTCCGCTCGCCTGCCAAAGTTTGGGATACATGCTAATAGAAGTAAAACCAGGAATCGTGTTCAATTCGTTCAGGTAAATTTTGTTCGTTTCTTTTTCAACAAAGAAATCGGCGCGCGCCATGCCTGCGCAATCAATCGCTTTGTAAGCGCGGATGGCATACTCGCGGATCTGGGTCGCCACATCTTCGGGCAGCGGCGAAGGAATCAACAAACCGGAAGTGCCGTCGATGTATTTTGATTCATAAGAATAGAACTCACGACTTGGGAGAATCTCACCACAAACCGATGCCTGTGGGTCTTCGTTACCCAACACACTGACCTCGACCTCGCGCACATCCTTCACACCGCTTTCGATGATGATGCGGCGGTCATAACGGGCAGCGTCCATGAGACCTTCGGCAAGGTCAGAACGGTTATTGCATTTGCTAATACCCACAGATGAGCCAAGGTTGGCGGGCTTGGTGAACAAGGGATAATCGCCCAATTCTTCAGCTCGTTTGATGACATCATCCATCTTGTTTTCAATGTCGCCACGCAGTACTAACATGGATGGCACCTGAGGAATGCCATTGGCGCGCATCACATCTTTGAAGATACCCTTATCCATGCCTACAGATGAACCAGCCACGCCTGCACCCACATAAGCAACGTCTGCCATTTCGAACAGACCTTGAATGGTGCCGTCTTCACCGAAAGGACCATGCAAGACCGGGAAGAACACATCGATGGAAGCAAGGGTTTCAAACTTCTCACCCAACTTTGTCTCTCGCAACACGTGCAAGCTCTGGCGAGATGAAGGGTCGGTGGGAGGGATGACATGCTCAAGAGTGCTAACATCGCCTTTTTCAAAGGCTTCGAGTGCGTTGGGTCCGGTCAACCAATTTCCATCCAGCGTAATGCCAACTTGCACAACTTCATATCGAGCGGGATCCAAAACAGAAACAACCGAGCGCGCAGACATCAGCGAAACATCATGTTCGCCTGAACGTCCGCCAAATAGAACTGCTACTCGAAGTTTCTTCGTCATTGTTATTTGTTCCAATCGCCTACAAGTTCAACTTCCAATTCCAACTTCACGTTGAATTTTTCTTTCACCGTGCTTTGAACCAGGTGAATCAAAGCGCGAATATCATCCGCCTTTGTCTCGCCGTGATTGATGAAAAAATTTCCATGTAACGTGCTGATCTCAGCAGTGCCGATACGCGTCCCCTTCAAGCCCGCAGCTTCTATCAAACGTCCTGCAAAGTCGCCTTCGGGATTCTTGAACATCGAACCCATGCTTGCACCTGGCGGCTGTGTGGCTTTTCGGCGTTCACTGAATTGGTCGATTTTAACAGACACTTCTTCCTTCGTAGAATTTTTTAACTTCAATAATGCACTTAACACAATTCCTTGCACTTCACCGCGTTTCAATATGCTGGTGCGATACCCATATCCCATTTGCTCGAGCGTGAATTTTTCACGTCCATTCTTTGTGAGCATCTCAGCCCAAATGAGATTGTGTGTCATATCGCCGCCGAACGCACCTGCATTACCATACACTGCACCACCCACCGTACCGGGGACAGTTGCAGACCATTCGAGTCCGGCTAGACCTTTGGATGCGCAACGCTTTGCAAGATTCGCAATGATGACTCCCGCTTCACACCAGACTGTGGGCTGGTCGCCAGCTTCAAAGCGGACTTCCTTCGCCCGATCCAACACCACTACCCCGCGAAAGCCGTCATCACTCACCAACACGTTCGAACCGCCGCCAAGGATGTAATACGGCAGGTTGTGTTCCCAGATCAACTGCATCGCATCTGCCAACTCATCTGCTGACTTGACCGTCACCATCACATCGGCAGGTCCGCCAATGCGCGCAGACGTATACGGTGCAAGAGTCGCATTCTCTTGCACAGCATCGCCAAACTTTTGGCGCAACAGGTCAACTGCAAAGGCGGTATTCACCATCAACATCCTGACTACAATTCCTTCAATAACGCAGCCGTAATCTGGTCTGCATCGCCTGCTGAGAGGACGATAACCACATCATTTGCGCGTACATGGTTCAGTAAATATTTTTTTGTCTCTTCGATCGAGCCGCTATACCGAGCAGACGTATGCGGCATCGAAGAGACAACTTCAGCAGAAGAAAATTCCTGTTTGGCTTCGCGTGAAGCGTAGATCTCGGTTACGAGCACTTCATCTGCGTCGTTAAAGGCGCGTGAAAATTCGTATTGCAGCGTTTGAGTCCGCGAGTAGGTGTGCGGTTGCCAAACTGCCCAAATGCGGCGGCTCGGGTAACGCGCACGAGCACCTGCCAACGTCGCGCGGATCTCGGTGGGATGATGGGCATAATCATCCACGAGCAGAACGCCTTTGGGTTCGCCTCGTACCTCAAAGCGGCGACCTGTTCCAGTAAACTGCCCCAAGGCATCGGCAGCTTTTTGCATGGGCAACCCCATCACCGCCGCCACCGATAACGCCGCCAACGCATTACGGACATTGTGCTCACCCGGCACTTGCAAAGAAACTTTGAAAGCGTTGGTCATGCTGCCCAAGTTGGTCATGACGGAGAAATTGAAACCGCCTTTTTCATTGGGCTTAACCGTGCGTGCCTGTACCCATTGCGGACTGTTGATGGTCATTTCGCCTTGTAGAGAGTAGGAAACCACGCTCAATTTCTTTCGGCGGGCATGGGTGATCAAGGTCGCTGCACCGTCATCTTCGGCACAGGCAATGAGTGTGCCGTCGGGCGGAAGCAGGTCTACAAAGCTTTCGAAAGCAGAGTGCATATCTTCAAAAGTCGGGAAGCAATCAGGATGGTCGTGCTCAAGGTTGGTGACCACTTCGATGCGTGGTTTGAGCCCGAGGAACATGCGATCGTACTCGTCTGCTTCGATGACAAAGGCATCACCGCTGCCCGCATGCGCATTGACCTTGAGATTGTTCAACGTGCCACCCGCAATAAAGGATGGGTCGCGTTTGAGCGCGTACAGCATCCATGCGATCATGGCGGTAGTGGTGGTCTTTCCGTGCGTTCCGGCAATGCCAATGCCGATCTTGTTCTCCATCAAACGCCCGAGGAAATCGGAACGCTTATAGACAGGAATGCCCGCCTGAAGCGCCGCCTTCACTTCGGGGTTTTCATCCTTGATGGCAGAAGAACGGATGACCACTTCTGCACCGGCAATGTTGCGAGGATGATGTCCAACAAAGACCTGAACGCCTATGCTCTGTAACTCAGCGGCAAAAGGAGAAAGAGACTGGTCTGAACCGGTCACTTCGTAGCCGCTCTCTTTGAGCAGGCGCGCGATGGCAGAAAGCCCTGAACCTCCAATGCCGATGAAATGAACGTGAGTCATAAGTAATCCGATGGTTGAGTAGGTAGTTCTAGATGTAAACCACGATAATGAAGATAAGGATGATGATAACGGCGAAGTAGATCTGCGGTTCGGCAAGGAAGCGCGGAGGCATCACGTTCATCATTTTGACAATGGCATCTGCAATGATCGGGTCGGTGGCGGGACTAATGACATTGCGGAAGGGGTAGTTCGCCACATGGTTGTAATAAAGGACCGACCCAGCCACCAGATATCCGTTCGCACCGCCCAAGACAGCTCCGAACAGCGAATCTTGCAAGCGTTCACGCGCTGCCTTTGGAGCAAAGCGGGAGATGTTCACGGTTTGATAGCCGAAGTACACCAACGCCGTCAGGATCAAGGTGCGTATCCAGAACTGGGCGGTGAGTGCATCTTGCGTGGGGTTGTTCGGGTCTACGAGGTTGCGGGTCAGTGGAATGTATTTCTCCAACAGCAAGTTAACCGCCAACGAAGTGACCACACTGAAAATGACCATCAATTCCTTCGCCCACCCGCGCATGGCGCCGATGATGCCGAAGAGAAAGACATACATCCAGAAAATGTAAACAACGCTCATCATAAGGTTTCGTCTCCTGCCAGTTTTACCAACTGGCTGGCAATGGTGTCTGCCGCGTTTGGCAGGGATAAATCCTTCATGGCAGTTCGCATGGCATCCCGTTTGTGACCATTCGCCAACAGGTCTTTGATGACAGACAAAAGTTTATCGGTCAAAAGTTCATCCTGCAAGATGACCGCAGCGTTGCGCTCTGCAAGATAATCGGCATTGACCTTTTGGTAACGCCAGGCATACGGATAGGGCGTAAGCACGGCGGGCAACCCAAAGAAGGGATACTCCCCTATCGAAGATGCGCCTGCGCGAGATAGTACCAAGTCTGCGGCGGAGAGGGCGGCACCCATGTCATGCAAGTAGGGCATGACGTGATAGCGGGATTTTTTATCGGCAGATAATTTATCTGCGGCTTGTTGTGCGGTCTCAATATCCAATGAACCGGTGAGATGAATGATCTGTGCCATCTCAAGCAATTCGTTCAGGGATCTCAACACAGCCATATTGATCGAACGTGCACCTTTGCTGCCGCCAGTCACCAAGAGGGTGGGAAGGGAAGCATCCAGCCCGAAGTGAGAAATGGCTTTTTCGCGGGACCAGTTCAAAAGTCCAGCACGAAGCGGGTAGCCGGTGTGGACGATGCGCTCTGGGTGTGAGAAAAATCTCTTCGAGTCTGGCGCGGTCACGGTGATGACATCCGCAAAATAACCGAGGAACTTAAGCGCAAGACCGGGCTCGATATCGGGCACGTACAGAATGATGGGCAGATCGCGCCCTGCCACTGCCATTGGACCGGCAACATAACCGCCGGTGAAGAACAAAACATCGGGTTTGAATTCTTTTAGAATGCGGCGTGATTCAAGAACGCCGCGAGTGAGTTTGGCAAGGTTGCCCGGCAACGCGCGCAGACCAACGCCATGGACTCCGGCAGCGGGAACAGAACGGTATGGAATGCCTGCGCGTTTCACGAGGTCTTCTTCCATGCCGCCTTCACCGCCAACCCATAAGGTCTCGACGGTTGGATGCTTACTCTTTAGCGCTTCGTAAACGGACAGAGCGGGGTACACGCCCCCTCCCGTTCCACCAGCGCAAATTAGCAACCGCACTGTATGACCTCCATTCATCGTTCGTTTCGTTCGTGCTGCTTCCCTGACGGGAAACATTGAAGAGAATTCCCAACGCTGCAAGTGTGGTGACCAGGTTCGAACCACCAGCGCTCACGAACGGAAGAGCATTCCCTGCGAAGGGCAGTAGACCAACCATCACTGCCATATTGATCAACGCTTCCAAGCCGATCCAAATGACCAAGCCAGAAGCGAGCAATGTGCCAAGCATATCGGGCGCGCGGCGGGCGATCACAAGTCCGCGCCAGATGAGAGAACCGAACAAACCAATAAGACCTACTCCGCCGAACCAACCCAGTTCTTCCACGACCACAGCATAGATACTATCGGTGGGCGGCACGGGCAAGCCGGTCACTTTGGAAAGGGATTTGCCGATGCCCACCCCGAACCATCCGCCATTGACGATGGCTTCGAAAGAACGGCGCACATGATACGAAGCCTGCAACGGATCTTTGATACCGGCAACGAAATCTGTAACACGTTGCTGACCCGTGAGGCTGACCGAAACCACCAACCACGCCACCACAAAAGCAATGATCAACAAGCCGCCGATCTGTTTCAGGTCACCGCCTGCGAGGAAGAAGAGCAAACCGCCAAGCATGAGCACAGTGGCGGCAGCACTTAGGTCTGGCTGCAGGTAGATCAAACCACCCACAAAACCGAGGATGACACCCAACGGGATCAAACCGAAGGTAATATCTTTCAGCATTTCACGCTTGGCATACAACCAAACTGCAATATATAAGATCGAAACCAACTTCGCCAATTCAGAAGGTTGGATGGACCCATTGAAGATGGTACGCGTAGCATTGAAGCGCACCTCGCTCATCACCAACACCACGATCAACATCACGACCGTGAATGCCATGGCAGGCACAATGAGTTGACGCCAGCGGTGATAATCGAGAAAAGCCAGCACAATGGCTGCCACAGTACCCAAGCCCAACCACATCAACTGACGGTTAAACATGTACATCGCATCGCCATCATAGGCGGCGCGCGAAAAATCCCAAGAAGCGGAGTACAACATTGTCAATCCGAAGACGATCAACGCCACCACGATCACCAACAATGGCATGTCGAATCCGCCCGCACGTGCGCGGTTCTGGGGTGATGCTTCTCTAATTACAGTTCCGAGACCCATTTTCTAAAGGCTTCTCCTCTCTCTGCGAAATCTTTAAACTCATCAAAACTTGTACCGCCCGGTGATAAAAGGACGACATCACCAGCGGATGCAACTTCCGCTGCCAATGTGACTGCCTCTTTGAGAGTCGCTGCCCGATGAACGTCCACGGTTCCGACTCCGCTGTAAGCTGTAATAGCGTTCTGGATCATCTCCCCCGCCTCACCAAAGAGCACCACATGGTCCACACGTTCGTGGATGAGTTTGGCAAGGTCGCCCCAGGGAAGGTTCTTGTCGCGTCCGCCAAGCATGAGCACAATTGGCTCACTAAAGGCATGGACAGCCGCTGCCGCACGTTCAGGCGCTGTGGCGATCGAGTCGTTGTACCAGCGCACACCATTCAACTCGCGGACCCATTCCAAGCGGTGCGGCACACCACGGAATTCTTCCACGGCTTCGAGCATATCATCCAACTTGAAACCGGCGGCGTGTCCGATGGCAAATGCAGCCAACACATTTGCAATGTTATGGTCACCGCGTAATTGGACCTTTTCACGCATCAACAATGGGATGTAAGCAAAGCCATCGCGCAAGCTGAGCAAGCCATCATGAAGATAGGTGCCGTTCAAACCTTCGTCCAAGTCTTGCAGGCTGAACGAAAGTAAATTGCCTTTCACGCGATTCTTCAAGCTCCATGCGCCTTTGTCATCGCGGCCTAAAATCGCGGTGTCGTTCGCAGACTGAAATTCCAAGATACGAGCCTTGGCGTTGGTGTAGGCTTCCATCGTGCCGTGACGGTCCAGGTGATTCGGTGTGATGTTCAGAATCGCCGCAATGTTCGGTGAAATGGTCATCTGGTCGAGCTGGAAGGACGAGAGTTCCAACACAGCAAGGTCTTCGGCTTTCATCTCGTCCACGTAGTTGATGAGCGGGTCACCAATATTGCCGCCAATAAAAGAATGGTCCCCTTTGGCAAGCTTTGCCATATTACCAACCAGCGTTGTAGTCGTGGTCTTGCCTGCCGAACCGGTGATGCCAACCGTCTTGCATGGAACCACTTCCATGAAAATTTGCGAGTCGTTCGAAAGTGGAATGCCGCGTTTGATAGCTTCTTCCACGATGGGCAAGGTCAACGGGACGCCGCCGGAGATGCACAACACTTCGGTCGTATCCAACAACTCAAGCGGATGCCCACCCACTGCCCACGTCACGTTCGTATCGGCGAGTGATTTTCTGGCAGAGGCAAGGTCCTCTTCGCGGCGCGAATCATTCAAGGTCACGTTTGCGCCGTGACGAGAGAGCCAACGGGCGAGGGCGAGTCCTTGCCGGGCGGCTCCAAGAATGAGAACGTGCTTGCCAGTCCAGTTTGTCATAATTCGTAAAACGCAATTCGTAACTCGTAATCCGTAAAAAGCTCTTTACGTATCACGTATTACTTATCACGCACTTATACCTGTGATAATCCTATACCAACCAGTGCAGCCATCAAACCGATAAGCCAAAAGCGCTGAACGATCTGCGTTTCGCTCCAACCCAGCAATTCAAAATGATGATGGATGGGAGTCATTTTGAAAAAGCGTTTACCGCCCGTCAAGCGGAAGTAACCGATCTGGATCACAACACTGAGCATTTCTGCCAATGGAACAATCGCGATCACCAACAACATGGGCCACTGTCCGGTCATTAGAGCGATGACAGCCAGTACCGAACCCAACGCCATTGAACCCGTATCTCCCATGATCAATTGCGCCGGGTGGACGTTAAACCATAAAAAGCCAAACAACGCTCCAACCAGAATGAAACAGAAGCGGGCGAGATAGGTCTGTTCTTGCATCAAGGCGATTCCACCGAAAGCTGCAATGGCTGTAGCGGCGATCAGACCTGCCAACCCATCAAGCCCATCAGTGAAGTTAACCGCATTCGACTCTGCAACGATGATGAATGCCGCGATCGGCACATAGATCCAACCGATCTCGATCTCGAAGAAATAACCGGGCAGGTACAAGTCTGGCGCATCGATGACATATTTCAAAACATATGCCGTTGCCAACGCCAGGATCACTTGAAAAGCGAATTTCGTACGGGCGCGCATGCCATCGCCTTTGCGTCTGCCGTGAATGCCTTCCCAATCGTCCACTGCACCGAGGACGGCAAACCCAAGCATGACGAGCATGGGCAGCAATACCGAACGACCAATACCGCTGGTGGTCACACCGATCAACGCGACTGCATTCAATAAACCGCTCAGAAGCAAGACCGGCATGATGAACATCACACCACCCATGGTGGGTGTGCCCATCTTCACCCGGTGACCTTCCGGCTGTTCAATGCGAATGATCTTCCCCAGCTTGAAATGCCGCAAGATGCGCAACAACGGATTTCCCCAAATGGCAGTCATAACGAACGCCAACCCCGCCAGGCTTAGGGAAAAGGCGATGTCTCTCACGAGCGTACCTCCAAAGCAGCAGCGATGCGGTCCATGCGAAGTCCGTGGGACCCTTTGATCAACACTGCGTCATTCGAATTTAAATTCTTTTTCAGCCAATCAATGATCGGAGCAATCTCTTCAAACTCCATGATGGCTGAAGATTTCATGCCAGCGCGGCGGGCAGCTTCTGCGATCATGTGTCCACGGGTGCCGAGGGTGATAAGGATCTTCGCCACCTGTGCAGCCCGCATTCCGACCATTTCATGTCCCTGACGTTCGTAGGGACCAAGTTCAAGCATATCACCCAACACGGCAATCTTGCGTCCGTCGAGTTCATCGAGCAGGTTCAACGCCGCCAGCATGGATTCAGGCGCCGCATTGTACGTATCATCGAGGATCAATGCGCCTGTCTCACTGCGAGCAGCAACCAAGCGAAGCTGGGTATGTCCATGCGAGAGACCTTCGAGGATCTCCTGCCAGGAAATGCCGTCGTTCAACCCCACTGCCGCGGCACGTAATGCCGTGTGAATGGAGTGACGTCCGATCATTGGCACGCGCATGTGAATGATCTCTTTGTTGTAATGCATACGAAAGCGGATGCCATCCAAGCCGAGACCTTCGATCTGGTCTGCCCAGAGGTGCGCTTCAGGAGAAAGCCCATAGAAGAAAACGCGTGCTTTGGTCTTTTCTTCCATCTTGCGGACCCAAGGGTCATCGAAGTTGAGAATGGCGACTCCATCCGAAGGAAGTGCGGCAGGCAATTCGCTTTTGCCACGGAAGATGGCTTCTTGCGAGCCCGCTCGTTCAGCATGGACAGTACCCACATTCGAAACCACACCGATCTGCGGTTGGGCAATATCACATAGGAATTGGATCTCACCGGGGACGTAAAATCCCATTTCAAGCACGGCACGTTCATAGCCTGCGCCAAGTCTCAAAATGGTGAGTGGAAGACCGATCTCGTTGTTCAAGTTGCCGGGGCTTTTGAGAGTGCGATAGCGAAGACCCAAGACCTCTGCAACCGTCTCTTTGGTGGTGGACTTCCCCACACTGCCTGTGATTCCCACCACGCGCAAGTTCGTCAATTTGCGGCGCCAGAAACGCGCGATCTGTTGTAAGGCAGAGACGGTATTGTCCACGCGCAGGCAGAGGGGAGATTCAAGATTCAGAGTGGCATCGGCTGATAGACCAGCACGCAGATCAAGGGTGCGGAAAGAGGCGTCCACATCCTGTTGGATTAAAGCAAAAGAAGCCCCCCTCTTGAATGCATCTGTCAGATAGTCATGTCCATCCGTTTTTTCGCCGGGGATCGCCACAAAGAGCGAGCCGGGAATCACCTGACGCGAGTCGATGGTGCCTTCTGTGATGACAGTGGAGGCATTCGCGGGGCGAACGGAGGTGAGGGCTTCGAGAACGTCAGCTAAGGTAAGCATGTTATTTTTTTGCAAGCTGCTGTCGGATCGCGTCAGGCGGAATATCTAACAGGATAACAGCGCGTTGTGCCATTTCGGAGAAAACAGGTGCAGCAGTTTCAGAGCCCCACGGCGACTCGGTAGGACGTTCAAGCCAAACGTAGATCATGAACTGTGGGTCATCCACGGGTCCCCAACCGATGAATGAAGTATTGGTTTGTGAGCTGTCGTAATAACCATCCACTGGAATTTGCGCGGTACCGGTTTTGCCAGCCACGCGATATCCGGGAACCAATGCCTCAGATGATTCATCTTCAAGCGAGATGGCAAGCATTTCACTCAATGTATCGGCGGTTTGTTCAGAGATAGGCGTTGTGCCAAATTGGTCTGGAACTTCGTATTGACGTCCGTCGCGCACCATCGCATACAACACATGCGGGATGACCATGCGTCCGTTATTGGCAACTGCAGAAACTGCGGACATCATCTGAAGCGGAGTAACTGCCACGCCCTGACCAAAGGCATTCGTACCCAGATCCACCGGATACCAATCCGCATCACCCGGGACCTTGAGCCTGCCCGGCGCTTCCCAAGCCAAGTCTACGCCGGTGAGGTGACCGAAGCCAAAGGCATCCATGTAATTGTAGAAGGTATTGGCGCCCATTTGTGTGGATAGATTCACCATACAAATGTTGAGCGAATGCTGTAAACACCCGACCATGTTCTGCACGCCCCACGGATTGCGGTCCCAGTTTTGGATGGTGACGCCGCCGATCAAAATTTCGCCGGTATCGAGATAGGTCGTTTCTGGGGTGACGGTGCCGCTATCCAATGCTGCAGCCATGGTCAAGATCTTCATTACCGAACCAGGTTCATAGGTCTTGGAAATGACTGGGTTGAATTCAGTGGCGTTGTCGTACACTGCGTCGTAATTCCAGAACTCGTTCAAATCCATGCGGCGCGATGTTGCAATGGCAAGCATCTCGCCACTTTTCGGATCCATGATGGCGATGATGCCATCTTGTGCGCCATAGGTTCCCAAAGCGGTATCAAGGATATCTTCAGCAGCGGCTTGCAAATCGCGGTTAATAGTTAAAACTAAAGTCGTGCCATTAGGAGCATTTGGAATTTCAAAGGCTTTGTTTGGGTCTGTCGGCACGAGCACAGTCACAGGGTTGCCTGCCAGCAAACTGTCGTACTTTTCTTCGACGCCGAAATAACCTCTGCCTTCGCGGTTAACGAAGCCAAGGATATTCGATGCCAAAGCATTTTCAGGATAACTGCGCTGAGGATGTGATTTGAATTGAAGACCCGTCAGCCCGCCCATTGACCCTTCAGGGGCTTGTTCATTCAAGGCTTTCTTCAGGTCTTGCAAATAATTTGCTTGTGAAGCTTCAATATAATCTGCGAGGACGATGTAGGAAATGCCCTCGGGCGGATTTTGGATGACTTCCATCAACTGGTTGTAATCCATGTCGAGCGCGTCTGAAACAGCGAATGAAATGGCATGCGGATCGGTCATGATGGTCAAATCCACGCCAACTTCATAGACGATCTTCTCGCCCGCAAGCAAACGACCGTTGCGGTCGTAGATCTCGCCACGGTTGGGATAGAACGTGCGCCATTCATAGGCATAGTCTTTGGAAAGCTGGCGGAAGATATCCGCTTCGGGGCTGTTTTGAATGCGCGTCATCTGAACGACGATGGCAAGCGCAAAGAATGCAAGCGCCCCCGCCAAGACCTGACTGCGTCGCCCGTATTGCTGTCTCATTGATATCTCCGCGTAACCAGGCGTTCATCCACCCAATCCAACAGAGACTGGTTGTATTCAGGCGGGATGGTCAATACGTTCAACTGCGGCTGGGCAGAGGAGGAAAGGTCAACGGCATCTTTGGCAACATAGCCTGGCACCACGAGATATTCCAATTCACCGGGCTCCACTGGACGGAAGCCCATTTCACGCGCGCGCTTCTCCATGGATGCAGCAGAAGTCAACCCGGCGAGCTGGGTTTGCAAGTCACTGCTTACTTGTTGGCTGGCAGCGATGGCATCGGTCAGGTCTTGAATTTCACGACCTGCGATCGCAGTGCGGGAGGTCACGTTCAAATACAGAGCGGCAACCATGGCAAAGACCACCACAACCAACAACGCATTGCCGATCCATTGACGCTGCACGCGCCAAGGAGCGACCCGATAGGCATGGATCAGGTGATTGACATTGGGGAGGTTGACGTTCGGAATGTTCACAATTCTTCTCTCTCAACTACTTGGGCAAGGAGACCTCGCCCCTACAACTTCTCGATAACTCTAAGTTTTGCACTGCGGGCACGAGGGTTATCTTTCAGTTCCTCCTCGGTTGGCAGGATCGGCTTCTTATTCACTAACTTCAAGACAGCCTTACGTTCCACTTCGTAGATCCGTTCGTAAGGCGGATTGATGAGATCTTTGCTCTGCTCTCGAAAATACTCTTTGACGATACGGTCTTCCAACGAGTGGAAGGAGATCACCGCGCATCGCCCACCGGACTTTAGGGCTGCCACTGCCTGCGGAAGCGTGATCTCCACTGCGGCTAGTTCTTCGTTCACCACGATACGCAAGGCTTGAAAGGTCTGCGTGGCGGGGTGGGTCTTGTCGCCTCGGCGTGGACTCGCTTTCTCGATGACAGCGACCAGCTCCCCCGTCGTATGAAGCGGTCGGCTTTGGACGATGGCTCGCGCGATCTTGCGGGCATCCCGATCCTCGCCGTATTTGAAGATGATGTCGGCAAGTTCGCGTTCGTCGTAGGTGTTGATGATGTCGGCGGCGCTCATGGCGAGGTGCGGACCGAAGCGCATATCAAGCGGACCATCCTGCATGAAGGAGAAACCGCGCTGGGCGTTATCGAACTGCATGGACGAAGCGCCCAAGTCGAGCACGATGCCGTCGATGGCGTCCCACTTCAATGAAGCAAGCTGTTCACTGAGGGTGATATGGGAGGCTTGCACGAGATGAACGCGACCCTCGTAAGGAGCCAAGGTCTCACGAGCAATCGCCAGCGCCTGCGGGTCTACATCGAGACCCAGCAGTTGCCCATCTGGCGCGCAAGCCTCCAGGACGCCGCGAGCGTGTCCGCCCGCGCCTAGGGTGCCATCCACATATCGCCCGCCGGAGCGGGGTTGCAGAGCGTGTATAATCTCTTGGTAAAGTACAGGTTTATGCGAAGTCATAACAACCGTTACGACGACGCGGAATTTGTTTTGGAAAGATCAAGCGTGGAGAAGCGCGCGTTGTTGGCTTCCACATCCTGTAATTGAGCCATCTGTTCAGCCCAAGTTGCAGGAGCCCATACTTCAAAGTACTCGCCCTGCCCCGCCACCACCAACTCGCCGCTCGGAATGCCGAGGAAGGTGCGCAGGTTCTGCGGAACGAGGATACGCCCCACTTTATCCACTTCGATTGGATATGCATTGGAGAGGATCAAGCGGCGCAAGAGACGAGCGGTTGGGTCAGCAAGGTTCATGGCTTCAATACGCTCATACACTTGTTTGAAATATGCCTCGGTCATCACCATGAGGCATTTATCAAAACCCTGCGTGATGAAGGCGCCACCTTCCAGCAACTCACGGAAGCGCGCCGGAATCATCAGGCGACCCTTATCATCGAGGTTGTGCTGGAACTGACCTAAGAACATTTGTGCTACAATCCCTTTTAATGACGCGAACGCCGGGACGCCCGGCGCTCTACCACTTTCTACCACTTCTTACCACATTATACCCTTTAGAGGGTAAAAATCAAGTGGCGAGAGGATTTTTTGCCTTTCATTTTCATGAGAAACATGCCCACTTTCACCCTCCTCGAAGCCACCCGCTGGCAAGACTACGAACTGATCGACTCCGGAGACGGACTCAAACTCGAACGCTTCGGCAAATACACCTTTGCGCGCCCCGAATCACAAGCCATGTGGAGCCGCGCCCTACCCCAATCTGAATGGAATCAAGCGCATGGCGTCTTCATTCCCAGCGGAGAAGAAAGCGGCGGTCATTGGGATTTGAAGAAACGAGTGGATGAGAAATGGGTAATGAGTTATCCCCTACCCTCAGGCAGTCCTCTTCGTTTTAACGTGATGACGACTCCCGGTCGTCACCTCGGCGTTTTTCCCGAAGTCGCGGCTCACTGGGACTTTATGGCTGACTCTATCCAGAAAGCGGGCACCAAGCCGAATGTTTTGAATCTCTTCGGCTACACCGGTCTTGCATCCCTCGCCGCCGCCGCGGCTGGAGCATCGGTGACTCATGTGGATGCCTCGAAGAAGTCCGTAAGTTGGGCGCGTGAGAATCAGGAACTCTCCGGCTTGAGCGATAGACCCATCCGCTGGATCGTGGAAGATGCGCTGAAGTACGTCCAACGCGAAGCCAAACGTGGAGTCAAATACGACGGCGTCATCCTCGACCCGCCCAAGTTCGGGCGCGGACCGAAAGGCGAAGTGTGGGAAGTATATAAGTCGCTGCCCAATCTGTTGGATGAAATCCGCCAGTGCCTAAGCGATCATCCCCTCTTTGTGATCGTTACTGTTTATGCCGTCCGAGCCTCCGCTATTCACGTCGCCCAAGCCGTGGAAGAGATGATGAAGAAGTACAAAGGCACGCTCGACAGCGG
>Ga0075012_10002346_pt1 | contig 18668 bp, 22 predicted proteins | sample All_14_2_FD_71474 | JGI IMG/M metagenome (GOLD analysis project Ga0075012, IMG submission 71474) | Freshwater microbial communities in response to fracking from Pennsylvania, USA - Allegheny Zone_MetaG_DW_15 | ecosystem: Environmental > Aquatic > Deep subsurface > Groundwater > Drilled... | reverse complement strand
CCAAACTGACTCCCTATGTGACCAAGGAGCTGGGCGAAGCGGTGAGCGTCGACTGCGGCCCGGGGGACGTGACGATCGACGAGGGCCTGATGTGCAGCATCCATCGGTCCTCGGACCAGGCCCAGCTGGCCTCAGCCATCGTGCTGGTCACCAGCAGCGATGGTGCCTTCTCCTACTCCCTGACCAGGCTCCCGAACGCGACGGCAAGCGCATCGGGAAGCTCGACGGCGAAGGCTTCGACCGGCGGTTCCCCGACTCCACGGGCCTCGACTCAGGCCAGCCCCAGCACCACAGTCCGGGCCACCCCCAAGCCCCAGCCCAGTACCACGCGCAAGCCCTCGCCCAGCCCTACACGCAAGCCCGTGCCCAGCCCCACGCGCAAGCCGAGCAGCCGGCCGGCCAGCAGCCCTGCCTCCGCTGGCCCCTCCGAGGCCGAGAGCTTCGTGGTGCCCAGCCTGAAGGGCCTGACGGTCAGGGAGGCCCAGGATCTGCTGGAGTCCGAGGACAGCTTCCTGCTGGACAAGAAGGACGCCAGCGGCCAGAACCGCACCCAGGCCATCGCGAACAATTGGATGGTCTGCAGCCAGTCCCCGGCCAGCGGGACCAGCATCTCGATCCTGGATTTCGTGACGATCTTCGCCGTCAAGCCAGACGAGACCTGCCCTTAGCGCTGCGGGAGGATGCCAAGCTCCCGGGGGTGGGATCGAACCACCGTTGACGGATTCAAAGTCCGCTGTCCTGCCGCTAGACGACCCGGGACCGAGTTGGCGTCACACGATAAAGGTCTTTGGTCCTGTTGCGTCGTCTGCTGGGTTACGCTACCGTAACTTACGCAACCGTAGGTCGCTGCTCCTGTACGTCAGGGCTTCTGATCGGGACTGCGCGAGCACAGAGCACACGCAATCGGCGCGAGGGCGCCAGAGCCGAAGGAGCAGGCATGCCGGTATCGCCAGCAGCAGACCCAGTCGACGAGCTTCCCCTGGACACCAGCACCGAGCAGCTGCGCGATCAGCCGATGAGCATGCGCATCACGATCGGTGCCTTTGTCTTCGTGCCCCTGCTGGCCGTGATCGCTGCGATCCCTGTCGCGTGGGGCGGCTGGCTGGGCTGGACTGACGTCGCCCTGTTCGTGCTCTTCTGGGGCATCACTGGCCTGGGCATCACCGTCGGCTATCACCGCTACTTCACGCACGGCTCGTTCAAGGCCGGTCGCGGGATCAAGATCATGCTCGCCGTCATGGGCGGCCTGGCGCTGGAAGGCGACCTCTCGCAGTGGGTCGCCGACCATCGCAAGCACCACAAGTACTCCGATGAGGCCCTGGATCCGCACTCGCCCTGGAAGTACGGCACCAGCAAGCGCGCCCTGACCAAGGGCTTCTGGCACGCGCACACCGGCTGGCTGTTCGACGCCAAGCAGACCTCCACCGAGCAGTACGCGCCCGACATCGCAGCCGATCGCGACCTCGCCCTGGTCACCAAGCTCTTCCCGGCACTGGTCGTGGCCTCGCTGCTGCTGCCGGCGATCATCGGCGGCCTGGTCACCTGGTCGCTCGCCGGAGCACTGACCGCCTTCTTCTGGGCCGGGCTCTTCCGCATCGCCTTCATCCACCACGTCACCTGGTCGATCAACTCGATCTGCCACATCTCCGGCAATCGCCCGTTCAAGTCGCGCGACCTGTCCACGAACGTGTGGTGGCTGGCCATCCCGAGCTTCGGCGAGTCCTGGCACAGCCTGCATCACGCTGAGCCCACCTCCGCCCGCCACGGCGTCATGAAGGGCCAACTCGATGTGAGCGCGGTGTTCATCCGCTCGCTCGAACGCATCAAGCTCGTCAACGACGTGCGCTGGCCAAAGCCTGAGCGCCTGGTGCGCAAGCTCGTGGATCCGGCGATGGCCCCGCGCCTTCGCGGGTACCAGAAGCAGGCCTAGCGATGGCAACCCCGGACATCCTGCTCAACTCCGTCTCCGAGCTGCATCAGGCACGACCGCTGGCGCCCCGCGAGCGCGTGCGCATGACCGGCAATGAGCGTCGAGAGCAGCTCATCGCCATCGCCCGAAGGCTGTTCGCCGCCAAGGGCTTCGAATCGGTCAGCGTCGAGGAGATCGCCGCCAAGGCTGACGTCTCCAAGCCCGTGGTCTATGAGCACTTCGGTGGCAAGGAGGGCCTGTACGCCGTCATCGTCGATCGCGAGATGAATGACCTCCTGCTGGCGATCAGCGAGGCCTTGAACCCCACTGACGACACCCCCATGAACGCCCGTATCCTCCTGGAGCGCGCAGCATTGGCACTGTTCGACTACATCGAGGCAGACCCCGATGGCTTCCGCATCCTGGTGCGCGACGCCCCCACGATGCGCGAGACCGACAGCCACAACATCGTCGTGCAGCACTCACCGTCCTTCGCCAGCGTCATCAGCGACATCGCCGCACACGTGCAGGACCTGCTGGCAGTGCAGTTCAAGCTGCACAAGATCAACACCAAGCTCGCGCCGATGTACTCGCAGATGCTGGTCGGCATGGTCGCGCTGACCGGTCAGTGGTGGCTCGATGAGCGCAAGCCCAAGAAGGACGAAGTCGTCGCCAATGTCATCAACCTGGCGTGGAACGGGCTTGGCAACATGGATCCCAAGCCCAAGCTGATCAGCAAGTCCCGCTAGCTGATCCGGGCACCCGGCACTGGGCCTGAGCTGCGCTTGACCGAGCGCACGAGCCCGGTCGAGGTCAGGCTGACCGCGATGTCGAGCGCATGCTCAGCGGTGCGGGCAAGGAACGCACAGGTCGGACCGCTGCCGGAGACGATCCCCCCCAAGGCACCGGCCTCATCGCCCGCGTCGATGACTCGCTTGAGCGAGGGCCGCAGCGAGAAGGCCGCCTCCTGAAGGTCGTTGTGCAGCGACTTGCCGAGCAGCACCGGGTCGCCGGCACGCAGGGCCTGCATCAGGGATTCAGAGACAGCAGGCGCAGGCACGTCCCCATCGGCACGCAATCGATCGCACTCGGCGTACACGGCGGCGGTCGACAGGCCCTCGCTGGCCAGTGCGAACACCCAGTGGAAGGTCCCCTGGGCGAGCACGCCGGTGAGCTGCTCGCCTCGTCCAGTGCCGATCGCTGTTCCGCCGTGGAGCGCGAAGGTCACGTCCGAGCCAAGCTCGGCGCACAGCTTGTCCAGGACAGAACGCGGCGAATCCAGCTTCCAGAGCGCATCGCAGGCGAGCAGGGTGGCTGCCGCGTCTGCGCTGCCCCCCGCCATGCCGCCGGCTACCGGAATGCTCTTGTGAATGCGGATCTCGACATCGGGTTCCAGGCGAGCCTGCACGGCCAGCAGGGACGCTGCCTGCCAGGCAAGATTGCGGGAGTCCAGGGGGACTTCGTCGATGTCGTCTCCAGTGCAGCTGATCGCGATGCCACTGCCTGCCGTGCGCGGACGCACCTTGACCTCGTCATGCAGTGCCACTGCATGGAAGACCGTGGCCAGATCATGGAATCCATCCGGGCGCACTGGACCCACGGACAGCTGGAGATTGACCTTCGCAGGCACGCGAACGCTCACCTCACTGCCGACCATGCCTTGAAGGCTAGGTCCTGCTGATCCTCAACGCGCACTCACCCGCGGGGCAGGCACTCCGCAAGCCTTGCGAACTGCACCACATCGAGGGTCTCGCCCCGAGCCGTCGGATCGATCTGCGCCTCGCGCAGCGCCTGCTCGGCACGATCAGGCGAGCCGGCGAATTGGGCCAGGGCGCCCCGAAGTGACTTGCGACGCTGACCGAAAGCCGCATCGACGACCGCGAACACCTCCTGCCGCGACACGGTGCACGGCGGCGGGTCGGTGCGCACCAGGCGCACCAGGCCGGAGTCGATGTTCGGCTCTGGCCAGAACACCGTGCGGCCGACAGTGCCGACGAGCTCGAGGCTGCCGAACCATCGCGCTTTCACGCTGGGCGCGCCATACACGCGGGTGCCAGGCCCGGCTGCAAGTCGATCGGCCACCTCCTTCTGCACCATCACCAGCATCCGCTCGATGTCGGGAAACAGCTGCAGGTAGTGCAGCAGCACAGGCACCGAGATGTTGTACGGGAGATTCGCCACCAGGGCCTGGGCCGGCCTGGGCAGCTCGGTGACCTGGAGTGCATCGGCCTCGATCACCTCAAGGCTGGCAGCCTGCTCGGGCAGGTGCTCGCCCGCGGTCAATGGCAGCTGGCGCGCAAGCGCGCTCTCGATCTCGACGGCAAGCACCGGATGTCCTGCCTGGAGCAGCGCCAGGGTCAGGCTGCCCAGGCCAGGACCGATCTCCAGGACGGTGCACCCTTCGGGCAGTTCCGCGAGCCGGACAATGCGCTGCACCGTGTTGGGATCGATGACGAAGTTCTGGCCACGCTTCTTGGTCGGCCGAAGATCCAGGCTCGAGGCGAGCTCGCGGATCTCACGAGCACCGAGCAGTTCGCTCACCAGATGCCGAAAGCGCGCTGCGCATTGGCCCAGAGCAGGGCACCAAGCACTGACTCGTCGGTGCCGCGGACTTCCGCAAGGGTGCGCACCGTGTGCGGCATGAGGTAGGAGGCATTGGGCTTGCCGCGATGCGGCACTGGAGTCAGGTACGGAGCATCGGTCTCGACGAGGATCAGCTCATCGGGCACGATCGCCGCAGCGTCGCGAAGCCCTTGAGCGGGCTTGAATGTCACGACCCCGGCGAAGGAGACGAACCACCCCTGCTCAGCGCAGAGGCGCGCCATCGCCGCATCGCCGCTGAAGCAGTGGAAGACCACTCGCTCCGGCGCACCCTCCTCCATCAGGATGTCGATGACGTCCTGATGCGATTCGCGATCATGGATGACCAGGGTCTTGTCCAGCCGCTTGGCAATGCCGATATGGCGCCGAAATGACTCCTGCTGGATCGGGCGCAGCGCTTCGTCAGTGCGGAAGTAGTCAAGGCCGGTCTCGCCCACCGCGCGCACGACGTCATCGGCTGCCATCTCCTCGATCGCCAGATAGGCGGCGTCGAGCGCCGCCCGGCCCTCGTCGACGAAGATGCGCGGGGCTTCATTGGGATGCAGGCCGACGCCGACCACCAGCGATGGCCGCGACTGCGCAAGGGCGATGGACAGGCGTGCAGACTCAAGATCACAGCCGATCTGGACGATCCTGGTCACGCCCACCGATGCCGCAAGTGCGATCAGCGCATCCGGATCCGGCAGTGCTCCACCGTGCAGGTGCTGGTCGTGGATGTCCAGATGACAGTGCGTGTCGATGACCGGAACTGCCAGGTGATCCGGAGCCGCAATCGTCACTCCGCGACCTCCTCCAGCCGGGGGAACAGGCCATTGCCCTTGGTGATCACGGTGCCGGCGGGAAGCTGGCCCCAGCGTGCGACATCGCCTGTGCGCTGCAGCGAGATGGGCCCCAGCATCGCTTCGGCACCGAGCTGCGACCACAGGTCAGACATCGCCTTGGGCATCAGCGGGTGGTACAGCACGGCAACCGCGCGCAGGGACTCGCAGATCGAGTACAGCACGGTGTGCAGGCGGGCAGGCTGCGCCTCGTCCTTTGCCAGGACCCACGGCTCCTGCTCGGTGACATACATGTTCACGGCGTCGACGAAGCCCTTCACCGCCATGATCGCCGTGGAGAAGTCCAGTGCATCCATTGCACTCTCGGCCTCGTCGACCACGCGCGAGAGCTGATCGCTCAGCGCCTGCTCGGCCGGGCCCGGCTCGCCAGCTGCCGGCAGCAGGCCCTCGCAGTAGCGGTTGACCATCGCCGTGCCACGGGATGCCAGGTTGCCGAGGCCGTTTGCGAGCTCGGCTGTATAGCGGGCGCTCATCTCCTCCCATGAGAAGGAGCCGTCCTGGCCGAACTGGATGGAGCGCATGAAGTAGTAGCGGAATGCATCGGAGCCGAAGTGATCGATGATCTGCGAAGGCGCGATGCCGTTGACCTTCGATTTCGACATCTTCTCCCCGCCCACCAGCAGGAAGCCGTGAGCGAAGACCTTCCTGGGCAGCGGCAGGCCCGCCGCCATCAGCATGGCCGGCCAGTAGACCGCGTGAAAGCGGATGATGTCCTTGCCCACCAGGTGCACGTCAGCCGGCCAGGTCTTGTCGAACTCCTTGGCCCCGACCGAGCCTGACTCCTCGCCATAGCCCACGGCCGTGAGGTAGTTCACCAGCGCCTCGAACCAGACGTAGACCACCTGCTTGGGGTCCCAAGGCAGCGGCACACCCCAGCTCACACTCGAACGCGACATCGAGATGTCCACCAGGCCCTGACGGATGAAGCTCATCACCTCGTTGTAGGCGCTCTGCGGCTGCACCAGCTCGGGCTGCTCCTCATACAGGGCGATGAGCCGATCGCCGAAGGCCGACAGCTTGAAGAACCAGTTGTCCTCCACGACATGCTCCACTGGTCGTCCGTGGATCGGGCAGACCTGCTCGCCCTCGTACTCGCCGGTGCCCTCGATCAGGTCGGCCGGGAACTTGAACTCCTCGCAGCCGACGCAGTACGGGCCTTCATATGGCGCGGCGTAGACGTAGCCGTTGTCGCGAATGGCCTCCCAGAACTTCTGCACGGCCACCAGATGTCGGGGCTCAGTGGTCCGGATGAAATCGTCATTGGCCGCGTCCAGGGTCTGCAGCACGGGAAGCCAGGCGGACTGGACAAGTCGATCCACCCACTGCTGCGGGCTCACGCCCCCACCATCGGCGGCGCGCTGCACCTTGGTTCCGTGCTCGTCGACACCGGTGAGGTACCAGACATCCTCGCCGCGCTGGCGATGCCAGCGAGTCAGGAAGTCTCCCGCGGTCGTGGTGTAGGCATGCCCGATGTGGGGGGCGTCGTTGACGTAGTAGATCGGCGTCGTCACATAGAAGCGAGCCGAAGGGTCAATCGAAGCCATGGCGCGATCCTACGGTTGGGCCGCCTTCGCCTGGATGACAGCGTCGTAGACTTCACGGCGACCGACCCCGACCTCGCGAGCCACCTCCGCGATGGCGGACTTGCGATCCTGCCCGCGCTCCTCCCGAAGCCGCACTGCGCGCACCCAGTCCTGCGGAGTCACCAGGCCCCGGGCTGCGCGCAGCTCGCCAGCAGATGCACCGGTCACCACGACCGTGCATTCACCTCGCACGCCATCGGCCGCCCAGCTCACCAATGACTCCAGGCTGCCGCGAATCACCTCTTCGTAGGTCTTGGTCAGCTCCCGGCACACCGCAGCAGGTCGATCAGGCCCAAGGCCTGCGGCCAGAGCCGTCAGCATCGCCTCCAGCCGGTGCGGGGCCTCGAAGAACACCATCGTGCGCGGCTCAGCCCTGAGCTCATCGATGCGTGATTGACGCTCACCCGCCTTGCGCGGCAGGAAGCCCTCGAAGCAGAAGCGATCCACCGGAAGGCCCGATACCGCGAGGGCCATCAGGACCGCTGAAGGTCCTGGAGCCGCAGTGATCGCGACACCACGGGCAACGGCCTCGGCCACCACCCGATAGCCCGGATCACTCACGGACGGCATCCCGGCATCGGTCACCACGAGCACCACGGCTCCGCCGAGTGCGGCATCCACCAACTCCACGGCTCGCTGCCTCTCGTTGGCGTCGTAGTAGGACACGACACGTCCTGCGAGTTCGACTCCGAGCCCATCAGCGAGCCGACGAAGTCGACGCGTGTCCTCGGCAGCGATCACGTCGGCTGTCTGCAGCAGTTCAACGAGTCGGGCCGAGGCGTCGCCCACATTGCCCAGAGGCGTAGCCGCCAGCACGATGCGACCAGTTGCGCTCCGGCTCTCCTCGGGGTTCAGGTCTGCGGGAGGCACATTGCATCATCCCACCCGCCTACGATGACCGGGTGCTGCTGACCCGTGACACAGCGTCGATGGCGACGCGGCTGGTGCCGCCGATGCCGATCACATCGGGATGGCTCAGCGCCATCGTGGTCACGGTCATTGGAGCCGTGGTCAGGCTGTGGAACCTCGGGCAGCCGCATGCCGTGATCTTCGACGAGACCTACTACCCCAAGGACGCGCTTGCATTGCTGCGCTTCGGCGTGGAGCAGGCCACCGTCAAGGACGCCGACAAGATCCTGCTCGCCTCCGATGGCAACGTGCACAACCTCGACATCTTCACCGGTGCCGCCTCGTTCATCGTGCACCCGCCGCTGGGGAAGTGGATCATCGGCCTGGGAGAGCTGACCCTCGGCGCCACGCCCACCGGCTGGCGGATCTCGGTCGCGATCGTGGGCATCATCGCCGTGCTCCTGACGGCCAGGATCGCCAGGCGCCTGACGCGATCCAATCTCGTGGGCTTCCTTGCTGGCCTGTTCGTCGCGCTCGACGGGATGCACATCGTCATGAGCCGCACGGGCCTGCTGGACATCATGCTCGGATTCTTCGTGCTGCTCGCCTTCGGCTGCTTCCTGATGGACCGCGATCAGGTGCGCGGGCGCCTTGCCCGTCTCATCGAAGCCGAGGGCCTGCAGGCGACTGCCACCACCTGGGGACCCAGACTCGGGCTGCGCCCGTGGCGCTGGGCCGGCGCACTGGCACTGGGGCTGGGCTGCAGCGTGAAGTGGTCGGGCGTCTGGTTCGCCTTCGGCTTCATCGCCCTGTCACTGGTGTGGGACATCTCGGCGCGTCGAGCAGTGGGCGTCCTGCGACCCTGGCGCGCCACACTGCTGCGCGATCTTCCCTCAACGGTGCTGGTCACTGCCGCGATCATCATCGCCACCTACCTGCTGTCGTGGACCGGCTGGTTCATCAGCGACAACGGCTGGGATCGCAACTGGGCCGAGGGCACCGGGATCTTGGCTGCGCTGAGCTCGCTTTGGCACTACCACGCCGAGATGTGGAACTTCCATGTCGGACTGACCACGGAGCATGCCTACGCGAGCAATCCCTGGGGCTGGCTGCTCCAGGTCCGGCCCACCTCCTTCTACTGGAACAACGTCACGGATCGAACGCAGGGCTGCCCGACGGACAACTGCGCCGCTGAGGTGGTGGCCCTGGGCAATCCGGTGATCTGGTGGGCTGGTGTCCTGGCGATCGTCTACCAGCTGTGGCGCTGGCTCGGCCGGCGAGACTGGCGATCAGCCGCTGTCCTGGTGGGCATCGCTGCCGGCTGGCTGCCGTGGATGCTCTACCTCAACCGCACGATCTTCACCTTCTACACCGTGGTCTTCATGCCCTTCGTCGCGATTGCACTGGCGATGTCGGCCGCGGCACTGCTTGGGCCGCCGACCGCATCGGACATTCGCCGCAGGCGCGGCATGATCGCCGTCTGCGTACTGGTGGCGGCAGTCGTGATCGTGGCCTGGTGGATGTATCCGGTGTGGACTGGAGAGCTGCTGCCGTACAACGAATGGCAGCAGCGCATGTGGCTGCCCAGCTGGGTCTGAGACAGCGTTGGGACGCGCGACCTGCGTGCAACTACCTGCCAAGCACCAACGCGACGAGGGCGGCAAGCCCCAGCCCGAACCAGAGCAGTCGAAAACCCACCGCTGCGAGGCCGGCCAGTGGCCATTTCGCCTTCGGCGACACCAGCAAGCCCCAGGACGCGGCAAAGAGTGCGAGCAGGGCGCAGGTGAAGGGCAGCCGGAGCCAGGCACCCATATCTCGCGACAGGCCCCACCAGGCGATCGATCCGAAGACGGCCATCTCAGCGAGGAAGTATCCGACCTCGCGCCAGCCGACGGTCGGGGTGTGGCTCTGACTCATCTGCTCTCGCACCACGCGTGACACCTTGCCGAGATTTCCAGTGGTGGAGCTGAGGGGATTCGAACCCCTGGCCTTCTCATTGCGAACGAGACGCGCTACCAACTGCGCCACAGCCCCTGAAGCGGGTGAACAGTATCAGTGCGAGTTTCAGGCGTTCGCGGTGCGAACGGCTGGCAGCTCCGCAGTCTCGGTGCGGTGATCGATCTGCGCCGGCTCTGCTGCCGCCGCGTCCTGGTGACGGCGCATGGTGTTGGCCGCATCGACCATGGCGGTGCCGTTCCATTCATCCGGGCGAGCCCGATCGATGGGGCGCGGGATGACCGAGGCCCTCGGGGAGTTCACGTAGGTCGGCAGGGTCGACGGGACTGCCTCCCACGAATGCTCGTCGTCCTCCCAGGCGTCCCAGCTCTCCCAGTCGTCCTCTACTGCCCTTGCTGGGGCTGCAACGGGTGCGGGCGCCTGGCGCGGCTGCTGGGCGCGCATCGGGGCTGCCTGCGGGCGCTGGGCCTGCTTGCGGGCCGGCGCGGTCATGACAGTCGCGATGAGGAAGGCGGTGACCAGTACTGCTGAGATCATCGGCAGCCACTTGGGCGCAATGGACAGGAATGCCGCGATCAGGGTCACGGCCAGCAGGATCGTCAGGGAACCGAGCACCATGGTGCGGCGCTGAGTGGCGCGATCGTGCGCGGAAGTGGTGTGCGTCCGTCGAGTCTGCGGTGAGTTGGGCATGTTCTCCCCCGTACGCTGATTTGCAAGCGAGCGCATCGCGGTACTGAAGCGCGTAGTCGAGCGGACCTCGCTGACCTGATCGTGGCGCTTGAGCCACATCGGGATGAGTACCGCAGCCCACAAGGCGATGATCACCAAGTAGATCAAGCCCGTCACCTTGCGAACGCTAAACCCCGAAGTCGCTCACAGCCCGTAAGCGCTGCGCATCAACTTTGCGTGTCGCGAATTTGGGTGTATACGTCAATCCGCACGGCTGGCGCGCCAATCGGCCAGCACCCCCTGCGGGCGATCACCTTCGACGATCGCGTAGCAGAGGTGGTCGCGCCAATCCCCCGCGATGTGCAGGTAGGAACGGCGCAGGCCCTCTTCAGGAATGCCGAGTTTCTCGACCACACGCCGGGATGCGGCATTCTCCGGGCGGATGTGGATCTCGACTCGGTGCAGGCGCAGCTGGTCGAAGCAGTAGTCCAGGGCCATCGCCACGGCAGTCGGCATGATGCCTTTGCCTGCAACGTCCTTGTCGATCCAGTAGCCGATGTAGGCCGAGCGCAGGGAGCCGTAGGCGATGCCTCCGACGGTCAACTGCCCCACGAACCTGCCGTCATAGGTCACGACCCAGGGGATGATGCGCCCTGCGCGGGCACTGCGATGCATCGACCGGACCATCATCCCGAAGCTCGCCGGGATCTCGCCGGACTCCAGGCCCTCAATCGGGACCGTGGCCTCCCACTCCTCCAGCCAGTCCACATTGCGGGCCCGGACCTCCCGCCAGATCCGCCCATCGCGTCGACGGATCGGCCGAAGCCCGATGCGACCCTCGGTCAGGGTCGATTCCCAGTTCACGACCAGGTGGCGACGAAGTCGCGGAGCCAGTCGCGGAATTGCGGGCCCAGATCCTCGCGCTCGGAGGCCAGGACCACATTGGCCTGGAGGTAGGAGAGTCGGTCGCCCGTGTCATAGCGACGGCCGCGGAAGACGACTCCGTGCACCCCACCGCCCTGCTCGGCTGGCAGGCTGGCAAGTTCGCGCAGCGCATCGGTCAGCTGGATCTCGCCGCCACGGCCCGGCTCCGTGCGCCGCAGGACGGTGAACACGGATGGGTCAAGGAGGTAGCGGCCGATCACTGCATAGGAGCTGGGGGCGGAGTCAGCCTCGGGCTTCTCGACAAGGTCAGTCACCCGCACCAGGCCATCGACTGGATCCCCGTCGACGGCAGCGCAGCCGTACAGCGAGATCGACTGCGGTGGCACTTCCATCAGGCATACGACCGAGCCGCCGAAGCGCGCACGCGCCTCCATCATCCGGGGCAGGATCGGGTCGCGAGGATCAATGAGGTCATCGCCCAGCATCACGGCAAAGGGCTCGTCGCCGATGTGATCCTCAGCCGTGAGCACCGCATGGCCCAGGCCAAGTGGGTCGCCCTGACGCACATAGTGGATCCGTGCCAGGTCGGTGGGCTCGGTGACCAGCGCCAGCTTCTCCTCATCGTGCTTGCGCCCGAGCGAGGCCTCCAGCTCGAAGTTTCGGTCGAAGTGATCCTCCAGGGGACGCTTGCTGCGGCCGGTGATGAACAGCAAGTCGGTCAGGCCCGCAGCTACGGCCTCCTCCACGACGTACTGGATCGCCGGCTTGTCCACCACAGGGAGCATCTCCTTGGGCGTTGCCTTGGTCGCCGGGAGGAATCGGGTGCCCAGTCCCGCAGCGGGCACGACCGCCTTGCGCACCACCTGATTCATGTCCACGACCCTAGCCGCACCGATGCGGCACGATGGTTCCATGGCAGCCAATGGAGCGCTCGGGTCGCCATCGAAGTCAGAGCTGCGCGGGCAGATTCGCGCCAGCCGTGCAAGGCGGTCATCCGACGAGCGTGCATGGGCCGGGCAGGCCATTGCCGCTGCGGTCATGCCCATCGTCGATGAGCGCCGCTCCCGGTGCGTGGCCTGCTACTTCTCCCTGGCGACCGAGCCATCCACTGCGCCGCTCCTGGATGAGCTGTGGGCAGCGGGAATCGTCGTGCTCACCCCACGAGTCCGTGGCACCGAGCTGGAGTGGATCCGCAGCCTGCCCGAGAGCCCGTACACCTCAGGCGCATTCGGCATCCGCGAAGTCCAGGGCGGCCATGCAGAGGCCTTGGTCGAGGCAGACCTCGTCTTCATGCCGGCGCTGGCAGTGTCGACCAGCGGGGTCCGCCTTGGTCAGGGTGGCGGCTTCTATGACCGGGCACTCTCACGGCTGGAGCAGATTCCGCTGCTGATCGCACTGCTGTACGCCGAGGAGGACAGCATCGACGTGCCGGGTCAGGCGCACGATGTGCCCGTAGACGTCGTGGCCACCGAGCGCGGGATTCGATGGATCACGAAAGGTGCTTGGTCACCGTCCACGTGAGCCAGAAGGCGAGCACGCACAGCAGGACCATCAGGCCCACGAAGACCCAGAATCGACCCCGACGCTCGGCCCACAGCGCGTTGCTCTCCCAGGCGAAGCCGGAGAAGGTGGTGAAGGCCCCGCAGAATCCGGTCCCCAGCAGGACGAGCAGCGTGGCATTGCCAGCGCCGACCACGACTCCCAGCAGTGCAGAGCCCAGTGCATTGACCACGAGCAGTCCGATGGGGATGGAGCTGGCGACCGTCGCCCGGGTGACGGCTCGATCGGTCAGGAAGCGGGCGGGTGCCCCGATCGATGCGCCCAGGGCCACCCAGCCGAGCATGGCAAGGCTCATGCGGGCCGACTCATCGCGGCGAAGGCACGCCTGCCCGCGGGCACTGCGAGCAGGCCGATGATCAAGGTGCAGGCCAGATAGCCCAGGACCAGGAGCGGCTGGTCGTCGTGGATCACCAGGTCGGCAGCCAGGGTCGAGAAGGTGGTGAATCCGCCGAGCACGCCAGTGATGACGAAGGGCTGCCACAGGGCAGATCCGCGGCGACTGCTGATCCAGGCGTAGGCCAGTCCGATCGCGAAGGCGCCGATGACGTTGACGGTCAAGGTCGCAGCCAGGTCGGTCACCTGGCCGTGGCCCATCAGCTCGGCGATGGCATAGCGACTCACGGAGCCCAGCACCCCACCCACGGAGATCACCAGCAGCACTCGTACCTGGACACCGGGGAACACACCGCGACCATAGAGGCTCGGCCACCTGAAGTTGCCGCCGCAAAGGGCGCGAGGCACAATTGGCACTCAATTCCAGTGAGTGCCAGCAGTGCCGGAGGACCAGTGCCAACGTACGAGTATTCGTGCAGCAATTGCGGGGCGACCCACGAGATCGTGCAGAAGATGTCCGACGCCACGCTCACCGTCTGCCCCGACTGCGGCCACGAGACCCTGCGCAAGCTGTTCAACAACGTCGGCGTGATGTTCAAGGGCTCGGGCTTCTACCGCAATGACTCGCGCGGATCCTCCGACAGCGGCTCGGCTGCGAAGTCGACTGGCTCAGACTCGGGCTCGTCCACTCCGGCAGCAGCCGCCGCAGCCAGCGCTCCCGCTGCAACAACGAGCTCGACCAGCTCCAGCTCGTCCTCCGACTGACCTGTGGACGACTGTTTCCGCCGACAGCCCCCGCTCCCTACGCTCAAGGGATGCATGTTCCGCCAGAGCTGCGCGGATACATCCGTGTCTTCATCGCCCGCCATCGACGAATCCTGGCCGCCGTCTGCGCTGGCCTTGCCACATTGCTGGTCCTGAGCATCGTGGTCGACAGCACCCATCCAGCTGAGGTGGCTGCAGTCGATGCCCGACCGACCCAGCAGCTGTCGTCCGGCGAGGTAGCCATTCCGATCCTTCTCGCCGATGCCAAGCTCGCTGCAGGCGTCGACCCAGGCGATGTGGTGGACCTGGTCGAGCTCTCCGAGACCTCTCCCGCCACCGTGGTCGCGGAGCACGCGCGCGTACTGTCGAAGGGCGCGAACGGTTCGACCTTCAGTGCAAGCGAGGCACAGATGCTCGTGGTGGCTGTTGCCAAGGCCGACGCTCTCTCCGTTGCGTCTGCGGGTGCCGCAGCCTCCCTTACGCTGGTATTGCAGTCAACCGTCAGCTGAAAGGGTTCACATGCTCCAGGGATTCAAGACCTTCATCCTGCGCGGCAATGTCATCGACCTTGCAGTCGCGTTTGTCGTCGGCGCCGCGTTCTCAACTCTCGTCGGAGCCTTCACCAAGGCCCTGATCGATCCGATCGTGCGCATCTTCCTGGGCGGTGGACTCAACGCAGGCACCCTCACCATCAGGGATCAGGTCATCGACTTCTCACTGCTGATCAACAGCCTGATCACCTTCCTGATCACGATGACCGTGGTCTACTTCGTCTTCGTCGTCCCGATGAACGCCCTCCGCAAGCGCACCGCCAAGCAGGACGAGGACGAGGACACCACGCCAGCTGACGTGAAAGTGCTGGAAGAGATCCGGGAGCTGCTCAAGGAGCAGAGCGCACTATTGAAGGAGCAGCGCGACCATTAGTCGCCGTGGTGCGGCGGCACCTCACCGCGCAGCCAGTCATCGCGTGATTCCGGCTCGCGAAGCTCGTCGGACGTCACGTCGGGGAGCAGGTCGACCTCGAGAGTCCTGGCCTTCTTTGGCTGCTCCGGGTCCATGCTCACTCCCACAGGGTACGGCGTAGCGTCTGCGCGGTGAACATCAAGCAGATGCGTGCGCGTGAGCAGGCACACGCGCTGCGCACGGCTCCATGGGTGCAGGATCGACTGGCCCGCAGGTTCGTGGGCGCCAAGCATCCGATCGACGACTTCCTCTTCGACTACTACCCGTACTCCGTCGCCAAGCTGACGACCTGGCATCCGGGCTGGGGGACGGTCATCGAACGCGAGGACAGCTTCCTGGTGCGCCACAAGGACTACGTGCGCGTGGTAGGCGGGGTGACCGTCGGCCCTGCAGGGTTGGCCAAGCGCGTCGAACGACTTCAACTCGCCTCCCTGCTGCTGCGCTGCACCAGCGATCGTGCTCCGATGTTCAACTGCTTCGGCATGCATGAATGGGCAATGGTCTTCCGCGCCCAGGCATCCGATGTGCGTCACGAGGACCACCCACTGCGACTGACGCCACAGGAGATCGAACAAGTGGTCCAGGACGTCGGGCTTCGGTGCACGCACCTGGATGCCTTTCGCTTCTTCACCGCAGATGCCGTCCCGATGAACGAGCACCGGCTCACACGAGCCAGCCAGCCAGATTTCGAGCAGCCCGGCTGCGTGCATGCGGCGATGGATCTGTACAAGTACGCGATGTGGGCTGGGCCCTACCTGCCCAGCGAACTCGCTGCCGACTGCTTCGGACTTGCTCGCACGGCACGCGGCCTTGATATGCAGGCCTCGCCCTATGACCTTCGGGCGCTCGGCTACGAGCCCATCCCGATGGAGACCCGTGAAGGACGCAGCCAGTACGCGCTGCGCCAGAAGGAGCTGAGCGCGGAAGCTCAAGCACTCAGAAGGCGCTTGCTGCAGTCAATTGACGATCTGCTGGCGTGCGCTACTCGGACGTCAACTGACTGCGATGGTCTTCTTCCAGAATCCGAAGCTCAAGCTCCTGCCGGGCAACCTGCAGGTCGATGACCGCTCGCTTGTCGGCGATGAAGTCCATCACCGCGAACAGCACGCCTGAGATCACGAAGGTCAGGTGGATGGCGATCATCCACACCACTTGATCTGGCTCGATCATCTCCGGGTCCAGGAAGATGGCAAGGAGCTGGATCACTGAGATCGCCACGAGTGAGCCGATGAGCTTGATCTTGAGGCCAGAGAAGTCGACCTTGCCCATCCAGCTCGGGCGATCCTCGGATTCCGAGGCGATGGTGATCTTGGAGACGAAGTTCTCATAGCCGCTGAAGATGACGATCAGGATGAGATTGCCGAGCAGGGTGATGTCAAGGATCTCCAGGATGCCGATGGTCGTCTCCTGCAGGCTGGCATCACTGATGGTGGACGCCAGGTGCCAGAACTCCTGGAAGAACTTCAGCACCAGGATGATCAGGCCCAGCAGGAGTCCCAGGTAGAGCGGAGCAAGCAGCCAGCGACTGCTGAACATCAGGTGCTCCATCACCAGCTCCAGGCGGCGCGCAGCGCTGGTAGGCGAGGTCTTCGACTGGCCTTGGGTCATCGGAGTTCTCCTGAGTCAGGTCGCGCGGATCCACAGGATAGCCAACGGCAGCTCGCTCGCAGTCGACCAGTTGCCGGGCGATCACCGCTTGGCGATGGTGACCAGCCAGTCGCTCCGTCGAGTGGAAGCGTTCTGGTAGGTCGTGGTGTGGGTGTCGATCCACACCCCGACCCCGTACTCCAGGACGATCAGGGCCTCAACCTCCCTGCGACTGAAGCCGTGCAGCTGAAGTTCAGGATGAGCCTTGATGCGGGAGTCGCCCTCGGCAGCAATCACGAGCAAGGCCTTGCCGCCCGGCTTCAACGAGTCCACCAGCCGGGGCACTGCCACGCGCGCCTCATCGACTCCCGCGGCCTCCAGCACGCCGACGCAGATCGCGCATGAGTACCTCCGGGCAGGAAGGTCGATCTGCGAGAGCCGTGCCTGCTGCACCTGCAAGGTGCCCGGCAGGTCGGCAACCAGCGTCTGCGTCCTGGCCAGGCCGATCGGCGAATGGTCGACTCCCGTGACCTTGAAGCCACGTTCCATCAGGAAACGAGCCTCCACGCCAATGCCGCAGCCGAGGTCCAGGGCCCACGAGCCCGAGGACACCGGATCGGCGAAGTTGCGCTCGACGAAGTGCACGACGGCCTCATGCGGGTAGCGCGAAACCTGGCTGTCGTTCCATTGATCCCAGACTGCAGCGGACACGCGAGCTCCTGTCATCAGTGCACGCGAAGCCTAATGACGCGGCCCGCGCGCCCTGCACGAATTACCAGGGAGCAGAATCGCCCGCACGGCTCCGTAGCTCAGGGGATAGAGCAGTGGTTTCCTAAACCATTGGTCGGCAGTTCGATTCTGCCCGGGGCCACTGCACACTTGTGCTAGTTCCGCCTGATGCGTGACAGGTTGGCCCCGCTTCGGGCAGTTCGGCACAGGCAGTTCAGCACTCACCAGTGCTACTGCCCGTCGGCCACGGGCAGCCACTCCGGGCTCATCAGCAGGGCATCGGCAGCCAGCATCAACTGCGCCCTGACTCGCTCGTTCGGGGCAGCTGACAGGCCGTGCACCATCGCCCAGATCAGGCCGCTGACCCCTTCGATCACTCGGTACTGGTCAGTGTCCTGCGGCAGCTCACCTGCGCGTACTGCGTCGTCGACGATGGTGATCGCGAAGTCGCGGATATAACGCGATCGCTGGCTGAAGATCCTGGCCACCTCTGGGTCCTGCGTCGCCACCTGCCCGAGCTGGAAGTAGCCCACCGACTTCTCCGGCTCAGCGATGGACATCTGCATGCACACCAGGACGAAGGCCCGCAGTCGCTCATTGACATTGCGAGCCTCGCTGGCGAGCACTGCATACCGGTCCGGCAGCGCATAGGTCTCCGAGGACGAGCGCTCGAATGCTGCCCTGGCGAGCTCCATCTTCGAGCCGTAGTAGCGGTAGATGGCGGTACGGGTGATGCCGGCCTCCTCCGCGACATCGTCCAGGGTCATCCGCTCGAAGCCGAGCGCGGCCATCTGGTGGATGGCAGCATCGATGATCGACTCCCGCGTGACCGCGCTGTCGGCGTTTGCCGGTCGCCCGATTGGCTTGCGTCCTGACACGTGCGGCTCCAGGTCCATCGCCTGCTGCGGCAGTAGATTGGACTGCCCGGACTGGCTGAAGATAGCAATCAGCGCCACGCGCGGCCGGCCAGACCGAGCACGACCGCGGGGGCGGACCGCTGACCTGTAGTGACATCAGCGTCACTAAATTTCCCGGGAATTTCCCTCATAGAACTCCCAATGATGTGATCTGCATCACATGGTTTGGCTTCGCCAGCCACGCAGGAGTTGTGATGTGGATCACACTGTAGACCGGGGATTTTCCCGAGATTACTGTCCGAAGTGCGCTGGCCCAATCCGAAATGTCGGGGCCGCTTGGGCCAGCGCACACCCAACGTAATTGCCCGTCACCGCACACGCCACCCTCTGCCACAGGGAGCCATATGACTGTTCCACCTCGTCTGCTGCCCCAGCTCACAGTCGAGAACGAGTTCTACTGGCAAGCGGGCGCTGACGGCGTCCTTCGGCTCCAGCGGTGCGCCGACTGCCAGGGCCTGATCCACCCGCCGCAGCCGATCTGCAATCACTGTCGCGGGCGCGAACTGAGCATCGTGGACGTCTC
>Ga0075012_10002345_pt1 | contig 18672 bp, 14 predicted proteins | sample All_14_2_FD_71474 | JGI IMG/M metagenome (GOLD analysis project Ga0075012, IMG submission 71474) | Freshwater microbial communities in response to fracking from Pennsylvania, USA - Allegheny Zone_MetaG_DW_15 | ecosystem: Environmental > Aquatic > Deep subsurface > Groundwater > Drilled... | reverse complement strand
ACGCGACAGCTTGCAGTCGTTGATGATGCGGTGGGTGTACTCGGGCAGGATGTCCATCGCGCCGATGCGACCCTGGCCCTGGGCATAGTCCTCGGCCTCGATGCGGCGCTTCAGGCCCTGGATGGTTTCACCGTGGATGGCCACACCGGCCAGCACCATCTTGAAGCCGTTGTAGTCCTTCGGATTGTGGCTGCCGGTGACCTGGATGCCGCTGCGGCACCCTTCTTTCGCGCGCGTGGCAGCCACGTAGTACACCATCGGCGTGGTGACCGCGCCGAGATCGACCACATCGAGACCGGTCGACGCCAGGCCGCGCATCAGTGCGGCCACCAGGCCGGGACCGGAGACCCGCCCGTCGCGCCCCACCACCACCGCCTTCTCCCCAGCGGCCAGCGCCTCGGTACCGAAGGCACGGCCAAGGTGCTCGGCAAAGGTTTCATCGATCGTCTGACCGACGATGCCGCGAATGTCGTAGGCTTTGAAAGCCGAGGCGTGAACTTGCATGCAGGTCTCAAAAGTGACAATGGAAAGGCGGAATGGCCGACAGCCAGGCATCATCCCGTGTGGGCGCACCGATTGTAGGGAGCGCCCGTCAAGGTGCCATGCCAGATACCCGCCCGTGTATGCGTCAGAAGACGCATGCGGTGACCCTTGTTGCACGATCATGATTGAGCGAAAGCAGAATCGCTCATCCAAGCGCTTGTACACTCCCGCGGCTGCCGGTTGTCTGAAAAACCCTCGGTGACTTGAGTCATTGATCGATGCGACGTCCCGGCACAAAGCATTTGTTCCGTTCTGTCTCTTGGAGAAAAATTCGATGAACGCCATCAAGACTCTGCTGCTAGTCTCTTCTGCTGCCTTGTTTGCCGCTTGCAGCAGCACCCCAAAGGAAACCGCCCCCGCGCCTGTCGAAGCGCCGGCCGCTCCGGCGCCCGCACCGGCCGCAGCGCCTGCCCCGGTGGCCACTCCCCAGGCACCCGCCGCCGCCCTGCCCGCTCACCTGGATCCGAACAGCGCCATCTCCACCCAGCGCAGCGTGTACTTCGACTTCGACGCCTACAACGTCAAGGCCGACTACAACAACGTGATCGACCTGCAAGGCAAGTACCTGGTAGCGAACCCCGCCCTGAGCGTGCGTGTCGAAGGCAACACCGACGAGCGCGGCAGCACCGAGTACAACCTGGCCCTGGGCCAGCGTCGTGCCGAATCCGTCGTGAAGGCGCTGAAAGTCGTCGGCGTGAAGGACAAGCAAGTCGAAGCCGTGAGCTATGGCGAAGAGAAGCCGCAAGCTGCCGGCCACGACGAAGCCGCCTGGTCGAAGAACCGTCGCGCCGACATCGTCTACCCCGCGAAGTGATCCTGGCGAAGCCTCAGAACGGGGCCCCGCACTGATCTCTGATCTGAAAACAGCGCCCACCGGCGCTGTTTTCTTTTGCGGGCGACACCCAACAAAAAAGCCGCTTCAGGAGCACCTGAAGCGGCTTCTTGAAAACTTGGCGGAGTGGACGGGACTCGAACCCGCGACCCCCGGCGTGACAGGCCGGTATTCTAACCAACTGAACTACCACTCCGCGTGGCCGGTAACTTCAGGCGATTGCCTCAAGTGCTACCGATACTTGCGCCAACCGTTTGATCAGTTGGCGACCCCTAGGGGATTCGAACCCCTGTTACAACCGTGAAAGGGTCGTGTCCTAGGCCTCTAGACGAAGGGGTCACAGCTTTCCACGAATCGAAACCGTATGCTTTGTTGGTGGAGGTAAGCGGGATCGAACCGCTGACCTCTTGCATGCCATGCAAGCGCTCTCCCAGCTGAGCTATACCCCCAACGGCTTCAATCCAGATTGTCTTTTGAACGTACCGTCTTGAAATCAAAACGGGCTGACAGAGTCAACCCGTGAAGGATGGTGGCGGAGTGGACGGGACTCGAACCCGCGACCCCCGGCGTGACAGGCCGGTATTCTAACCAACTGAACTACCACTCCGCGTGGTCGGCAGCTTCAGGCTACTGCCTCAAGCGCTACCGAAACTTGCGCCAACCGTTTGATCAGTTGGCGACCCCTAGGGGATTCGAACCCCTGTTACAACCGTGAAAGGGTCGTGTCCTAGGCCTCTAGACGAAGGGGTCACATCTTTCAACGACTTGAACCGCGCGCCACCATGTTGGTGGAGGTAAGCGGGATCGAACCGCTGACCTCTTGCATGCCATGCAAGCGCTCTCCCAGCTGAGCTATACCCCCTACGACTTTTGAAAGAACCGTCTTTTGAACTGTTCGACCAAATGTGCAGCGCCGTTCAAGCGAGAAGAAGATTCTAGACCGAAATTCAGGCAGCTTGCAAGCGCTTCAACACGACATCCTTCTCAAACAACGTCAGTACCGCATCGATCGACGGCGTCTGAGTCCGGCCACAGACAAGCACGCGTACCGGGATGGCGAGTTGGGGCATCTTGAGCTTGTGCTCGGCAAGCACGTCTTTCATGGCGGCCTGGATGGCGGCGGCCGTCCACTCCGTCGCACTCAACAGACGTTCGGCAAAGGCCTTCAGCGCCGGACGCACAGCATCCGTCACGTGCTTGTCCAGGTCGTCCTGCGCAGGCTGCACGTCGCGGAACACCATGGCCAGCCACTCGGCCAGTTCCACGGTGGTCGAGCAGCGGTCCTTGAACAGCGCACACAACGCGGGCAGTCGCTCGTCGCTGGCGGCCTCGATGTCCAGCTTGCGCAGCTGTTCCACCACCAGGCCGGCCAACGCGGTGTCGTCGCAGGCCTTCATGTGCTGCGCGTTCACCCAGCGCAGCTTGGCTTCGTCGAACTGGCCGGCGCTCTTGCCGAGGTGGTCAAGGTTGAACCAGCTGACGAACTGCTCGCGCGAGAAGATCTCGTCGTCGCCATGGCTCCAGCCCAGGCGCGCCAGGTAGTTGACCACGGCATCGGCCAGGTAGCCTTCTTCGCGGTACTGCGTCACCGGTTTGGCACCGTGGCGCTTACTCATCTTCTCGCCCTGCTCGTTCAGCACGGTGGGCAGGTGAGCGTAGACCGGCGGCTCATTGCCGAGCGCGCGGAAGATGTGGATCTGCCGCGGCGTGTTGTTGACATGGTCGTCACCGCGGATCACATGGGTGATGCGCATGTCGATGTCATCCACCACCACGCAGAAGTTGTAGGTGGGCGTGCCATCGGGACGGGCGATCACCAGGTCATCCAGTTCGGCGTTGCTGATCTCGATGCGGCCTTTGACTTTGTCGTCCCAGGCCACCGCGCCACCTTCGGGGTTGCGGAAGCGGATCACCGGCTGCACACCTTCCGGCACCGGCGGCAAGGCCTTGCCCGGCTCGGGGCGCCAAGTGCCGTCGTAGCGCGGCTTCTGCTTGGCGGCCATCTGGCGTTCGCGCAGCGCATCAAGTTCGGTGGTGCTCATGTAGCAGGGGTAGGCCAGGCCCTGGGCCAGCAGCTCTTGCAGCACGGCCTTGTAGCGGTCCATGCGCTGCATCTGGTAGAACGGGCCTTCGTCGTGATCGAGGCCGAGCCAGCGCATGCCTTCGATGATGACGCCCACCGCCGCCTGCGATGAGCGCTCGACATCGGTGTCTTCGATGCGCAGCACGAACACGCCGTTGTTGGCGCGCGCAAAGGCCCAGGGGTACAGGGCCGAGCGGATGTTGCCGAGGTGGATGAAGCCGGTGGGACTGGGTGCGAAGCGGGTGCGCACCTGCGGGGTGGTTGAAGTAGCGTCGGTCATGCCGCGTTCAGGCCGTCTTCAGGCCAACAGGTTGTTCAGGCCGCGGGCCAGATCGGCCTTGAGGTCGTCGATGTCTTCCAGGCCCACGGCCACGCGGATCAACCCCTGCGTGATGCCTGCAGCCTGGCGCTGTTCTTCCGTCAGCCGGCCATGCGAGGTGCTGGCCGGATGCGTGATGGTGGTCTTGGTATCGCCCAGGTTGGCGGTGATGGAGCACACGCGGGTGGCATCGATCACCGCAAAGGCGTTGGCACGCGCCTGCTCGGGCGTGGCGCCCTGCACCACAAAGCTCACCACTGCACCACCACTGCGCTGCTGCTGCATCGCCAGCGCATGCTGGGGGTGCGACGCCAAGCCGGGGTAGTAGGTGCGCTGCACGGCGCCCTGTTGCTCCAGCCATTGCGCCAGCGCGTGCGCCCGCTCGCTCTGAGCCTGCATGCGGATCGACAGCGTCTCCAACCCCTTCAGCACCACCCAGGCGTTGAAGGGCGACAGGCACATGCCGGCCGAACGCATCACCGGCACCAGCTTGCCTTCGATGATGGCTTCGGGCCCGCAAACGGCACCCGCCATCACACGCCCCTGACCATCCAGGTACTTGGTGCCTGAATGCACGATCAGATCAGCCCCCAGCTTGGCAGGCTGTTGCAGCGCGGGCGAGCAGAAGCAGTTGTCCACCACCAGCAGCGCGTCGCCGGCATGGGCGATGTCGGCCAGCGCACGGATGTCACAGATCTCGGTGAGCGGGTTGCTGGGGGTCTCGGCAAACAACAGCTTGGTGTTGGGTTGCATGGCGGCACGCCACTCGCCCACATCGGTCTGCGAGACAAAGCTGGTGGTCACGCCAAACTTGCCGAACTCGCCCTGCAGCAGCTTGATGGTCGAGCCAAAGACGCTGCGCGAGCAGATCACATGGTCACCGGCCTTCAACAGGCCCATGGCCAGCAGCAGGATGGCGCCCATGCCGCTGCTGGCGGCGATGCAGGCCTCGGTGCCTTCCATCGCAGCCAGCCGGCGCTCCATCATCATCACCGTGGGGTTGGTGAAGCGGGTGTAGACGAAGGCTTCTTCTTCGTTGGCAAACCGGGCCGCGGCGGTAGCGGCATTGGGGTGCACGAAGCTGCTGGTGAGGAACAGCGCCTCGGAGTTTTCGCCCCACGGCGTGGCCGGCAGGCCTTCGCGCACGGCCAGCGTGTCCATGCGTGCATCGGCGGGCAGGTTCACCCGCGGCAGGCGCTTGTCTTGCGGCAGACTCATGAAGACTCCCTCTCACTCTGCAACGACAAGCGTGTGCGCGCGTTGGGATCTTCTTCCTCGGGCTGCGACGAGCGTTGATCCGCCATGGCCTTGAAGTCATCGGCCGACACATCGCCGGTGATGTAGTGGCCGTCGAAGCAAGAGGCCTCAAAGCCGGAGAGCTTCGGGTTGAGCGAGCCCACCGCGCGCTTCATCGCTTCCAGGTCTTGGTAGATCAGCGCATCGCAACCGATGTAGGCGCGGATCTCTTCCATGGTGCGGTTGTGCGCGATCAGCTCACTGTTGGTGGGCATGTCGATGCCGTACACATTGGGGAATCGCACCGGCGGCGCGGCCGAGGCCATGTAGACCTTGTTGGCGCCGGCCTCACGGGCCATCTGCACGATTTCCTTGCTGGTGGTGCCACGCACGATGGAGTCATCCACCAGCAGCACATTGCGGCCCTTGAACTCCATGCCGATGGCATTGAGTTTCTGGCGCACCGACTTCTTGCGTACCGACTGCCCCGGCATGATGAAAGTGCGGCCCACATAACGGTTCTTCACGAAGCCTTCGCGATACGGCTTGCCGATACGCTGCGCCAGCTGCATGGCCGACGGCCGGCTCGATTCCGGGATGGGAATCACCACATCGATCTCCGACGGCGGCATGGTGCTGATCACGCGCTGCGCCAGCGTCTCACCCATGTTGAGGCGAGCGTGGTAGACCGAGATGCCATCGATCACCGAATCGGGCCGTGCCAGGTAGACGTATTCGAAGATGCAGGGGCTCAGCACCGGGTTGGCCGCGCACTGCTGCGCGTGCATCTGGCCATCAAAGCCAAAGAACACCGCCTCGCCCGGCGCCACGTCGCGCAGGAACTTGAAGCCTGAGCCTTCCATGGCCACTGATTCGCTGGCCACCATCCACTCCTGGCCTTCGGGCGTTTCCAGCGCGCCGAAGCACAGCGGGCGAATGCCGAAGGGATCGCGAAAAGCCAGCAAGCCCTGGCCCGCGATCAACGCCACCACTGCATAGGAACCCTTCACACGGCGATGCACCTGCGACACGGCCTTGAACACCTCGGCCTGCGTCAGCGGCAGGTCGCGGGCGGCCTTTTCCAGCTCGTGCGCCAGCACGTTGAGCAGCACCTCGGTATCGCTGTCCGTGTTGATGTGGCGACGGTCTACCGCGGCCAGCTCCTCTTTCAACGCGTGCGCGTTGGTGATGTTGCCGTTATGCACCAGCACGATGCCGAAGGGCGCGTTCACGTAGAAGGGCTGCGCCTCTTCTTCGGAATACGCATTGCCCGCCGTGGGGTAGCGCACTTGCCCCAGGCCTGCATTGCCGGGCAGGGCGCGCATGTTGCGGGTGCGGAAGACGTCGCGCACCATGCCGCGCGCCTTGTGCATGAAGAACTTGGTGCCCTGGGCCGTGACGATGCCTGCGGCATCCTGGCCGCGGTGCTGCAGCAGCAGCAAGGCGTCATAGATCAACTGATTGACGGGCGACTTGGAAATCACCCCGACGATGCCACACATCGCTCACTCCATCGAAAGAAACAGGCACTTGCGGCAGCACACCTCTTCAGGTCGCTGCCGCAGCAGATTCAACGCTTCATGCGGACGTTTCGGGCCCGCGAACCGACCATTGTCCAGGCATCAGCGGCAGCACCATCGCCAGCACACGCTGCGACCACTGCACCGCCAGGGCTTGCTGCCAGGCCTCGCGCCGCGCCAGCGGGCTTTCACCCACCAGCATCACCACCACCAGCACGATCAGCGCGCCGCGCAACAGGCCAAAGAGCCCGCCCAATACCCGGTCGATGCCTGCCAGAGGCGACATGTGCAGCAACTGCTGGATCGACCACACGACCAGCCGCCCGGCCATCAGCGCCAGCACGAACACGATCACCCAGCCCACCGCATGCCGCAGGGCCGGTGCCCAGCTTGACCACAGCTGCCAATCAGCCGCCCAGCCCGCGAAGGCATGGGCCACCACCCAGGCCACCAGCCACATCAGCAGCGACAGCACCTCGAACACCAACCCGCGCCACAACCCGATCAGCAGGGACACGACCAGCACCGCGGCCACCGCCGCGTTCAGCCCATCGACGGCGTCCATGCCCGCTCGTTCTGAGGTTGCCGGGGCTGCAGAGTCATTGCGCCATCACCGAGCCACTGACGCCAGCGGCACGCAGCTTGGCAGCTGCACTCTCGGCCTCTTCTCTGCTGGCAAACGGCCCAACGCGCACACGGATGCGCTTGCCATCGGCCGTCTGCACCGACGACTCATGCGCAGACAAACCAGCCTTGGACACACGCTGACGGGCCTCTTTCGCGCCATCAGCCTGTTCGAACGCGCCGACTTGCACGACGAAGCGCGTAGCGCCGCTTGCAGCGGCATCACGCCCTTCGAGGGCCGCCTTGGCGCGCTCGGCCTCGCCAGACGGTTTGGCCGGCTTGGCGGCCTCTACCGGCCTGGCCACTTTGGGTTCGGGCTTCGGCGGCGGCTTGACGGGCTCGGGGGCCTTGGTCTTGCGCTCTTCTGCCGGCTTGGCGGGCTCTGCGGCCTTGGCCGGCTTCGGAGGATCGACCTTCACCGCGGGGGCCTTGTGTTCAGATGCCTTGGGCTCTGGCGCTTTGACTGGCTCCTTGGTCAACGCAGGCATTGGCGGAGCAGGTACCGCGGGCTCAGCCACCGGCGCGGAGGCAACCGCGGGTGCGGGCGGCGTCACTGGCGGGGCCGCACGCTCTTCATTGCGCCGGGGCGGCGGCTCAGGCAAGGCCACCGACAAATCGCGCTTGGGCACGTCGATGGGAATGTCGACCGGCAAGGGCCGGGGCTTGCTGTCGAACACCCAGGGCAACACCAGCACAGCCACCATCACCAACACGGCGGCCCCGATGAGGCGACGGCGGGCCTGGGTGCGCACCACATCGGCACTCGGCAGATCACCGGCACGGCGGCCGCGGGGCGCCTTGTCGTTGGCGGCATCGCGGTCACGCCGCAGGAAAGAGAACAAGCCCATGAGATCAGCGCGTGAGGAACCTGAGTTGGCAGCGGCGGGCGCCGCAGGTCCGAAGGTTCCTACCCCATGTGAGCCGCGCCCAGACGAGGCAGGCCCTGTTCGAGTATTCCACCCACGGTGTAGAAGGAACCAAAGACCAAAATTCTATCAGCCGGGTCTGCCGCGGCGAGGGCCGCAGCCAGCGCCGCAGGCGGATCGGCAAAGCACTGCACCGAGGCCTGTGACGCGCCCGTGGAGGATGGCTCGGCCGCTTTGATGCACGTTTTCAACGCCTCGGCTGAGGCGGCTCGCGGCGTGGGCAGATCGCAGGCGTACCAGGCCTCCACCAGCGGCAGCAAGGGCTTGAGCAGGCCGGCCAGATCCTTGTCAGCCATCGCTCCTACGACGGCGTGCGTGCGAGGGAAAAAGCCCATCTGGTCGAGGTTGGCAGCCAAAGCAGCAGCGGCATGCGGGTTGTGCGCCACGTCCAGCACCAAGGCGGGTTGCCCCGGCACGATCTGGAAGCGACCCGGCAGGTTCACCATCGCCAGCCCGTTGCGCACCGCCTGCACCGGCACCGGCAGCTGGGCGCGCATGGCCTCCAGCGCGGCCAGCACGCCCGAGGCATTGACCAACTGATTGGCACCGCGCAACGCCGGGTAGCCCAGCGCATTGAGCCGCCGAGTGGGGCCCGCCCAGCTCCACTGCTGGCGGTCACCCTGGTAGTTGAAATCACGGCCAAAGCACCACAGCTCGGCGCCCACCTCACGGGCACGGTCGATCACACTCTGCGGCGGCACAGGGTCGCTGACGATGGCCGGGCGACCTGTGCGAAAGATGCCTGCCTTCTCGCGCCCAATGGTTTCCCGGTCGTTACCGAGGAAGGCCTGGTGATCGAGGTCGACGCTGGTGACGATGGCGCAGTCGGGGTCAATCACATTGACGGCGTCGAGGCGACCGCCCAGCCCCACCTCCAGGATCACCGCATCCAGCGGCAACCCGGCCAGATGATCCAGCAGCGCCAGCGTGGTGAACTCAAAATACGTGAGCCCGCCGCCCTGCCGCGCGGTTTCAACCCGCTCGAAATGCAACAACAACTGGTCGGCCGGCACCGGCTCGCCCAGCACGCGCAGCCGCTCCTCGAAGTGCACCAGATGCGGCGAACTGTAGACCCCGACGCGGAAGCCCGCCTGCATCAGGATGGCTTCGAGCATGGCGCAGGTCGAGCCCTTGCCGTTGGTGCCGGCCACGGTGAACACCGGCACCTCGAAGTGCAGGCCCAGCGCGTCGCGCACAGCAGCCACGCGCTCCAGGCCCAGGTCGATCGGCTTGGCATGCAGGCGCTCGCAATGCGCCAGCCAGTCGCTCAAGGTCTTTTCAGACATCGTCATGCGGCCCCAGCGGGGCTTTCAAACAAACAGCAAAGGGCGTCCGCAGACGCCCTTGGGAGAAAGGATGTGTCACGGCCATCACGGCCGAAGCAGCAATTCGCGCGGCGCTCAGGCCACCGCGTCGGCGCTCTGGCGTTGCAGCATGGCCAGCACGCGGGCCACGGTGGAGCGCAGTTCGCGGCGGTCGATGATCATGTCGATTGCGCCCTTCTCGACCAGGAACTCCGAGCGTTGGAAGCCTTCGGGCAGCTTCTCGCGCACGGTGTTCTCGATCACGCGCGGGCCGGCAAAACCGATCAGCGCCTTGGGCTCAGCCATCACCACATCACCCACGAAAGCGAAGCTGGCCGACACACCACCCATCGTCGGGTCGGTGAGCACGCTCACATAGGGCAGCTTGGCTTTGGCCAGGCGCGTGAGTGCGGCATTGGTCTTGGCCATCTGCAGCAGCGAGAGCACGCCTTCCTGCATGCGCGCCCCACCGGTGGCGGTGAAGCACACGAAGGGCACCTTCTGTTCGATGGCCGTCTCGACGCCGCGGGCAAAGCGCTCACCCACCACCGAGCCCATCGAGCCGCCCATGAATTCGAATTCGAAGCAGGCGGCCACCACAGGCATGCTCATCACGCAGCCACCAAACACCACCAGCGCATCGGTTTCGCCAGTGCTTTCCATGGCTTCCTTGATGCGCTCGCTGTACTTGCGGCTGTCCTTGAACTTCAACGCATCGACCGGCACCACTTCCTGGCCGATCTCATAGCGGCCTTCGTCATCCAGGAAGGCATTGAGCCGCGCCCGCGCACGAATGCGGTGGTGGTGCGAGCACTTGGGGCAGACGTTGAGGTTCTTCTCGAGATCGGTGTTGTAGAGCACCGTTTCGCACGAGGGACACTTGACCCACAGGCCTTCGGGCACCGAGCGGCGCTCGCTCGGGTCGGTCTGCTGGATACGGGAGGGCAGCAGCTTCTCAAGCCAACTCATGGGTCATTCCTTCACGATCTGGTCGAGCGCGGCGCGAATTTCCGAGAGGAAAGCGGCCGCCACGGGAGCCACACGGTCGCGCGGCTCGTTTTCAATCAACTGGATGATACGGGAACCGATCACCACGGCATCCGACACCCGGGCCACGGTGCAGGCCGTCTCGGCATCACGGATGCCGAAGCCCACGCCCACCGGCAGCGGCACATGACGCTTGATGCGCGGCACCATGTCGGCCACGGCATCGGTATCCAGGTGCCCTGCCCCGGTCACGCCCTTGAGCGACACGTAGTAGACGTAGCCGCTGGCGATGCGGCCCACGGCGGCCATGCGCTCCTCGGTGGAGGTGGGGGCCAGCAGGAAGATCGGGTCGAGCCCCACCTTGCGCAGGCTGGCAGCAAAGACCTCGCATTCTTGGGGTGGGTAGTCGACGATGAGCACACCGTCCACACCGGCGGCGGCCGCGTCTTGCACAAAACGTTCACTGCCGTAGCGCTCCACCGGGTTGGCGTAGCCCATCAGCACCACGGGCGTGCTCTGGTTGGTGGCGCGGAAGGCGCGCACCATCCCCAGCACCTGGCGGGTGCCGATGCCTTTGGCCAGGGCACGTTCGCTGGCGCGCTGGATCACGGGGCCATCGGCCATCGGGTCAGAGAACGGCACGCCGAGCTCGATGACATCGGCGCCAGCCGCCGCCATCGCATGCATCAGGTCAACGGTGCAATCAGCGTAAGGATCGCCTGCCGTCACGTAGGGGATCAAGGCCTTGCGACCCGCCGCGCGCAGGGTGCTCAATGCAGCTTCGATGCGACTCATGCGCGCGACTCCGGCAGGGCCACGGTACTGGCCGCGCCTTTGATGGTCTGGCCGCGACACGACGGCCGGCAATAGAACTCGGCACCTGACAAGTCAGCCACGGTGCCGATGTCCTTGTCGCCACGGCCGGACAGGTTGACGAGGATGTGCTGATCCGGCCGCATGGTCTTGGCCAGCTTCATCGCATAGGCCACCGCATGGCTCGATTCCAGCGCCGGGATGATGCCTTCGGTGCGGCAGAGGTAGTGGAAGGCCGCCAGCGCTTCGTCATCGGTGATGCCAACGTATTCAGCGCGGCCGATGTCCTTGAGGTAGGCATGTTCGGGGCCCACGCCGGGGTAGTCGAGCCCGGCCGAGATGGAGTGCGTCTCGGTGATCTGGCCGTTGTCGTCCTGCAGCACGTAAGTGCGGTTGCCGTGCAGCACGCCGGGGAAGCCACCTTGCAGCGAGGCCGCGTGCTTGCCGGTGTCCAGGCCATGGCCAGCGGCTTCCACGCCGATCAGCCGGGTGTTCTCGTACGGGATGTAGGGGTAGAAGATGCCCATGGCGTTGCTGCCACCGCCCACGCAGGCGATCACGGCGTCGGGCTGGCGGCCGGCCATCTCGGGCATCTGCACCAGGCATTCGTCGCCGATGACGCGCTGGAAATCGCGCACCATCATCGGGTACGGGTGCGGCCCGGCCACCGTGCCGATGATGTAGAAGGTGTTCTCGACGTTGGTGACCCAGTCGCGCAGCGCTTCATTGAGCGCGTCCTTCAACGTCTTGCTGCCTGATTCCACCGGCACGACACGGGCGCCGAGCAGGTGCATCCGATAAACGTTGGGGCTTTGGCGCTTGACGTCTTCACTGCCCATGTAGACCACGCACTCCAGGCCGTAGCGGGCGCAGATGGTGGCGGTGGCCACGCCGTGCTGGCCGGCACCGGTTTCGGCGATCACACGCGGCTTGCCCATGCGCTTGGCCAGCAGCGCCTGGCCGATGGTGTTGTTCACCTTGTGGGCGCCGGTGTGGTTCAGGTCCTCGCGCTTGAGGTAGATCTGCGCGCCGCCCATCTCGCGGCTCATGCGATCGGCGTGATAGATCGGGCTGGGGCGGCCGACGAAGTGCTTCAGTTCGCGCTGGTACTCAGCCACAAACTCGGGGTCGCGCCGGTAATGCTCGTAGGCACCCTTGAGCTCTTCGAGCGCGTGAAACAGGGTCTCGGCAACGAAGGTGCCGCCGTAGATCCCGAAGTGCCCTTGGGCATCGGGTTGCTGGTAATCGATCATGTCGTGCCCCTTGAGGGGATGTCTTAGGTGGTGATCGGTGGCTGCGCCCTGAATGGGTGCAGCCCGTCGTCAAAGGCCTTCGCTGGCGTCAAGGCGGCGGGCATCGGCCTCGCGCACCGCGGCACAGAACTGCCGCATCAGCACCGCGTCCTTCAGGCCTTTGGCCAGTTCGACGCCGGAGCTGACATCAACGGCCCAGGGCCGCACTGCCAATATCGCGTCGGTCACGTTGGCAGGACTCAACCCACCAGACAAAACGACCGGAGCGGGCACGTTGGGTGGTATGAGAGACCAATCGAACACCTTTCCTCCGCCCCCGTAGCCGTCGACAAAGGCGTCGAGCAGCAGCGCCTGTGCGCTGGGAAAGCGGTGTGCGAAGTTTAACAAATCGAAGTCTGGCGCCATGCGGGCGGCGCGCAGGTAGGGGCGCCCTGCCGCCTCGCAATCGGCCAGGCTTTCGTCACCATGAAACTGCAGCAGCAGTGGTGGGATGGCCTCACAGGCTGCCCGAACCTGGGCTGTGTCGGCGTTGACGAACAACCCCACTGGGGTGACGAAGGGCGGTAAAGCCTTGGCCAATGCCGCTCCCTGCGCGGTGCTCACCGCGCGCGGGCTGCGTTCGTAGAACACGAAACCAATGGCATCGGCGCCAGCTTCCACTGCGGCGGCGACATCCTCGGCACGGGTCAGGCCACAGATCTTGATGCGGGTCTTGAGCGTCATCCGGCGAGCTTAACCGGCGCGAGCACCAGGAAGCCAGTCCCACGCGGCTGTTCGGGTGGGCAGGCCATGCCGGGCGTCGTACTGGGGCCCGAGAAAATAGAGGCCGTCGGGAGCGAAGGTGGGGGCCGCGGCATCGCGGTTGCGGGCAGCGACCACATCGCGCATCCAGTCGGATGAGCGACGACCGCTGCCCACGGCCACCAGGCAGCCCATCAGATTGCGCACCATGTGGTGCAGGAAGGCACTGGCCTCGAACTCGAAGCGCCAGTAAGCGCCGTGCCGCGTGATACCGATGCGGCGCATCTGCTTCACCGGGCTGGCCGCCTGGCATTCGGACGAGCGGAAGGAGGTGAAGTCGTGCTCACCGAGCAGGTGGTGGGCCGCAGCGCGCATCGCGTCACCCTCCAGCGGGCGGAAGCTCCAGCCCACCGCGCCCATTTCAATGGCAGAGCGCACCGGCGACTCCAGCAGGATGTAGGCGTACTGGCGGCCAAGCGCGCTGTTGCGGGCGTGGAAATCGGGCCCGACCGGCTGGCACCACTGCACCGCCACATCGGGCGGCAGGTAGCGGTTGGTGCCCCGGATCCAGGAGAACGCATCGCGCTCGACCGGCGCATCCAGATGCACCACCTGGTTCAGGCCATGCACGCCGGTATCGGTGCGCCCGGCGCAAAGTGTCTGGATGGGCACGTCTGCAAACTGCGACAGCGCCCGCTCCAGCACATCCTGCACGGTGCACCCATCAGGCTGGCTTTGCCAGCCGTGATAGGCACTGCCGCGGTAGCTGACTCCTAATGCAAGACGCACCGGTGAAACTGACGCGGCAACCCTCAGCCTCAGGCGAGGTTATCGAGCATGCCCTGGGCCTTGGTCTTCAGGGCACCATCAGCCTTGTCGACCACCTCTTGCAGCAGGTCGCGCGCGCCTTCCAGGTCGCCGATCTGACGGAACTCTTCAGCCAGCTCCAGCTTGCGCTCCAGCGGATCGGCACCGTCATCTTCCAGCGGCAGGTCGAGCGGGGCCGAGGCCATGTCACCCATGCCGGTGGCGGGGGCAGATGGTGCATCCAAGTCCAGCGAGATGCCGCTGAGGTCAAACGCCGGCGGGGCGGCTTCCGGTTCCTTCGAGGCTGGCGGCAGGTCCTGCAAGTCGAAATCGATGCCATGTGCGGAATCGAACGATGCGGGTGCAGACGCCGGCTGGCTGGCGTTGAAGGCATCCGGCACGGACAGTCCCGAGAGCGAATCACCACTGAAGGCCGACGGCACCGGGGCCGAATCCTGGATGTCGCCGGGCATCGAGATGTCGAGATCGACCGAGCCACTGTTGCCCGACAGCGAATCACCCATCAGGTCATCGCCACCACTGTCCTGGAAGCGCGACGGCGACGGCACCACCGACTGCGGCATCGTGCTGGCACCCAGCGGTTCCATGCCGGTGTCGCCCAGATCGGCATGCGCGCTGGGCACGCCGCCCGGCTCGTACAGCGGATTATCCGGATCGATCGAGCGGCCGAGTTCCTGGGTCTTGACCCACTCCTCGCCTTGCCCGCCCGTCAGGCCATAGAGCTCGCCGGCTAACAGCTCGAAGCCCTTGGTGTCGCGACGCTTGGCATACACCTCCAGCAGCTTCGTGCGGATGGCCAGGCGCTCCGGCGTGGCGCGCATGGCTTCTTTGAGGATTTCCTCAGCCTGCAGGTCACGACCGTAGGCCAGGTAGACATCGGCCTCGGCCACCGGGTCAACATCGCCGATGGCATCGATCTGGCTGAGCGAGTAGCTCATCGACGACGGCGTGCCGCTAGCGTCACGCGTATCCACTCGCTGACCACCGCTGGCACCGAAGAACGAATCGGGCTGCAGGCGGCTCTCGAGGAAAGAGGTGACGCCGGCTTCGTCCTTGTTCTTGTTGCGCAGGCGATACCAGCCCAGACCCGCCAGGATGGCGAGGATGAGGCCGGCACCCGGCAGCACGAACGGGTTTTCAGACAGCGTCTCGATCAGTGACGGGCCTTCGGGCTCCGGCGCAGGCGGCGCCACGGCGGCTGAGGCTGGCGCTGAGGCGGCCTCAGGTGCCGATGCCGCCTCGACCACAGGCGCCGAAGCCGGCTCGGAGGCGGCAGCCATGGCTTCGCTGGCCGGGGCACTTGCGGCTTCCGGCACGCTGGCAGCCATGGCCACGGCGGGAGCCGATGCCACCAGCGCAGGCGCCGATGCCACCGGGGCCGGCGCGCTGGCCACCGCAGGCGCGGGTGCCGCACGGCCCGGCAGGCCCACGGCGCTGGCCGCAGAGCCACCGGTGGAGGCAGCGGCCGATGCGGCCTGCAGCTTCTTCAGCTCGTCCAGGTTGCGGGACAGCTCGGCCACGCGGTTGGAGGCTTCTTTCTCTGCGCGCTCACGCGCCAGCTTGTCTTCCGCTGCCGACGCGCCAGGGGCAGCGCTCTTGCCCTTGTCGAGGGTCAGGCGGTCAGGCGTGGGCGCGACGGCCTGCTTCTTGTCCTGGACTTCGGTCTGCACCTTGCCCGCGTCAGAGCGGCCGCCTTCTTGCGCGGTCGATTCCGGCACCGCGCCCGCCAGGCGCTGGCGATAGGCCTGGAAGTCGGCGCTTTGTGCCTGGATCACACGACGCGCTTCGCGGCGATCAACCCCGCCCGCCTGCTCGGCCGTGGGCACGTTCAGCACCACGCCGGAGCGCAGGCGGTTCATGTTCTTGCCGATGAAGGCACGGCTATTGTTCTGGTACAGGCTGACCAGCATCTGGTCGAGCGAAACGCCTTCGGTGGCCAGCTTGCCGGCAATGCCGGAGAGCGTGTCACCACGACGAACGCGGTAGCCCTCTGCGGCGGCTTCGGTCTCACCCGATTCGGCACGCGGCGCTGCCACCCGCGGCGCAGGGGCCACCGGCGCTGCAGGTTCAGGCGCAGCGGCCCGGGGCGCAGGCGCCACAGGTGCCGGCGCAGGTGCCGCTGGGGCGGGCGCAGCAGCCAAAGCGGGGGCCACCGGCGCGGCCGGCGCAGCAGCGCGAGGCGCAGGCGCCGTGGCGGCAGGCACAGTCGTGGCAGCCGGAGCAGCCTTCGACGTGGGCGGATCAAACAGCAGCGTGTACTCGCGCAGCAGCTTGCCACTGGGCCAGGCCAGCTCAAGGATCAGGTCGACAAACGGCTCCTGCACCGAGCGGGAGCTGACGATGCGCAGGTAGGGCGAGCCATCAGCCCGGCGCTGCAGCGACACCTCGGTGGCCGGCAGCACGGCGTTGTAGTCGATACCTGCCACACGATATGAATCAGGCGGCGCCACGTTCACACGCAGATTGCTGCCCTCCTCCGGCGTCAGGCTGGTGACGTCGATTTCGGCGCGCAATGCCTCACCGAGGGCCGACTGGACGGTCAATCGCCCGAGCCCCAAGGCCCAGGCGGACGGGGCCGTCGCCAACGCGGCAGCCACCGCTGCTACCGCAGCAATTTCCCTCAAAGCCCATTGGGGCGCGTGCTTTTTCATATCGGTTTTCAAGGTATCTCCCGTCATGCAGGGTCCGGTGTCCTGCACACGTTGCGAATTGGAACGGGCGCGGAGCACCCGGAAAATCCGAAAAGACAATAACATCAAGAAGATACAAAGACAAGCTCATGCACTTGCTGATGTTTTGACCAGACCGATTCCCCGTGCACGATATCGCGCACTTCGTTGGCGCCAGGCAACGAGATGGCGCCTAAAACCCGCCGTCAATCCTCCAGCAGGATGCGCAACATGCGTCTGAGGGGTTCGGCCGCACCCCACAGCAACTGATCGCCGATGGTGAAGGCGCCCAGGTATTCAGGGCCCATCGCCAGTTTGCGCAGGCGCCCCACCGGGATATTGAGCTGACCTGTCACCGCCACCGGCGTCAGGCCCTGCAACGTGGCTTCCCGGTTATTGGGAACCACCGTCACCCACGGGTTATCAGCAGCGATCATGGCCTCGATGTCTGCCAGCGGCACATCGCGCTTGAGCTTGAAGGTCAGCGCCTGGCTGTGGCAACGCATCGCACCGACGCGCACGCAAAAACCATCCACCGGAATGGCCGGGGAACCAAACGACTCACCAATACCGAGAATCTTGTTGGTTTCAGCCATGCCTTTCCATTCCTCGCGCGAGGAGCCGTCGCCCAGGTCCTTGTCGATCCAGGGAATCAGCGAGCCGCCCAGCGGCACGCCGAAATGGGCCGTTTCATCGGCTGTCAAGGCACGCTGCTTGGCGATGACCTTGCGATCGATTTCAAGGATGGCGCTCTTCGGATCATCCAGCAACGCCTTCACTTCGGCGTTGAGCGTGCCGAACTGCGTGAGCAGCTCGCGCATGTGCTGCGCACCGCCGCCCGAAGCCGCCTGGTAAGTCATCGAACTCATCCACTCGACCAGGCCAGCCTTGTACAGCGCGCCCACGCCAATCAACATGCAACTGACGGTGCAGTTGCCACCCACCCAGTTGCGGCCACCCTTGGCGAGCGCTTGCTTGATCACCGGCAAGTTCACCGGATCGAGCACGATGACGGCGTCGTCCTTCATGCGCAGCGTGGATGCAGCGTCAATCCAGTGGCCGTTCCAGCCGGCCGCACGCAGCTTGGGGAACACCTCGCTGGTGTAGTCACCGCCCTGCGCGGTGATGATGATCTCGCAGCGCTTGAGTTGTTCGATGTCGAACGCATCGCGCAGCTGCGTCTCGTTCTTCGCCATCGCAGGGGCGGCACCGCCCGCGTTGCTGGTGGAGAAGAACAGGGGCTCGATGTGCGCGAAGTCGTTCTCTTCGCGCATGCGGTCCATGAGCACGGAACCGACCATCCCGCGCCAACCGACAAGACCTACTAGCTTCATGGCGTATCGCCCTCTCAATGGAAGTAACTGGAACTGGGTGGCTTCCAGCTTCCCCGGCTCGTTCGCCTGACCGGGGAGAGGGCGAGACGAACCGGAGCTGCTTCAGCCCGTAATGGTTTTGGTCGCAATGCCCTTGGACAGCGCAGCCACCACGGCATCACCCATCTCACGGGTGCCGACCTTGCGCGTACCTTCGGACCAGATGTCCGGCGTGCGCAGGCCTTCGCTCAGCACAGCAGAGACGGCCGACTCGATACGGTCGGCAGCCTCGGGCTGGTTGAGTGAGAAGCGGAGCATCATGGCGGCGGACAAGATTGTAGCCAGCGGGTTGGCCACGCCCTTGCCGGCGATGTCGGGCGCACTGCCGTGGCTGGGCTCGTACAGGCCCTGGTTGCGGTCGTTCAGCGACGCCGAGGGCAGCATGCCGATCGAGCCGGTGAGCATGGCCGCTTCGTCCGAGAGAATGTCGCCGAACATGTTGCCGGTGACCACCACGTCGAAGTTCTTCGGCGCCTTCACCAGTTGCATGGCTGCGTTGTCCACGTACATGTGCTCCAGCGCCACATCGGGGTACTGGGCGTGCACCTCGATGACAACGTCCTTCCAGAACTGGAAGGTCTCCAGCACGTTGGCCTTGTCGACGCTGGTGACCTTCTTGTT
>Ga0075012_10002344_pt1 | contig 18676 bp, 9 predicted proteins | sample All_14_2_FD_71474 | JGI IMG/M metagenome (GOLD analysis project Ga0075012, IMG submission 71474) | Freshwater microbial communities in response to fracking from Pennsylvania, USA - Allegheny Zone_MetaG_DW_15 | ecosystem: Environmental > Aquatic > Deep subsurface > Groundwater > Drilled... | reverse complement strand
GCGGCGACGGCAGCTTTGCCACGCTGCGCCTGGATTGGCGCCACAGCGAGCCACTGCCGGCGCGCACCTCGCTGGGCCTGCGCCTGGCCGGGCAATACGCCAACCAGCCGCTGGTGAGCGCCGAGCAGTTTGCGATGGGCGGTGCCGAGACGGTGCGCGGCTACCTGGAAAGCTCGGCGCTGGGGGACACCGGCTGGCTGGGCTCGCTGGAGCTGCGCAGCCCCAACTGGGCCGGCCAGATCAACCCCGCCGGCGCCACCGCCCAGACCGCCTGGGTGCAGGACCTCACCGTGTTTGCGTTTGTGGATGCCGCTCAGGTGCGCCTGAGCGAGCCGCTGCCCGGCCAATCGGCCAGCGACATGCTGATGGGCACCGGCCTGGGCCTGCGCCTGACCGGCCGCTACGGCCTGAGCCTGGCGCTGGACCTGGCCCGCCCCACCAAGACCACGGCCAGCGTCACCACCAAGGACACCCGCCTGCACGCCCGCCTGGGCTGGAAGTTCTAAGCGCTGCCACGCGCCCCCGCCCTGCCTGCCTCGTCTGATCATCATGCCCAAGCACCGCTCTTCACGCGCTCGTCCTCAGCCCTCCCTGCAGGCTGCTGCGTTCGACCGCCCGGCCCTCAAGCCCTTGGTGCTGGCCTTGATGACCGCCATGCCGATGCTGGCGCAGGCCCAGTCGCGTGTGCCGGTGCTGCCCACCGTGCCGGCCAATGCCCTGCCCAACCCGGCCGCCGCCTGGGTGCTGAAAGGCCAGGGCACCTGGACGGTGAACGGCAACGCCGGCGTGGTGGACCAGGCCACCCAGCGCGCCATCTACCAATGGCAGAACTACAACATCGGCAAAGACGCCAGCGTCACCTACCAGTTCAACCAGGCCGGCAGCAGCGCGCTCAACCGCGTGGTGGGCGGTGACCCCACGCAGATCCTGGGCCAGCTCAGCTCCACCGTGCCGGGCGCCAACGGCGGCCGCGTCACCGGCGGCACGGTGCTGCTGATCAACCCCAACGGCATCCTCTTTGGTGCCGGCGCGCAGGTCAACACCGGGGGGCTGATTGCCTCGACGCTGAACGTCGGCAACGACGACTACCTGAGCGGCTTTGCCAACAGCATCACCGGCATGGTGCCCACGTACTTTGTCGATGCCGACGGCGTGGCGCTCTACACCGACGACAAGAGCTTCGTGCGGGTGGACACCGGCGCGCAGATCACCACCGCCAGCGGCGGCCAGGTCTTCCTGCTGGCCAAGCATGTGGAAAACGCCGGCACCATCAGCACCCCGGGCGGGCAAACGGTGATGGCGGCAGGCAGCGCGGTGCACCTGAACGACCCCAGTGCCGAGAAGCTGTATGCGTCCGAGGTGAACAGCAATGTGCCCGCGCTGCGCGGCCTGCTGGTAGAAGTGGCTGGCGAAGGCCGCGTGCTCAACACCGGCACCATCAACACCGCGCGTGGCAACACCACGCTGGTGGGCATGGCGGTGAACCAGAGCGGGCGCATCAGTGCCACCACCAGCGTCACCGAGAACGGCTCGGTGTTCTTGCTGGCGCGGGGTGGTGTTGGTGAGCCCACCGACGACGGTTCGGTGATCCACAAGCGCGCCACCACCGGTGGCACATTGACGCTGGGTGCCGACAGTCAGGTCGAGATCACCCCCGAAACCCTCGTGGGCGCTGACGGGCTGCCGTTGACCATTGACGGCAACACCGCGTTCACCCGCTCGCGGGTGGAGCTGTCGGGCCAGACCGTGGTGTTCGAGCACAACGCCAAGATCACCGCACCGGGCGCGGTGGTGAACGTGCGGGCGGAAGACACGCCGTTCTACCTGGACTTCATCACCACCAACGTGGTCAGCAACACGCTGGCGTCTAACACCTTCACTGCCAACGCCAACGCCAACACCGCACGCGTGGTGCTGGGCGAGGGGGCTGGCATTGACGTCTCGGGCACCCAGGACACCACCGTGTCCGTGGCCCGCAACTACGTGCAGACCGAGCTGATCGGCGGCGCCGATCTGGCCGATGCGCCGTTGCAGCGCGATGGGGTGCTGTATCGAAGCAAGGTCACGTTTGATGTGCGCCAGGCGGTGAACGTGCTCAGTGAGAGCAGCGTGGCCGGCTACAAGGCCAGCATCCGCAAGGATGCCAGCGAGTTGCTGTCAGGCGGCGGCACGGTGTCGCTGGTGTCCACCGGTGCGGTGGTCACGCATGCGGGCTCCAACGTCAATGTGTCGGGGGGGCAAGTCACCTACACGGCCGATACCGTGGCCCCCACGTACCTGATCGGTGCAGATGGGCAGCGCTACACCGTCAACACCGCGCCGAAGGACATCACCTACACCGCGTTGGAAAACGCCGCTGGCAAGACCACCCGCTGGGCCGTGATGCCCAGCTACGGCCCGGTGCGCAGTCACGTGGAGGCCGGCTATGTGGACGGCCAGGCCGCCGGCACCGTGAACATCCTCGCCAAGACCGTGGTGCTGGATGGCCAGCTGCAGGCGAACACGATCAACGGCACCCGCCAGCAGGCCGGCACCGATGCGCTGGCCGCCCTGGCCGCGCTGAACCTGGGCCGTAGCAGCACCAACGCCGCCAGCTTTGGCAGCACCGCGTTTGCCGATAGCGCGGTACTGGATGACATCCGCATCATTGCCGAGCCCGGTGTGCTGTCCACCGATTTCTGGGCGGCCCCGACAGCCATCAACGAAGACGGCACGTCGGCCGCCGCGTTGCCGGCCGAAAGCCGCATCGCTGCCAGCACGCTCAACGCCTCGGGTTTCGGGCAGGTGAACATCACCTCCACCGGCCACATCGTCATCGACAAGGGCGCCGATCTCACGCTGCCGCAGCAGGGCAGCCTGGCACTGCGGGCGTCGGGCGAAGGCGGCATCCAGCTGGGCGGCAGCGTGCACAGCGTGGGCGGCAAGTTGCTGGCGCAAACGGCCAACCTCACCACCGACCAACAGGCTGGCGACATCGTGCTGGGCGAGGATGCCGTGCTCGACGTGGCCGGCAACTGGGTGAACCGCTGGCAGGACGGCGCCCAGGTGCGCGCGGCCGTGGCCGGTGGCTCGGTGCGGCTGCTGTCGGCGCACGGCCTGGATCTGGAAGGCAACACGCTGATCGACGTGTCGGGCGGCGGCACGGTGGCCACCAGCGGCAGCGTCACCGGCACCTCGGCCGGCGGCATCGAGCTGGAAAGCAATCGCGCCGTGGCGTCGACTGCCGATACGGTGGCCGGCATGCACCTGGGCGCCGAGCTGCGTGGCTACGGCATCAGCCAGGGCGGCAGCCTGCGCATCAAGGCCGCGGGGGTGGACATCGTGGCGGCTGATGGCAGCCCGGCAGTGCAAGAAGGCGAGATCCCGGCCACCTTCACCCTCAGCAGCGACTTCTTCCGCCAAGGCGGCTTCGCCAGCTATGACATCGAAGGGGCCGACTACCTGCGGGTGGCCGAAGGCACCACCCTCAGCCCGCAGGCACAGAACTGGATCGTGGGCACCGCGGCCCGCACCATCGCCACCGGCACCTCGCCCGCCACCTGGCTGAGCGCGGGCCTGCTGCCTGAAGCGCAGCGCAAGGCCACCAACCTGACGCTGTCGTCCACCGGCTTGATGCTGGACGGCGCCACCCCCAGCGGCACACTGACGCTGGCGCGCACCGCGGCCATCGTGGCCGATGCCGGCGCGAAGGTGAGCCTGTCGGCCAACGCCGTGCTCGATGTGCAGGGCGACATCACGGCACCGGGCGGCGCAGTGACGCTGGCGCTGCAGGGCCGTGGGTCCAGCGCGGGCACCGCTTCCGACAGCGGCTTTGCCGGCCGCTTTGACGTGGGCTCGGATGCGCGGATCGACGTGAGCGGCGTGACGCTGCTGGACGTCAGCACCAACGGCCTGCGCACGGGCAAGGTATTGGATGGCGGCAGCATCCTGCTCGGCGTCAGCGAAGACAACAATGATGGCCGCCAGACCCGCATCGACGTGGCCGACGGCGCCGTGCTGCGTGCCGATGGCGCGCAAGACAGCCTGGATGTGACGACCCGCACCCTGCGCGGCACGGTGGTGAGCCGCGAGACCGTGGCCAGCGCTGGCGGCACGATCACCGTGGCCGCGTCCGATGGTGGGGCTGATCTGGCTGGCACGCTCCAGGCGCGCAGTGCTTCGGCGCAGGTGGCCGGCGGCACGCTGGTGATCCAGCAGCCGAGCCTGATCAAGAGCGGCCTCAACCAGGTGGTTGACGAATACCGCATCGATGTCGTCGCACAACGCGATGCTGATGCCGACGTGGCCCTGGGCCAGGTGCGCGTGGCGGCGCAGACGATCAACGCCGGCGGCTTTGCCGACGTCACACTGCAATCGCCGCACCGGGTGAACTTCGATGGCGATGTGGCGCTGAACGTTGGGCGCAACCTGGCGGTGAAGGGCCTGGTGGTGTCGGCCAGCGAAGGCGCGCAGGTGCAGCTTGCAGCGCCCACCTCGGTGAGCTTTGAATCGCCTGCGGGCAGCGCGGCTGCCAGCTACGCGGCCGAAGGCGGCACGGCCAGCCTCACCACACAGGCCGGGATGGTGCGCCTGCTGGGCGATGTGGCCGTGCAGGGCATCGACCAACTGGCGCTGAAGGCCGGTCACCTGATCCAGATGGAAAGCGGCACGCTCGGCGCCTCGGGCCTGCGCAGCCAGGCGGATGTGACGCTGTCGGCCCCGCAAACCGTGCTGGCCACACAAACCCAGTACACCCTCGATGCGGCTGGCCGCACCGTCACCTTCACCGGCGGCGATGCCGCCAGCACCGCGCCGCTGTCGGCCGGTGCCGCGCTCACCGTCAACGCCGCCACCATCGTGCAAGACGGGGTGCTGCGTGTGCCGCTGGGCACGGTCACGCTCAATGGCACCGAATCGATCACGCTCACTGGGCGCAGTGTCACCTCGGTGTCGGGTGATGGTCTGGTGGTGCCGTACGGCGACACCACCGGCGGGAAGACCTGGACGTACCTTGGCACCGAACAAACCGCCCTGCCTGGCAAGGCCGTGAACCTGCTGGCCCCAGGCCAGTCGGTGGCGGTGGAGCGGGGCGCCGTGCTGGATCTCTCGGGCGGTGGCAGCGTGCAAGCAGCCGAGTTTGTGCCTGGCCCTGGCGGCAGCACCGATGCCTTCGTAGGCCCAACCAGCGGCGCCTTTGCCGTCTTGCCCCTGGCCGGCTTGAACACCGGCTATGCAGCCACGGATGCGCACATCGCCGCGCTTGCAGATCCGAAGGGCAACGTTGCCAAGTCGATCCCGCTCGGCCAGACCATCACCTTCGGCGACGGCGGCCCCGTGCCCGCCGGCACCTATGCTGTGCTCCCGGCCCGCTATGCGCTGTTGAACGGTGCTTTCCTGGTGGCGCCTTCGGGCAGCAGCACCCGTGTGGACCTGGGCTACCACGCCACCCGCACCGATGGCACCGTGCTGGTGGGGGCGCAGCTCGGTAGCACCGGCACCGCCTTGGCCAGCGTGCCCACAGGCTTTGTGGTGCGTACCAACGAGCAGGCCAAACAGCTCAGCGAAATGCGCCTCACCGAGGGCGACGCTTATGTGGCCGCAGCCGCGCAGAGCGCCGGCACCGCCGCGGCGCGCCTGGCGCAAGACGCTGGTGCCCTGAACATCGCCGCCAACCAGCTCACGCTGGCCGGCACCAACCGCTTTGACCTTGGCGACAGCGGCGTCAAGGGCCAGGCTGCCCGTGCTGGTGGCGTGGCCATCGCCGCCGACCGCATCGTGGTGCGCGACAGCGCCGACATGGCCGCCGAGGCCAACACGCTGGTGCTCGACGTGGCCCAGCTCAACGTCACCGGTGCCGACACCATCACCCTGGGGGCGCTGCGTGGCGACATGCAAGCCAAAGGCCGCAGCCTGGCGGTGAGCGCCCGCGAAGTGGTGCTGAACAACACCGCCCAGGCCCTGCAGGCGCAGGACGTGGTGCTGGCCGCCACCGAACAGGTGCAACTGGGCAGCGGCGCCAAGGTGCAGGCCAAGGCGGGCACCGAACCGGCTGAAACCCTGCTGGTACAAGGCGACGGCGCCCTGCTGCGCGTGAGCAGCGATGCCACCGCCACCACCGTGCGCACCGATGCGCAACGCGCCACTGGCGTGCTCGACATCGGCAGCGGCGCCAGTGTGGCCGGCACCAGCCTCACGGCCGAAGCCACCGCCGGCACCCGCATCGCCAGCGATGCCGCGCTGCAGGCCCAGGTCTACACGCTGGGCGCTGCCCGCGTGGCCGTGGGCGACGCTGCGGCCATTGCCGCGGCCGGTGTGGGCAGCGACACGCTGGTGATCAGCGCGGCGTTGGCTGACCGCTTGAGCGCGGCCCAGGCCACCACGCTGCGCAGCTTCGACACCATCGATTTCTACGGCAACGCCACCTTGGGCGGCGCCGCGCAGAAGGCGCTGACGCTGGATGCCGGCACGCTGCGGGTGATGAGCCCCGGCGGCCAGGTGCAAGTGCAGTCCGGTGGTTTGACCCTGACCAACACCAGCGGCGCCACCGCATCGGCCAGCAGTGGCGACGGCAGCCTGAGCTTCAACGCCACCGGTGCCGCCGGCGGCACCGGTGTGCTGACCATCGGCTCCGGCAGCATGGCCACGGGCGGCGCGGCCACCACGGCCCTGAACGCCCAGCGCAGCGTGGTGCTGATTGCGACCACCCGTGTGGATGGTGACGGTCATTTGGTCAGCGCCACCACCAGCCTGGAAGCTGGCGGTGACCTGCAAGTCACCGCCCTCAGCGTGACAGCGCAAACTGGCACCCAAGCCAAGTTGGCGGCGCAGGGCCTGCTGCAGATCAACGCGGCAGAGGACCTCGCAAGCGCTACCGGCAATCTGACTGAAACCACCAGCGGCACCGGCGCCACCTTGGCGTTGACCGCCAACCAAGTGGTGCAAGCCGGCACCGTGCGCCTGGCCAGTGGCCAGCTCAGCATCCATGCCCGCGGCGACGGCCTCACCAACGAAGGTGATCGCACCATCGAGTTGGCCGAAGGCTCGGTCACCGACCTGGCCGGCAAGACCTTCACCTTCGACGGCCAGGCCGTCAGCACCAGCGGCGGTGTCTTCAAGGCCACGGCGCAACAAGGCGCCGTGGTGCTGGCCGATGGTTCGCTGCTCGATGTCTCGGCCGGTGGCACCGATGCGCGTGCGGGCTCGGTGAGCCTGAGCGCCACACAAGGCAGCCTGGCCACCGACGGCACGCTGCTGGCCACCTCGCAGGCCGGCGCAGGCAAGGGCGGCACGTTGACGCTGGACAGCCGCGATGCGCTGAGCCTGTCGCAACTGGCACAGACGCTGGACAACTCGCTGGCACAGGCGCCTGCGGGCGTCGAGAACTTCGGCGCTGCCATCAGCGCCCGTAACCGCAGCGGTGATCAGGTGCTGGACGCCGACACCACGCTGAAAGCCCAGCGCCTGGCGTTCAGCGCCGACAGCGGCCGGCTGGACGTCCAGGGCACCCTCGACGCCTCGGGCGCGCAGGGTGGCCGCATCGACCTGGCCGCCGGCCAGGATGTGCAAGTGGCCAGCGGCGCCGTGCTGCGCGCAGCGGCCACCGGCACCCACCAATCCGGCGGGCAGGTCACCGTGAGCAGCAACGCGGGCCGCATTGGCCTGGCGTCTGGCGCCACGGTGGACACCCGCGGTACCGGTACCGGTGCCAATGGCAAGCTGGCGCTTCGTGCCCAACGCACCAGCGACGGCGGCGTGAACGACGTGGCGGTGGACGCCATCAACGCCACGCTGCAAGGCGTGCGCAGCGTGGAAGTGGAGGCCGTGCGCACCTACACCGCCAGCACGGTGGACGCCGCGCTGATCAACACGGTGCAGACCGACAACGCGAACTTCTTCGGTGCAGACAACGGCGCCGCGATGCGTGAACGCCTGGCCGGTGGCAACGCGGCAGTGGCTCAGGCCCTGAGCCTGCGCGCGGGGGTGGAGGTGCAGTCGGCCGGCAACCTGACGGTGAGCCAGGCCTGGAACCTGAGCCGCTTTGACAGCAGCGGCAACCTGGCCAACCCCGGTGGCGAGCCGGTGAACCTGACGCTGCGTGCCGCCGGTAACCTGTTGGTGCAGGCGGGCCTGAGCAGTGGCTTCAAGCCAAGCACCGGCGCCGTCACGAGCGTGGCGCCGGCCGCCGTGGTGGTAGGAGCGGGCGGCGCGATTCGGTTGGTGGCGGGCGCTGATGCCGCAGCGGCTGATGTGCTGCAGACAGTGGCCCCCGGCGACACGGGCGACGTGATCATTGGCAGGAGCAGCAACACCGATGTCGTGATCCGGAGCACCACCGGCGACGTGGCGATCGCGGCCGGTCGTGACGTGAAACTGCTCAACACGAAGGCCAATGTCTACACCACCGGCGTGCCGGCCGGCGCTGCTGCGCTTGAGGACTACCAGACGCCAGCAGGCAACATCACTCCCTTCTACGGAATCCCTCAGCCTAACGATCAACCGCCGATCAAAGTGGCTCAGGCCGCCATGTTGCAGGGTGGCGGCAGCGTGACCGTGGTGGCTGCTCAGGATGTGACGGGCGCCAGCGACGCCAATCAATACGCCACGGAATGGTGGTGGCGGGGTGAGGAGGGGGGCGTGGCCTCATGGTGGTCGCGTCACGACAAGTTCGCTCAAGGCTTTGGTGCCTTGGGAGGCGGGGATGTGAACATCACCGCCGGCAACGACATCGTGACCGTGGGTGCAGCAGCCCCGTTGGTGGGCTACGTGGCGCCTTTGTCATCTGGCCTGCACACCGTGGCTTCAGGCAGCGTCAGCCTGCAGGCTGGCCACGATGTGCGAGGTGGCTTCGTGATGGCGGGCGGCCGGCAGGCCCAGGTGGCGGCGGGGCGCGACGTGACCTTGTCGGAAAGTGGGTCGAGCCTCCAGGTGCTCTACAGCAATACCGCGGTCGATGTGCAGGCGCTGCGCACGATTCACGTGGGCAGGGTGACGGATGCACTGACGGTACCGACCATCTCTCAAAACGCCGGCGGTGACCGAGACGTGTATGGCGACCCGGTCACTGGCACCGCAAACGCGGCGACGCTGCGCATCGTCAGCAGCGCCGGCGACGTCTCCTACTTGGGCAGTGGCCCCAAGAGCGATATTGCCGACGTCAATTTGGTCCCTGTCGACACCGTCATCGCCGCGCCGGCGGGCGATCTGACCGTGGGTGTGGGCGGTCTGCTGGCCCAGGCGCCGGCCAACAACAGCACGTTGCTCCTGGCTGCACAAGGTGACGTGAACCTTGGTGAGTTGCGTGTGCGCGGCGCCACCGAAGTGCAGCAGACGCCAGGGCTGTCCAATGCGGGCGTGGTTTCGCAGCACCCGTTCCGCGGTGACGGCTTTGCAGCGCAGCGTGGCGACGTGCAACCGGTTCGTGTGATCAGCCAGACTGGCAACATCACGGTGGATGGCTCCGTGGCTTTGGCCACACCGCTGCGCATGCTGGCCGCGGGCGACATCACCCACAACGCGGGTAGCCTGGAGTTGCAGCACACCGAAGCGACCGATCTCTCGCTGATCCAGGCCGGCGGTGACGTGACGCTCACCAATGACCTCGGCGGCTCCGGCAACTGGACGATCCACGGCCCTGGCGACCTGCTCGTGGTGGCCGAAGGCAACGTCAACTTCAACCAATCGGGTGGCCTGCTCGCCCAGGGCAACCGGTTGAATGCCGCACTGCCGGCCCAAAGCGCCAACCTCACCGTGCTGGCCGGCGTGCACCTGCAAGGCGGCGACTACGACGTGGCACGGCAAGCCGTGCTTGAACTGCTGAGCAGTGCCGACTACGCCGCCGACCTGACCGCCTTTATGCAGGCCCGCACCGGCACCGCACCGGCCAGCCAGGCCGAGGCGCTGCTGGCCTTTACCGCGCTACCGGTGGAGCAGCAACTGCTGCACATGAATCGCGTGCTGGCCAGCGAACTGCGCGCCGCCGGCCGGGCGGCCAGCACCTTGAACGGCGCCGAACGCGACGCGGCTTACGAGCGCGGCTACAAGGCCCTGGCTGCCCTGTTCCCACAAGGCCTGAGTGGCGGCACGGTGGACATGGGCGCCAGCCAGATCAAGACGCTGCAGAACAGCGACATCACCGTGCACGCACCGCGTGGTGGCCTGAACGTCGGCCAGGTCACGGCGGGCACCAAGACCGCTGACCAACTGGGCATCGTCACCACCGCGGGCGGCAACATCACCGCCTCGGTGCTGAACGACATCGCCGTGAACCGCTCGCGCATCTTCACCGTGGCGCAGGGCGACATCCTGCTGTGGGCCTCGCGGGGCGACATCGATGCCGGCCGTGGCGCCAAGACGGTGACGGGCGCACCGCCGCCGGTGTACCGCCTGGTCAACGGCCAGATCGTGGTCGACACCTCGGGCTCGTATTCGGGCAGTGGCATCGCCGTGTTGAACGAAGACAGCGACCTCGACCTGTATGCCCCCAATGGCGAGATCAACGCTGGTGATGCCGGCATCAAATCGGCCGGCAATGCGTTCTTTGGCGCCATCCGGTTCGTCGGCGCCGACAACTTGCAGGTGGGCGGTGCGGTGAGTGGCGGCCCGCCGCCGGTGCAAAGCGCGGGGGCCACCGCCGGTTTGTCGTCGGTGGGCCAATCAGCAACATCAGCCGGTAACCGTGTTGACACGAACGACGACGAAGATGAGCGCCGCAAGCGCCGGGCTCGTCGCAACTTGATGCTCGAGTTCCTCGGCTTTGGGGAAGGGACGTAGTCCACCCCCTACGCGTGGATTGGTCCACCCCCTACGCGCTGACGCGCGCCCCCTCAAGGGGGCAGCACCGGCGGACCGGCTGAGCCGGATCCACGGCGCTCGCTCGGCTTGGTTGGTTCGTGCCTGCAGTGGGCGTTGAGCCGTCAATCGCTACACAACAAGACTTTTATGAAACGCTCTGCTTTGAATTCTTTTGCGCTGCGTGCGGTGGCTGGCTCGGCTTTGGCGTTGGTGCCGTTGCTGTCGCAGGCTTGGTGGAACGACGCGTGGACCACGCGCACCAAGGTGACGTTGAACACCAGTGCCCAAGGCATCACCACACAGGCGGCGGTGAACCAGGTGGTGCTGCCGATTCGGCTGCACAGCGGCAACTTCGAGTTTGCAGCGGCCAAGGAAGATGGCTCGGACCTGCGGGTGGTGGCGGCCGATGACAAGACGCCGTTGCCGTTCACGGTGGAGCGCTTTGATGGCGTCAACGAACTGGCGGTGTTGTGGGTGAAGGTGCCCGCGGTGCTGCCGGGTACCGACAAGAACCTGGTGCATGTGTACGCCGGCAACGAGAAGGCTGCAGCCGAGCCGGCGGGTGCGGTGTTTGATGCCAACGAGACCGTGCTGCACTTTGCCGAGGCCGATGGCCCCGCGGCCGATTTGAGCGGCAGCGTGCGCTCCGAGCAGCCGGTGGCGCGCGAGCCCAACGGCCTGCTGGGCACCAGCGCCCGGCTGGTGGGCGGGCAGGCGCTGCGCTGGCCGCAGGGCGAGCGGCTGCAGCACGCCGCCGGCCAGCCGATGACGCTGAGCCTGTGGGTGCGTGCCGAGAACCCGGCCGCCGGTGAGATCGTCAACTGGGGCGGCTTGAAGCTGAGCTTCGTGAACGGGGCCATTCGCCTGGCCATGCCCGGCACCAGCGGCGTGGTGGAAGCCAGCGGCGGCACCGTGGCCGCCAACAGCTGGGCCCATGTGGCACTGGTGACCGATGGCGCCAAGAGCACCGTCTACCTCAACGGTGAGCAGATTGCCGAAGTGCCTGCCGCCGTGCCAGCGCTGCAAGGGGCACTGGCTGTGGGTGAGGGCTTCAACGGCCTTGTCGATGAACTGCAACTGGCCCCGCAAGCCCGCAGTGCCGATTGGGTGAAGCTGGCGGCTGCCGCACAAGGTGGCGAGGCCAAGCTGGTGGCCAGCGTGAAGGAAGATGCCGAAGCGGCCGAGGCCGAAGGCGGCGAAGCCGGCTACCTGGGCCCGCTGGTGAAGAACCTCACCACCGACGCCTGGGTGGTGATCATCATCCTGATGATCATGTTCGCCCTGGCCGTGTGGGTGATGATCACCAAGGCCCTGCTGGTGGGCCGCATGGACAAGGACAACCGCAGCTTCCTTGCCCGCTTTCGTGGCGCCAAGCACGACCTGCTGCAACTGGAACAGGGCGCCGACCATGCGCATTCACCGCTGTTCCGTCTGTACCAGGCCGGTGTGCGCGAGCTGAACAAGCGCGACGTGGGCGCCCGCGACAACGTGCTGTCGGGCGCTTCGCTCAACGCTGTGAAGGCCTCCATCGATGCCGATTTGGTGCGTGAAGGCCACCGCCTGAACGACAAGATGGTGCTGCTCACCATCGCGATCTCCGGCGGCCCCTTCCTGGGCCTGCTGGGCACGGTGGTGGGCGTGATGATCACCTTTGCCGCCATCGCTGCGGCCGGTGATGTGAACGTCAATGCCATCGCCCCCGGTATTGCCGCGGCGCTGCTGGCCACGGTGGCGGGCCTGGGTGTGGCCATCCCCTCGCTGTTTGGCTACAACTACCTGGCTTCGCGCATCAAGAACATCTCGGCCGACATGCAGATCTTTGTCGACGAGTTTGTCACCCGCGTGGCGGAAACCTACGGTGCGAGGTAAGGCGTGGCCGGTGATGTGAAAGCGGGCAACGAGCCCTATGACGACATCAACGTCACGCCGATGCTCGATCTGGCCTATGTGCTGCTGGTGGTGTTCATCATCCTCACCACCGCGTCGGTGCAGGGCGTGCGGGTGAACTCGCCCGTCACCCAGGCCGCCAACAACCTGGCCAAGCCGCAGACCCGCGCCGTCACCATCACCCGCGATGGCGCGGTGTTCCTCGATGCCTATCCGGTGACGATGGACCAGCTGGGCAGCACGCTGGGCACCTACAAAGCCGCCAACCCGGCGCTGCCGGTGGTGCTGAAGGGCGACAGCGAAGCCCCCTACGAGAAGGTGATGGAAGTGCTGGAGGTGATGAAGAAGCTCGACATCACAGAAGTGGGCCTGGTCACCAAACGCGCGTCTTGAAGCAGGGCTGAACCATGTCGATTCAAGTCGGTACCGAAACCAAGCCCTACGACAGCATCAACGTCACGCCGATGCTCGATCTGGCCTATGTGCTGCTTGTGGTGTTCATCCTGATGACCACCGCCTCGGTGCAAGGCCTCAGCGTGAACATGCCCAAGCCCTCCAACAAACCGGCCACTGAAAAACATGAACTGCTGATCGTGCACGTGGCCGCTGAAGGCGCCGTGCTGCTGAACGGCGTGGGCGTGAGCATGGATGAACTGGAAGCCCGCCTGGGCCAGGCCAAGCAGCGTGATGCGGGCATGTCGGTCGCCATTCGCGGCGATGGGCGCACGCAGTACGCCCGCGTGGTGGAAATCATTGACCTGTGCAACAAGCTCGAAGTTGGCATGGGCCTGGTGACTTCGCGGATTGGGACATGAAGCCCCTAGCTCACTTCGTTCGCGTCCCCCGAGGGGAGCTGGCCTGCCTTGGGGCGGCCCGGCGGCCGGCCCACTACGTGTCATGAAACTCGCTGAAGACTCCCTCGTTCACTCGCGCCCCAAACAATGGGCGGCGCGGGTGCTCATCGCCGTGGGGCTGATCGCGCTGGTGACGCTGCTCACGATGGGCGTGCGCCATCTCATCAATAAGCCCGATGCGCCCAAGCGCCAGACGGCCAAGATCACCATCCTGCCTGACACGCCCCCGCCCCCGCCGCCACCGCCCAAGGACGAACCCAAGCGCGAGCAGCCCAAGGACGATGTCAAACAGGTGATGCAAGACCAGCCCAAGCAGGCTGACACCCCACCGCCGGAAGCGCCCATCAAGATGGAAGGCGCCGCGGGTGACGGGCCCAGCGCCTTTGCGGCGGGCTCGGTGTCGCGGGAATACAAGGACGGTGTGCCCGTCGTCGGCAGCCCCTCGGCCGCCTCTGCTGCGGGCACAGCGGCTGACCGCGCCACCGCGCGCCTTTACGCCAACACCGTGCGCCAGCTGCTGCGCGACGAGATCGAAAAGAACCTGCGCCCCGATGCCGGCGAGCTGGTGGCCAGCTTTGCCGTGTGGGTAGAAGGCGATGGCCGCATCCGCCGCCATGAAGTGGTGCCCAGCGGCGATACCCGCACCGATGCCGACATGGCCAGCGCGCTCGATGGCGCGGCCCGTGCCCTGCGCCTGCCCCCGCCTGCCGGAGTGCAGCAGCCGATGCGCTTCAAGCTCAACGTCCGCCCGCAGGGCTAAGAGCCTGAGAGTCCCTCGCCCATGCCCGCTCGTCACCTCAAAGACGACCTGCTCGTCGTTGCAAATGCTCGCCATAGCTCAGGCTATGGCTGCGCTTTGCGCCTAGATCAGGCCGCCTTTGAGGCGCCGCTCGGCCACGTCCGAAGAACTCTCAGGCTCTCACTTTTACTCATTTCAAGATCATGACAACGACCTCTCTGAACTCTTCACCCTTGGCACGCCTAAAGCCGGTGGCTCTGGGCGTCGTCTTGAGCCTGCTGGGCCCGGGCGCGATGGCGCAGGACGCTGCAGCCGCAGCGCAAGAGCGCGCCGGCCTGGAGCAGTTGCGCAACACCACGCTGAGCCTGATTCAGGCACTGGTGGAGCAGGGCCTGCTCAGCCGCGAGAAAGCGGCCACGCTGATCCAGCAGGCCCAGGCGCCACGCGCGGCCGTGGCTGCTGCGCCGGCAGCAGCGGCCGCACCGGCAGATGCAGCATCGGCATCGGCCCCTGCACAAGCCGCGGCCAAGCCCGGCACCGTGCGCGTGCCCTACATCCCCGACACGCTGCGCGCGCAGATCAAGGAAGAGCTCAAGAACGAGGTGTTGATCACCGCCCGCAACGAGGGCTGGGCCGATTCACGTCAGATCCCCGATTGGTCGCGCCGCATCACGGTGGACGGCGATGTGCGCGTGCGGCTGGAATCCGCCGCGTTCGACAAAGACAACGCGCCGGCCGCCAGCTACCGCGCCCAGGTGCTGTCACCCGCCTGGTCGCCCGACCTCACCAACACGCAGAACGCCCGCACCCGCATGACGCTGCGCGCCCGCCTGGGCGTGGTGGGCAAGGTGAGTGATGACGTGTCGGCCGGTGTGCGCCTGAGCACCGGCAATGCCGGCAGCAGCCCCAGCTCGGCCTCGGCCACGCTGGGCGACGACGCCAACCGCCTGAGCGTGAGCCTTGACCGCGCCTGGATCCGCTGGGAGCCGCGCTGGAACGTGCATGTGGACGCCGGCCGCATTGCCAACCCCTTCTTTGCCAGCGATCTGGTGTGGCCCACCGATGTGAGCCTCGATGGCGTCTCGCTGCGCTATGAGCACACGCTGGCCACCGGCATGGCGGGCTTCCTCACCGCGGGCGTGTTCCCGATGAAGGAGATCGCGCTCAGCACCTCGGCCGACAAGTGGCTGATGGGCCTGCAGGCCGGCACCGACTGGGCGGTGGGCGACTACACCCAGCTGCGCCTGGGTGCTGCGATCTACGACTTCCGCCACGCCGAAGGCCGCGCCGAAACCCAGCCCGCGCCCACGGGTTCAGCGGCGGGTACCAGCGCTTACCAGGCCAGCGTGTACACCAATCGCCAGCGCGGCAACACGCTCATCAACCTGAATGACCCCACCAACACCGGCAACGCCGTGTGGGGCCTGGCCAGCAAGTTCCGCCCGGTGACGCTCACCGGCGCGATCAGCTTCAACCAACTGAGCCCCTACACCCTGGGCCTGAGCGCCGAATGGGTGCGCAACACCGCGTTTGACCTGCAGGACATTCGCCGCCGCGCCAATGACAGCAGCATCGATGTGGCCGAAAGAACCACCGGCTACCAGCTGCGCGCCCAGTTCGGTACGCCCAAGCTGGGCGAGAAGGGCGATTGGCAAACCTTCCTGGCCATCCGCCAGTTTGAGCGTGATGCCTGGATCGACGCCTACACCGACACCACCTGGAACCTGGGCGGCACCAACTACAAGGGCCTCAGCGTGGGCGGCAACTACGCCTTCGATCGCAACACCCACCTGGGCCTGCGCTACACCAGCACGCGCAATCTGGATGACGGTGCGCGCACGATCATTGGCGGCGTGGTCTCCACGACGATGAGCAACGCGCCGTTCAAGGTGGATGTGCTCCAGTTTGAACTCAACACCCGGTTCTGATCCAAGCGAAGGAACGGCCATGCGACAACTGCCTGTGACCCCCAGCCTGCTGGGACTGATCTTCCTGGCCGTGACCCTGACCTGCGGCCCTGCCGGTGCCGCCGATGATGCCAAGGGCGGCCGTGACAAGGAAGCCCTGCGGCGCGTCCAGCAGGCGCTGCGCCAATCGCAGGCCAAGCTGCAGGCCGTGCAGGACGAAAGGGCGCTGCTGCAGACCCAGCACAGCGCACTGGAAGCCAAGGCCGCCGAAGCCGAGAAAGAGCTGACCAGCACACAAGGCCAGGTGCGCAGCCTGCGCGCCGAGCTCGCTCGCAGCCAGGCCGAAGGCAAGCGTCTCAGTGGCGAACTGGCTAGCCTCAAGACCAGCTCGCAGGCCGAACAGACGGCGCTGCAAGGCCGCCTGGATGACCTGGGCCGCCGCTTGGCCGAGAACCAGCACACTCTGGCCAATGTGACCAACCTGCTGGGCCACAGCACCCAGGCATTGAGCACGGCCGAGGAGAAGAACCGCCAGCTCTACGCCATCGGCCGCGATGTCATCGCGCGCTACCACAACAAGGGCATCGGCGAGGTGCTGGCCCAGCAGGAGCCAGTGTTTGGCCTGCGCGAAGTGACGCTGGAAAACGAAGCCGAGGCGCTGCGCACGCAGATCGAGGCGCAGCGGCTGGTGGTGCCCACTGGTGCCACGGCATCGGCCCCCACGGGAGCCGGGCCGCGCTGAGTTCGCCGCTCAGCGGTCTGTGTCGCTGCCGCTGCGCCACTGCCGCGGCGAACGCCCGAGCTTCTGACTGAACAGGCGCGACAGCACCGAGGCGTTGGCATAGCCCAGTTCCGCCGCGATCTCTTTGACAGCACGACCTTGGCGAAGCGCGGTTTGTGCCAGCGTGAGCCGCCAATCGGCCAGGTAGTCGGCCGGGGGGTGGCCCAGCGTGGTCTTGAAGGCCGCGGCAAAGGCGCTGCGTGACATGCCTGCGGCGTCGGCCATGCGCGCCAGCGGCCAGGCCTCGCCCGGCGCTTCATGCAAGGCCACCAACGCGCGCGCCAGCTTGGGGTGGGCCAGCCCGGCGATCAGCCCAGCCTGCAGGCCACCGGCCTCGGGATGGTCGATCAGCCAGCGCAGCAGCTGGATCAGCACCACTTCAAACAGCCGGTCGGCCAGCAGCCGCGAGCCGCAGCGTTGGCGGTCGGCTTCGGCAAAGAGCAGGGCCAGGGTGGGTGCCAGGCCCTCCACCTCGCGCAGCGGCAGCACCAGCAGCGGCGGTAGGGCGCGCATCAGGGGGTGTTGGTCGCCGCCATCGACATCGAGCGAGGCGCAGGTGAAATCAGAGCCTTCGGCCGGGGCGTTGTGGAAGTCATGTGCCAAGGGCCGCGGGTAGAACAGCAGGCTGGGCTCGCGCACCTTCACGCGCCGAGGCGGGCCGCTGCGTGCGGGGTGGGTGACGCTCATCTCGCCCTGCCGCAGCACATGCAGGAAGCCGCGCCCCGGTGCGGCGTCGAAGTGCGTCACGCCGCACAGCGGGCCGGTGTGGAAGAGGTGGGCGCGCACGCGAAAGCGTTCCAGCAGGGCGCTCAGGCGATCGATCGGGGGTGACATCGATTTGGATGATCGGTTAAGTTTTGTGGATCAATTGTGGCTTCTGATCCTGTTGCGGGCAAGACACTGGCGGTGTGCGCTGTTGCACAGGTCTCACCCCTTCAGGAGCTTTCCATGAGCCGCATCTCTGTCATCTCCCTCGTCGACCCCGGCACCGCTGCCGGCCCGAGCCGCGTGCTGCTTGACCAGATCCATGGCGCCTTCGGCACCGTGCCCAACATGTTCCGCGCCGTGGCGCATTCGCCCGCTGCGCTGCAATCGATGTGGGGCGCCTTTGGTGCGTTGGGCAGCGGCACGATCCCGGCCCGCCTGGGCGAACAGATCGCCGTGGCCGTGGCCGACCGCAATGCCTGCGAATACTGCCTGGCCGCCCATACCGCGCTGGGCCGCAAGGCTGGCGCCAGTGCCGACGAGATGGCACGGGCGCAGATGGGCGAATCGGCAGACCCGGCCACGGCCGCGGCGCTGCGCTTCGCGTTGAAGCTCGTGAACGAGCGCGGGCAGGTGAGTGCGGCCGATGTGCAAGCAGTGCGCGCCGCGGGCTTTGACGACGGGCAGATCGTGGAGATCCTCGCGCACGTGGCGTTGAACCTGTACACCAACTACATCAACGTGGCGTTGGCGGTGCCGGTGGATTTTCCGGCGGTGAAGCTGCGCCAGCCTGCCGTGGCATGAGGCCGGCACGCGCTTGAACACGGGCGCGTGCGCCCCGCCATCGGGGGGCCGGCCGCGGGCAACACCGGGTGAATAGGCGAGCATGGTCCGAACGGCATCCTGCTGATGCGGGTGACCTCATGGTGGCGTCACTGGCCGGTCTTACGCTGAAGGCCGAACCTTGTACGCAAGCTGTCACGTCGACAGTCTGCAGCCCTTCAGGAGTAGTCCCCATGCGTTTTGTTCACCT
>Ga0075012_10002342_pt1 | contig 18682 bp, 16 predicted proteins | sample All_14_2_FD_71474 | JGI IMG/M metagenome (GOLD analysis project Ga0075012, IMG submission 71474) | Freshwater microbial communities in response to fracking from Pennsylvania, USA - Allegheny Zone_MetaG_DW_15 | ecosystem: Environmental > Aquatic > Deep subsurface > Groundwater > Drilled... | reverse complement strand
GGATTTGACAGTAGAAGGTTGAATGAGTGGCAGCACAAAGGCTACATCACTAAACTGATTAAAGGCTGGTATATCTTCAACGATGTTCCCGCTATAGAGGAAACCCATTACCAGATAAGCAACACACTGAGTCGCCCATCGTATATTTCGCTTCAATCGGCCTTGTCGTTTTATGGGGCTATACCCGAGCAAGCGTTTACCATCACGGCCATTACTACCTCCAAAACCCGGGAGTATAACACCCCGCGAGGTAGGTTTACCTACCAAGTGGTAAAGCCCAGCTTATACTTCGGCTACCGAATTTTACCCCAACCCACGGGCCGGGCGGTTTTAATGGCCGAGTTGGAAAAAACGCTATTGGACTATCTGTATCTCAATCCCCATATTAACGACTTGGATTCTATAGATGCATTGCGTCTAAACTTAGAAGTATTGCAAACAATGGATAAGGAAAAAATGGAGGAGTATCTTATCTTATTTAATAACAAAGCGTTGCAACAGCGTTACTTGCTTTTAAAACAACATATGGAATGGTAGTATTTGCCGACATCCTAAAGCAATATCCCGAAAGCCTTATGGGCTTCAAGCAGTTTATCCTCAGGGAATATTTACAGTATAAAATATTGCAGATACTATTTGAGAGCGAGTTTGCCTCCAACTTCTGTTTCCTTGGTGGCACTTGCCTGCGCATAGTGCACGGCAATGCCCGGTTTTCGGAGGATTTAGATTTCGACAACTTTAACATCTCGCCCGAAACTTTTGATGCAGTTGCGGAAGTTATAAAAACTGCCTTAACCAAAGAAGGTTATGATGTGGAGATTAACACCGTACACAAAGGTGCATATCATTGCAAGGTGCGTTTTCCAGCATTGCTTTATAGTCAAGGGTTATCCAACTATAGGGAAGAGAAAATACTGATACAGTTGGATACGGAGGCTCAAAACTTCCATTTTCAGCCTCAGAAAGTTTTGCTCAACAAGTTTGATGTGTTCACGCAAATCAATACTACCCCGCTCGATATACTGTTGGCTCAAAAATTTTATGCTATCATAAACCGAAAGCGCAATAAAGGCCGTGATTTTTTTGATGTGGTATTTCTGCTATCGCTAATTAAAGCCCCTAACTATGCTTATCTGGAGCAAAAGCTCGGCATTTCCGCACCTCAGCAGCTGAAAGAGGCCTTAATGCAAAAGTGTGATAGCCTAGACATGCAGGAGATGGCCCAAGATGTGGAGCCATTTCTATTTAATGCCAATGATGTTAAGAAGGTACTTCTGTTTGCTGAATACATTAAACAACAGGGCTTATAACGAAACCATTTCCTACCCAAAAGCGGTAGTATTATCATACTACTGCAATACCCATGGCCGATTACAAACAACCCAAAATACAAGTACCGCGCTTTAGCGAGGAGGCTGGATTTTATACCACGCCCGAGCGCAGCCAAATGATGAGCCAAATAAGGGGCAAAAACACCAAGGCAGAGCTGCAATTGCGCCGTGCCCTTTGGGCATCGGGAGTTCGGTATAGGGTAAATGTAAAGACATTGCCCGGCAAGCCAGATATCGCTTCAAAGAAACTGAAATTCGTGGTGTTTGTGGATGGCGGGTTTTGGCATGGCTACCAATGGACCGAACGCAAACCCAAACTAAAAGACAACAAAGATTTCTGGATACCCAAAATAGAGCGCAACATGCAGCGCGACCAAGAAGTTAACGAACAGTTGACCCAAATAGGCTTTACAATTTTCCGCTTCTGGGACCATGAGGTAAAAGCAAACCTTGGCGACTGTATGCGCCAAGTACTTATCTACCTAGAAAAGCGAGAGCGTGGCATTGCCGAAAAGGCAGAAAGCTAAACAGCCCAGTGCCATCAATGGCTACCGGGCTGTGTTTATGATATGTAATTCTTGTCTTGCTACTTGATACTCATTACTTGATACTGGAAATCAAGGACAAGTTATGGTGATTGATTTGCAACGCGATAGGCTGGTAAGACAACCATTGATGGCCGTTACGCAAACATCGCCTGGCGTGGCACCTGCTGTTACATTTATAATGTTTGAAGTGATAATGGTATAGCTCCAGCCTGCTGGTACAGTCCATACGTAGCTAGTAGCACCCGCTACTGGGTCAATCAAGAAAGCTTGAGTTTGACCAGGGCACATAGTAGTAGGGCTATTGATAAGGCCCGGCTGCGCTGGAGGCGCTACGGCAGCCATTTCGTTCCACACTACCCCGTTAAAGAAGTTGAACTTGTTACAATCGGTGTTGTATATCATCAATCCGTTGGCTGGGCTTGCTATGTTGTCGCGTTGGCTAGTGCTCATACTCGGGAACAACACGCCTTGGCCCGTACCTTTTATTTGCAATACAGCCGAAGGGTCAACTATTGAAGTGCCGATACCTATTTGGGTACCTGAATTTACAATTTGGCTACTTGCTACCCAATCAGTACCGTTATGGCGCAGGGTTTGGCCAGTAATACCAACCGGAGGAATACCCACAGGGCCTGTGGCGCCTGTTGGGCCAGTTAAACCCGTGGCACCCGTGCCGCCTGTTGCACCGGTGCTGCCAGTAGCACCTTTCGCACCTGTAGCACCTGTTAAGCCTTGAATGCCCTGAATACCCTGCAAGCCTTGAGGACCAGTGGCGCCTGTTGCACCTGTATTACCGGCTACCCCTTGAATGCCTTGTGGACCGGTAGCGCCTGTAGCACCCGTTGAACCAATAGCACCCGCAGCGCCGGTTGGTCCAGTGGCACCTGTTGCGCCAGTAACACCTTGTATGCCTTGTATACCCTGCAAACCTTGAGGACCAGTGGCGCCTGTTGCACCTGTATTACCGGCTACCCCTTGAATGCCTTGCGGACCGGTAGCGCCGGTAGCGCCCATTGAACCTATAGCACCCGTAGCGCCAGTTGGTCCAGTGGCACCTGTTGCGCCAGTAACACCTTGTATGCCTTGTATACCCTGCAAACCTTGAGGACCAGTGGCGCCTGTTGCACCTGTATTACCAGCTAATCCTTGAATACCTTGTAGGCCTTGAGCGCCAGTTGCGCCTGTGCTACCCATGGCACCTGTATTGCCAGTGGCTCCGGTTGCACCAGCTAAACCAGTTGCACCTGTTGGGCCCTGCAAACCCATAAGGCCTTGTGGGCCTTGAGGACCTGTTGCGCCTGTTGCACCTGTATTACCCGCTACTCCTTGGACACCTTGTGGACCAGTAGCGCCAGTTGCGCCTGTGCCGCCCGTGGCACCTGTGCTGCCGGTTGCACCAGTGGCACCAGCTACACCTGTTGCACCAGTTGTGCCTTGAATACCTTGCACGCCCTGAGCACCGGTAGCGCCCGTGGCACCCGCAGGGCCTTGTAACCCTTGGGCACCGGTAGCGCCAGTTGCTCCTGCAGCGCCCGTGGCACCAGTTGGGCCTTGTGCACCCGCAGCACCGTCGTTACCAGTTGCACCTGTTGGGCCTTGCGGGCCCATAGGGCCACCAGCAGGACCAGTAGGGCCAGTAGGGCCTACCAAACCGATACCCGTAGCACCTGTGGCGCCCGTTGGGCCGGTAGGGCCAGTTACGCCTTGTATACCTTGTAGGCCTTGGGGGCCATCAATGCCTTGTAAGCCTTGTGGGCCGGTGGCGCCTACGCTTCCCGTAGCACCGGTAGCACCAGTGCTGCCCGTAGCGCCTGTAATTCCTTGAATGCCTTGTGGTCCTTGGGCACCAGTGGCACCAGTAGCGCCAACACTGCCTGTTGCGCCAGTGGCACCGGTAGCGCCCGTAAGCCCTTGGATGCCTTGCAAACCTTGAATACCTTGCAAACCTTGAGGGCCAGCAACACCTGCAGGGCCAGCAGCGCCAGTAGCACCAGTTGGGCCTACCAAACCTGCTAGGTCAACTATGTGATTAATGCCTCCTTCAGAAAATTGAAGGGTTGTGCCTACAATACGCATGTTGGTTATCAATTCATTGCTAACATTTGCGTCAGCATCGTTTATTAGGCTGCTTAAGTCAATATTTTTAGTGCCGCCTGCATCAGTTATTTGAAGCATACTGCCAGTAAGTACTGCCGAACGAATCAACTCATTGGTTGGGTCGGCATCGGCATCGTTTAGCAAGCTGTTAAGGTTTACCGAGTGAGTGCCTGCAGCATCAACAATATTTAGGGTTGTGCCTGTAAGGTTAGCACCGGTAATCAATTCGTTGGTAGCGCTGGTGTCGCTATAGTTTATCAAACTACCCAAGTTTACTACTTGTGGTACGCTATTGTGCGTTAAGGTTAAATTTTGGGTAGCCGCATCAAATGCTATGCTTATGGTATCGGGCTGAGCCGCTGCGCCACTGCCCAACGAAGCCAAGCTTACCGCAAAGGTGTCGTTCTCGGCAGTTACGGTAAGTATTTTGGTAGTTTGGTCGAACAACATTCCGGTTACAGCATCATTACTAGCCAACGAAGAAAGGTCGGCAAAGCCACCATCTTCCAATCGTAAAATTTTAGCCGCAGCGTCGTACACCAATTGTTGATCATCGGTGTTATCCATTAGGTTAACCAACGAAATGGTATTGCCGTTGGCAATGCTCAGGTCGGTGCCTTGAAGGTTAAGGGTTGGGGTACCTAGGTCGTCGTTAGCGGCCACCCATGAGCTACCGGTCCATTTCAGCACTTGGCCTGCCGCTGGCGTTGCGTTCACGTCGGCAAGGTCGTTTAATTGTATAGCACCGGCATTTCCGCCAGTCATTACCGGAATAACGGTGCGGCGGGTTGAGTCGCCTTCTACTATCACCAATTCGTTGGTAAGGGTGTCAAAATAAAACTGGTTTATTGCTTCGTTGGTAATGTCGTTATCGCTATTTACGGTTTTGCCACTTTCCAACGAAAACAACGCATACGGTACGGCTTGCAGCTCTGAACTGTTTACCAGCACAAAATTGCCACCTCCTTTGGGGTCCATTTCTATCTTTAGCCATTTATTGCCATCGGCCCAAGGCACTGTGGCAAAGTCGCCCAAAACAACATCGCCCTGCCCAACGGACAAGGAGAACAACCCATATTGGTTGGTTGTAAGGGTATGGACTTCAGTGTAGTAAATTTGCTGATCAAACTTATCGGTAATGCTAATGCGGATACGGATGTTTTGATCCATTATTACCGAGCCGGAGAGGTCTCTGGCTACTGCTTGATAACGAATACCTTGTGGTGTTTGCGCATAGGTGGTGATGGCGCTGAACATCAACAGGATAAATAACCCGAGATGAATGAGAGTTCTCATTTTGTGGTGTATTGTGGTGAATTGGTTTTTTGTTAAATCAACCAGGTGCTTCGCAGCATGCCGTACCATTTTTTACGTAGGTTGCCAAAAATTGTTTCAAGGAGTTATAAAGAGGTTGTTGGTCGCATAAAATGCAGCTCGGCACGCAGCACATCACCTAATGCTGCTGCTAGCCAGTGCTTATTAAAACAGCCTACTTTGGGTACAGGTGCAAAAGGCGCAACCAAGCATATCAGTTGCTGCTGGGTAGCGCATTGGCGCAGGCGTTAGCAATTGAACCAGAGTTTTAAAAAAGTGGTAAATTAACCTCCAAACCAACCACCATGAACACCGTATATAGAAGTGTACTTGCCATCATAGGGCTTGGGTTTGCCCTATATTTTTTTGCGACCATTGGGCCATTGTTTCTCACTCAGCCCGATATAGTAGCAGCCTTCAAGGCCGGATACGTCAATCCGTATTCATCGGGCTTTGCTACCGATGCTATTGCCTGCTGGCTGGTGTTAATCTGTTGGATAGCGTATGAAAAGCTACAACATGGCATAAAGCATGGCTGGGTAGCCGTAATACTGGGTTTTGTGCCTGGGGTGGCCACAGGGTTTGCCGTGTACTTGCTGCTGCGAACCTATCAGCGACCTGCAATTTGAGCTTGCGCAACTTGTTACCAGCATTCCCTCCCGCAACTTCCCAATTTTGTTTATCGAAAGGGTCGCCGCTTAGCAAATACTTGCATTTACGGTAAAAATCAAAGGTTTACCTCTTTACGAGCCTTGGGTGTTTATCTTTGCCCGCTATTCAAGTATTGTGTGCTTGTTTTGAGCACTATTACTGCCGCTCCTATACTCTTCTTAGGCTCAACCTGCAAAGCAACGATGTAAAAGGCTGCGCATCGCTACTATCCTACCCTGCCCAGCTCTCCCTATCCAAACTACGGAACTGTATGGCTTCGGCGAGGTGTTCAATTTTGATGTCTTCGCTGCCGGCAAGGTCGGCAATGGTGCGGCTTACTTTCAGTATGCGGTCGTAGGCACGGGCACTAAGGCCCAGTTGCTCCATGGCTTTGTTTAGCAAGGTTTTGCTAGACTCATTAATGCGACAAAACTCCTTAATGCTCTTGGCACCAATTTGCGCATTGCAGTGCACCCCGTCCAGTTCGGCATAGCGGGCCTCTTGTATGCGGCGGGCTTTCACTACTCGCTCACGAACCACATCGCTGTGCTCCGATTCCTCTTCCGACGACAGGTCGGCAAACGGCAGCGGGGTTACCTCTACGTGCAAATCAATACGGTCGAGCAGCGGGCCCGAAATCTTGTTCAGGTACTTTTGCACTACGCCTGGGCCGCACACGCACTCTTTTTCGGGGTGATTGTAAAAGCCACAAGGGCAGGGGTTCATGCTGGCTATGAGCATAAAACTGCTCGGGTAATCGACACTAAATTTGGCACGAGAGATAGTTACCCGTCGGTCTTCCATGGGTTGGCGCAGCACCTCCAGCACCGTGCGCTTAAACTCGGGCAACTCATCCAAAAATAACACCCCGTTGTGCGAAAGGCTTATCTCGCCCGGTTGCGGAAACGCTCCACCCCCCACCAGCGCCACATCGCTAATGGTGTGGTGCGGCGAGCGGAACGGCCGCTCGTGCAGCAGGGTGGCATTGGCGCCCAGCCTGCCCACCACGCTATGTATTTTCGTAGTCTCCAAGGCCTCGTGCAGGCTCATGGGCGGCAGTATGGTTGGTAAGCGCTTGGCCAGCATGGTTTTGCCCGCCCCGGGCGGACCAATCAATATCACGTTGTGCCCACCCGCTGCGGCAATCTCCAGCGAGCGTTTAATGTTCTTTTGGCCCTTCACGTCTGCAAAGTCGAGCTCATTGTGGGGCAGGTTTTTATAAAACTCCTCACGGGTGTTTACTTCTAGCGGCACTATCTCTTGCCGGCCCTCTAGAAAATCGATTACTTCCTTCAGGTTATCTACCCCATACACCGGAAAATCTTTTACTATAGCCGCTTCGCGGGCATTGGCATTGGGCAGTATAAAGCCCTTAAACTTATCCTTGCGGGCCTGTATGGCTATGGGCAAGGCCCCTTTAATGGGCTGCAAGTTGCCATCGAGCGATAGCTCGCCCATCATTATATAATCCTCCAGCGGCTTTTTGGCCTCCAGCTGGTCGGTGCAGGCCAGCGCGCCAATGGTCATGGGCAAGTCGTATGCCGAACCCTCTTTTTTAAGATCGGCCGGCGAAAGGTTAACAATATACTTTTGGCGAGGCATGTGGTAGCCAATCTGTTTCAGGGCACTCTCCATCCTAAACAAACCCTCGCGCACGGCCGCATCGGGTAGGCCCACCACGTTCCAGCTAGGGCCACCGCCCAAATGGTTCGATTCGATGGTAATGGTGGCCGCATCAACCCCAAAAACCGCACTTCCGTATGTTTTTACCAACATGATTCGCTAAATATTACACTAGGGTAATATTAGGCAAAAAGCCGCAAAACCGAAAAATAACCGCCCGAATATGGTAAATTATTTGGGGCAGGGGCGATAAGCATTGATAAACCCAAGGCACGTTTATCATTTGCTAGAGCGTGCCAAATTAATGGTTTGTTTGCACGTAAATATTAAGTAATCTGTAGGCTAGCGCCCCTGCGTTGTTTCCGCTAAGGCGGAAAGGAACCAAATGCTTACGCCATATAAAGGAAGAAGTACTGAATGCACTGGCGTCCCCGCCTGAAGCGGGACAGGCTGGAGACGCGGGGTCCGTTTCATCCTCGTCAAATGGAGAGGAGGACGAGGGGGGCGTTAATTGTAGTTTGATTTTATTAAGCGCTTTTAAAATTTTAGTGAGGTGAGGCTATATTATGTATACATACTGGAATGTGCCGATGGTGCATACTATACTGGTATTACCAACAATGTCGAAAGACGTTTGGGGGAACATAATGCAGGTAATGATAGAATGGCTTATACCTATTGCAGACGACCCGTTAAGCTGGTTTACAGTGAGATTTTTAAGGAGGTTGAACAAGCCATTGCTTGGGAAAAGCAGGTTAAAGGGTGGGGTAGAAAGAAAAAAGAAGCAATTATTAAGGGCGAATGGGATGCATTGCCTGAGTTAGCAGCGTGCAGAGAAAATATAAAGCAGTTGCCAGAAGCACCGGAATAACTACGTAAATGGCGTGTCACCCAGAGCTTGTCGAAGGGGGCGAGCGCGGGCTGTTCGTTAGAGTATTAAGGTTGAGATTTAACTACGCTCTTTTTTCGAAGTGCAACCGTGCCACGATCATTTTCATCACTAAAGCAAGAGAGTCAATGCTCGCCCATGCCCACCTCCGCTGAAAAAGCTACGGCGAGTAGGCAATCGCTGAATGCTTCGACAAGCTCTGCATGACACGGCTTTTTTACTGACGAGAATAGAACGTAGCGCGCATCTATACACGGACAATAGCCTATGCTACTTCTTTTATCCACAGCCACTTATAATTGTTCTTGCTCTCTACTGCCACCGTATAATAGGTTGGTGCACCTATTTTCTACCAATAATCCATAGAATTTGTTGGGCTGAACGATGATCATAATCTGTATCTGCCAATTGCAAATAATGCCGTGCCTTTTTAATTGACTGCTTTACCACTTCACCTTCCAGATACAATCTCCCTATCAAGTAGTTTGCTTCATCTGTTTCGTAGCCGTTGAGACAATCGCCTTGCTTCAACCATTTCTTAAAAAGCTTAAGTGCTTTCAATTTGTTCTTTGCTACGCCTATGCCATAGTAATAGCACATTCCAATCGAGAAGTCTGTTTCATCCTTTTTATACAGGGAAAAAGCGGTTTTAAAATCTTTCTTGTCCCTGTATTCAGTTCCGAGATTGTGTGCCGCTGACAGAGACCCTGCTTTCATGGCCTCTTCGTACAGCCTCATGGCCTTCTTGGTGTTTTTAGCACAGTATTTACCATCACTGAGATAGTTTGCATAGCTTACTCCAGCTTCAATGTTGCCGTTTTTGTATGCCTTCTTGGTCCACTCATACGCCAGCTTATTATCTATTGGTACAATCTCGTTGCCTTCAAATGTAACTCCGCTATCGTAATGCAGCGCAACATCCCATTGCGCTTCTGCATCACCACTCTCTGCTAATTGAAGCAGTTGCAGCCAATAGTTTTGGTCCTTTATTATGGTTTCCATTTTACTGTTTGATTGTTTTTCGAAAATAACCAATCCAACCTAAGGAGTTGATATTTACCCCACCAATAACAAAAAAACCCAACCAGCATATGCTAGTTGGGGGTTCGTATCAAATAGTTAAACCAACTACTTCTTCTCCGCAGCTACCTTGGCTTGCACCTGCTCCCAAGTACCACCGTTAACTACGTTGGTGTGGCCGTTTTTTTCGAGAATGCTTTTGGCTTGACCGCTACGGCTGCCGCTGCGACAAAACACTACAATCTGACCTTTGCCTTCAAACTCGGCCAAGCGTTGCTCCAACTCACTGAGCGGTATGTTTACCGAGCCATCAACGGTGCCTTCGGCTACCTCTTCTGGGGTGCGCACATCCACCAAAAAGGCATTCTTATAGTCAACGTCGGCTTGTTGCTGTGCGGCGCACGATTGCATTCCGAATACGGCGGCTACTATGGCCACCATCATTACTATTGTTTTCATAGGTGTTTGTTTTTAGCGTTGCAGCATGGCTACGTAACTCCACGCGCCGCCGTTAAGTACATTAAATATACCGTTTTGTTTCAAAAAATGTTCGGCTTGGCTGCTGCGGCCACCGCTGGCGCAAAATACCACAATAGTATCTTTGCCCTTAAACCGTTCCGTTTCGGAGGCTAAGCGGTCAAGCGGAATATTTACGGCACCTTTAGCACTGCCCATGGCAAATTCGCCTGGGGTGCGCACATCTACCAAAAAGGTAGTTTTGCTATTCACTGCGTCTTGTAAGTTCATGTTTTGGTTTTTTACTTCAACAACTTAATTTGATTGTTTAGCCTTATCGACTTGATAATGCAAAGTTGCGATTGTAAAATAGCGCAAACGGTTACTTTTGTCACATAACGAAATAATGGCCCATTTATCTGGTGTGATTTTTAAATATTTGCCCAATACCCGTGCCATTAGGCATTGAAATATCTGCCACTTTACGTACCATATAGGTATATTTGCAACCATGGTTCAGGCAGTACCCAGTAAGTTTATTGAGAAGGGCATTGCGCACTACGGCGGTGTGTTGGATACCGAGCTGCAGGCCATTATAACCAAAGCGGGTTTCCCTTATGAGCCTTATCTGTTTAAAGATGGCCGCATGCTGCTGGTAAACCGCGAACTTAATTTCGGGTTTCTATACTCCAACAAAGACGAGGTGATGGAAAAGCTGGTGCTGGAGGGGTAACCTTTGGGAACCGATAGTTTAGGTTAACTTTGTTATGTTAAACCATTACACCATCAAAGTTTCTTCAAAATACTATATCGCTTGCTTCGGCGCTTTGCTGCTGACCGTTGTGGCTTGGCCAGGGTGCCAAGGGCATAAACCTAACACCCCTCGCGAGCCCAATACCGTAGATATTATTTACCATGAAAAACAGGTAGATGAGGTAATTGATTTGCCTCTAAAAACCGGCCCAGCCCCGTACGCGTTTTTGATTGTGGTTGATACGCCCATAACCGTAAAGCACTACTACGCTTTTATGGATAGTTTGCTGGCGGCCTATGCCCCACGGGTGCCATACCACCTTACGGAGTATATAGTGGCACACGCCAACCCTTGGATAATTGACACTTTAGTGAGCTTTGACTATTACGCCCGCCAAGAGCGGGGTGAGTTTATTAATGACCAAAAGGAAATGACCGTGCTGCGCAAAGGCGAGGTGCTATTGATACCCAAAACACCCCAAGCAGACAGCATTAAAGCCATGCTGGACAGTACCGTTATTGATGTGAACATACCCGAGTTTAAGCTGCGGATTTTGGTAAATGGTGTGGTGAAATACACCTACCCGGTGCGGGTAGGGCGCAACGAACGGAAATACTTGGCTATGGCGGGCCGCGAAGTGAGCCTGCGCACGCCCATAGGCGAAGGCGAAATAATAAGGATAGCCTACAACCCTGCCTTTATTAATCCAACTGACAATAAAATATACTATGCTACCCGCCGCGATGATGGCCAATATACCCAACTGCCCCTAATACCGTGGCTGGAGCCTACCATTGATGGCCGCAGGCAGGGCTCGCTCATTCACCCTACTACTAACCAAGCTACGTTGGGTAGGCCTTATTCCAACGCCTGTGTGGGTCTACCCGAAGGCGCCGCGTGGATAGTGTACTACAATGCCCCACTGGGCACAAAAGTACGTTTCCGATACCAGCTGGATATAGTAAACGATGCCGGCGATAGCATTAAGTTGAAAGACATTTACGAGTTGTATGCACCGAAGAAGTAGTGAGAAAGAGGAAAATATGCAGGGTCCTCTTCCTACTATTACGCGATTGTTCCAATGTGTCATGGTGAGCGGAGCCGAACCATCCGCAACACGTACACATTCCAAGTAAACAAAACATCATATCATTACTACTTCCGAAAATACAGTATTTTGCCACCTACGCTAAGGATGGTTCGGCTCCGCTCACCATGACACAAAAAGAAGCATAACATTACGAATAATTGCACCTTAATTTGGTGACGCTGAACCTCCCCCTAAAAAAGGGTGAGGAACCTGTTTTGTCCAAAACACAATCGTAAATCGTACCCTTTTCTCGTTTGAAACGAGACTCAGGGTGACATACCTCGTAAATCTAAAATCAAGATTCTCCCTTCAGCACCGCTTCAATCTTCTTCACGGCATGGTGGTAGCTAGCTTTTAGGGCGCCCTCGCTAGTGCCGAGCAGACGGCTCATTTCTTCGTAGGGCATTTCGTCGTAGTAGCGCAGGGTAAATACTTCACGTTGCTTATCGGGCAAGGTTTCTATGGCCGCCAAAAGCTTTTGCTGTATTTCTTCGGGGCTGGGACCCCCACTGCTGGTATCGGGGGCATCGTAGTGGTCGGGTAGTTGGTGCAGTTGCTTGCGCTGTTGCTGCTTGGCAAAGGTGTGGCACTCATTAAAAGCAATGCGGAATAGCCAAGTGTATAGGGAGGCATCGCCCCTAAAATTATCCAAATACCGCCAAGCTTTAATCAAAACCAGTTGCAGCACATCGTTAGTATCCTCGTGGTTGTTGGTGTAGCGGTATATTTGGCGGTAAAGCGGCTTGCTGTAGTCGTTTACGAGCATACGGAAAGCAGCCTCACGTTGAGTGGGGTCCTTAAAAGCTTCCAGTATGGCTTTTTCGTTTTCGTGCATTAGCCTCGGCTATGGCATTAGCTTACCTTAAAACCATGCCAAAAACCAGTGCTAAGCAATATAAGGCAGTTCTATTTGCGGGCCAAAGCGCGTTTAGCGGCTGCATATACATCGGCAGTATCAATACCATACTTGGTCATTAGTTGCTCTGGTGTGCCACTTTCGCCGAAAGTGTCGTTTACGGCAACCATTTCCAATGGGCAAGGATATTTGCGCGCCAACAGCCCGGCTATGCTTTCCCCAAGGCCGCCAAGGTAGTTATGCTCTTCAGCCGAAACAGCGCACCGGGTTTTGGCTACAGACTTTAGAATAGCTTCCTCGTCCAAAGGTTTAATGGTGTGGATATTTATCAGCTCTACGCTCAAGCCTTCTGCTTCTAATTGCTGCGCGGCTTCAACGGCTTTCCATACCAAATGGCCGGTAGCAAATATGGTTACGTCGGTACCTTCATTAATGGTCCAAGCCTTACCGATTTCAAACTTTTGGTTGGCAGGGGTAAAAATAGGCACCTTCGGGCGGCCAAAACGCAGGTACACAGGGCCAACATACTCAGCAATAGCCAAAGTAGCGGCTTTGGTTTGGTTATAATCGCATGGGTTGATAACCACCATACCGGGTAGCATTTTCATCAAACCCAAGTCTTCCAATATCTGGTGGGTAGCGCCGTCTTCGCCAAGCGTAAGGCCCGCGTGCGAGGCACAAATTTTTACGTTCTTCTCAGAATAAGCTACCGATTGGCGGATTTGGTCGTACACACGGCCAGTGGCAAAGTTGGCAAACGTAGCCGCAAAGGGTATTTTGCCGCCAATAGTTAGGCCTGCCGCCATACCTATCATATTGGCTTCGGCAATGCCGGTCTGGAAAAAGCGCTCAGGATATTTCTTTTGGAAGGCATCCATTTTCAGGGAGCCCGTAAGGTCGGCACATAGACCCACCACGTTAGGGTTAGTATCACCTAGTTCCAATAGTCCGGCGCCAAAACCCGAGCGGGTATCATTGTTGCCAGTAACTTCAATATCCTTAAGGGCCATAGCTTAAAATGGGTTTATATTCTGCGACTCGCCTGAGCGAATTTCAATAACCGCGGTTTTAGTGGTGTGCATGCTACTGTTGTTCTTTAGCCGGTACACCAAGGTATAACTACCCGGTTGCAAAGCTATATTTTCCGTTTTAGTATCCGAAGCCAATTCCAATATCTTTTCAAGTTTACCATCCTTATTTGTAACAAAAAGGCCCCCTATTATTTCCGCCTTCTTTATTACGTTGAGCAGGCCGGGCGCTGTAATGCTTATTTGCTGGGGCTTTGCTTGGCTAACGTTTACGCCATAGTGGTATTGCCGTGGTAGGGTAAGCAGCTCCAAGTCGTAAGTGCCTTTAAGGTACTTTTCGCTAGTGCCTAGGTTTTGCACATGTATTATCTGTTTGGTTTTGCTATCGCGCACGATGCACTTAAGGCGGTTTACCAGTCCTGGGTCGGTAAGGTTGCCTTGCACACTATAATTTATAAGGCCTTGGGCGGCATTTATCTTTATTACATTGTGCTCGTTGTGCTTCAGTATAATATTATCGAGCCTTATTTGGGGTATGGTGTGCAGCACTAGGTCGTAGTCGGTTACAGGGTCAAGGTGCAGCGTATCGGGCCGGTTGTTGGTGTTTAGGGTATGGTATAGGTTGTATTGCAACACATGGTGCTGGGCACTGTAAAACGACATGTTAATATCGGTTTCAAGCGGTTTCTTGTTCTCATCCAGCAACTCCACCTGCAGGGTGGTTTGGTTCAATATGCGGTTCATTATCAGGTTCAAGGCACTCTTAAACGAGGTTTCGTCTTGAACGTTAAAGTTGGTGCCTACACAATCAAACACTTTGCTCTCAAAATCTTGTATACCAAACCCGATAACGAAGTGCTTGAGCACAATGCCGTTGGTTTCGAGCATTTTGGCTATTTCGCAAGGGTCGCCCTCGCAACTCTCAATGCCATCGGTCATCAAAATAATGATGTGCCTGCCCGGCAGTTTGGGGAAATCGCCAGCAGCTTTGGTAAGGCTATTGCTTATTGGGGTAATGCCTTTGGGCTTAATTTGTGCCAGCTTGGTTTTAATGTAAGATGCGCTGTTGCGGCTAAAACCTACCTCTAGCCTTGTATCTTCGCAGTTGCGCTGGGTGGGGCTATACAGGTGCCCATATACGCGCAACGCCAACTCCACATCAGGGTCTCCAGCTAAGCTATCCACTATCTCCGATAGTATTTTCTTGGCCGAGGCCCACTTGCTCTCGTTGCTATTGGTGCCCCAAGTATTGGTCATACTACCCGATGCATCGAGCAAAAAAAGTATGCGCGTGCGGGGCTCGGGCTGCTGTTGTGCGTTTAACTTGTTAGGCACAGCCAATATGCCCACCACGGCCATGCTTGCGACAAAAAGCCACCATTTTGGGGTTAGAGATTGTATGTGGGCAAGGATTTTCAAAGTGCCAGTATGGTGGTTGAGCCTGATTGGATTTTAAACTTAGTTTGATCGGTATGGATGCTGAATTTTTTATGGTCCCAACGGTACACAATGGTATACTCGCCGGGCAAAAGGTCGGTATTTTCTTTGGCCCCAATACGCTTAAAATCGCGCACCATTTCCAGTTGTCCGTTTATGGTTCTAAAAATGGCAGCCACGCCTTTTTTATCGGTTATGGTTTGCAAGGTACCAGGCCGCTCAATTACAATTTCCTTGGTTTTGCCGGCTACCACCTCCACTACCATGCTCATACGGGGCAGCGTAAGCACCTCAATGCGGTAAGTGCCCGCCAAATATTTCGTTTCTGAGTTTACGAGCTGTTGGTATATGGTTGCACCCTTTTCATTGCCTATTAATATAGGTATGCCCAATGGGTTTTGGCCGCCGGCATTATCCCTGAACTTGAGCACCCCCTGCGCGCTGAGTTGGCTGATGATGTTGTGCAAGCCAGGCTCTAGAATAATACCCTTCTTTATTAGCGGTGGCAGGGTATGCACATACATATCGTAGCTACCCATGGGGTCAAGCTTTAGGGTATCGGGTAGGCCCTTGCTGTCAAGGCTATGTATAAAGTTGTATAGCAAAGCCCCATTGTGATGGTCGTATAGGCTTATCTCCACGTTGGTTTCCTTGGGCAGCCCGCTTTCGTTAAGCAAATTGATTTGCACCGTTGTTAATGATAATGAGCGGCTTACCACTGTATCCAACACACTCTTGAAATTGTTTTTGGTTGATGCATCAAAGTAAGTACCTAGGCAATCAAAGTGTTTACGGTCGTCGGGTTTTAGGCCCAAGCCTATGATGAAGGGCTTAACGGTAATGCGTCTATCGGCCAAAAACTGGGCCATGTCGCATAGATTGGCCCCGCACGTTTCCAAGCCATCGGTAATCAGGATAATGGAGTTTACTGAGCCAGGCGTTACCGGAAAATCATCTACCGAGTTGCGCAGCGAATATGCTATCGGGGTCCAGCCTTGTGGGGTAATGCGTGCCAGCAATGCCTTTATTTGTGCAGCGTTTCGGGTAGCAAAAGGCACTTCCAGCCTACTGTCTTGGCAGTTTTTTTGCTCCTTAGGATACAGGTGGCCAAACACCCTAAGGCCTATCTCAATGCGCGGGTTGGCTTGGTTTAGGCTATCTACCAACTGGCCCAACAGCTGTTTAGAAGTTTCCCATCGGTTGGCACCATCAAAGCTCTCGTACATGCTGCCCGATGCATCGAGTACAAACAGAATGCGTTGTGTTTTGGGTTGAAATTTGTCTTGCTGCGCCTGTGCCAGCTGCACCACAAACAGCACCGCCACAAGCATTGCCACCTTTGCAAAAGTGCTAAGGCGTGGCTTGATATGGCAAGTGGGTTGTGCTCTAGGTTTCAACAATTATATTAAGGCTTGCTTACTAAAACTACGGAAACATTACCAGACTTACCCTATCACTTACCGCACTGCTCCTTACCGAATAGGTATCAATAGTCTCCCAATGTTTCAGGCAATTGGCTCAAAGCTTGTGCCAATTGCGCATCGCTAGGTGCTATACCGTGCCATTTGTTGCTGCCTTCCATAAAGTCGACACCTTTGCCCATCTCCGTTTTCATCAACATTACGATGGGTTTGCCCTGGCCGGTTAAACGCTTCGCAGTATCTAACGTAGTAAGTAGCTGTTCTATTACATTGCCGTTGGTTTCTAATACCGTCCAACCGAAAGCTTCCCATTTGGCACGCAGGTTGCCAAGGCTCAATATCTCTTCCACGTGCCCGTCAATTTGTGCATCGTTGCAGTCAACGGCCGCTATTAGGTTATCAATTTTGTTGTGGGCGGCATACATGGCCGCTTCCCATATCTGGCCTTCCTGAAGTTCGCCATCGCCGTGCAAGGTGTATACCAAGTGACTATCGCCATTCAGTTTCTTCGCTTCGGCAGCACCAATACCTACCGATAGGCCTTGGCCCAATGAGCCGGAAGCAATGCGCACGCCAGGCAAATGCTCTTTGGTGGTTGGGTGGCCTTGCAGGCGCGTATCGAGCTTGCGGAATGTGCCTAGCTCCTTTACCGGAAAGTAGCCACTACGCGCCAACACGCTATACCAAACTGGCGATATGTGACCGTTGCTCAAGAAAAACAAGTCTTCGCCAATGCCATCCATGCTAAACTTAGGGTTGTGGCGCAGGGTATTGAAATAAAGGGTAACCAAGTAATCGGTGCAGCCCAACGAACCACCTGGGTGCCCCGATTGAACGGCATGAACCATGCGTACAATATCGCGCCTTACTTGGCTGGCTATTTCCTTCAATTCTGCTGCTGCTGCCATAACGTTAGTTGGTGGGTTTTGATGCCCCAAAGATAGTTTTTTTGGTTGAGGGGATGGAGGAATTGAAAATTCAAAATTGAAAATTCGGGATTGGAAATGATCTACGCCGCGGGCACTAGTACTTGCACGTTGGTGCCTGCGCCGGGGCTTGAATTCATGTCAATTACGCCATTTATCAGCTCCACGCGGGAGTATATGTTTTGCCAACCTATGCCGGTGCTGCGTTTTATCAATTGCAAATCGAGCCCTATCCCATCATCTTTAATGCCTACCTCCAATTTGCCATGTGCACGATTGATGCTTACCACAATCTCTTTGGCATTGGAGTGTTTTATGGCGTTGTTCATTACTTCTTGCACCACACGGTATAGGGTTATTTCCACGGCCTCGTCCAAGCGGGTTTCCATGCCGGCTATTTCCAGTTTCACGGATATTTTGCCTGCGCGGTTTATTTTGGCCACTTGCTCTCGTAGGGCAGCCACCAAGCCCAAGCGAATCAAGGCACTCGGCATAATGTTATGCGATACGTTGCGCACCTCCTGCACCGATTCGTCAATCAAACTTAAGGCATTCAGCCATATTTTATCCGATTCGCTATCCGTTGGGTCAAGGCTATCCTCCAAGGCGCTTACGTTCAATCGGGCGGTAGATAGCAACTGCCCAAGCCCATCGTGTAGGTCTTGCGCTACACGCTTGCGCTCCTGCTCTTGGGCATCAATTACTGCCTTAAAGCGTATTTTCTGCTCATGGGCAATGGCATCCGCCAGCTCGGCCTTTTGCTTAACACGGTTTCGGCTAAAGAATAAGCCACCGGCCAGCAACAAAAACAACACTACCACGCCAAAACCTACCATCTGAAACTTGTTTATCTCCTCTTGGCGTTCCAGTTCTATTTGTTTTAGCTTCAGTTCTTGTTCTTTTTGCACGGTTTCAAATTGGGTCATCAATTCGGATATGCGGTCGTTGGTTTCTTCATTTACCACACTGTCTTTAGCGGCTTCGTATTTTTTGCGGGCATCAAGGGCTTCATTGTAATTTCCATCGGCCTCGTATACTTGCGCCAAGGCTAGGTTTACATCGCGCTGAAGCGTCAATAGCCCTTCAGTTTCGGCCAGCGGCAAGGCTTCCAAATAAGACATCTTGGCATCGGCATGCTTGCCTTGCTTAAACAATACATCGCCCTTGCCGCCCAATGCCATGCCCAGCCCATACTTGTCGTTTATGGAGCGGTACAACTCAATGGCGCGTTGGTAATATGC
>Ga0075012_10002341_pt1 | contig 18689 bp, 15 predicted proteins | sample All_14_2_FD_71474 | JGI IMG/M metagenome (GOLD analysis project Ga0075012, IMG submission 71474) | Freshwater microbial communities in response to fracking from Pennsylvania, USA - Allegheny Zone_MetaG_DW_15 | ecosystem: Environmental > Aquatic > Deep subsurface > Groundwater > Drilled... | reverse complement strand
TGGGCCAGGGCCCAACCTGCGCGTTCTTACCTGGATCCCCATTATGAGTCGCTCCTCCATCAGCAATCTAAAAATCCTTCTCGACGAGCACGGAGCCATCCTGCCCAATCTGCCCAAACAAGTTAAAACGCTCACCCAACACATTCTTCCCCTGATCGCCAACGTCACCAACGCCGGCGCCACCGACATCATCCCCTGCTGGAAGAAGATCAACCGAAAGCGCTGCCCCGGAAAAATCGCCGCCGGCATCGAACTCAGCAATATGGACATCCTCTGGCAGTGCCTCGTTTGCGGCGACCACGGTTCCATCAGCAACTGGCAAAAGACCATTTGGGATGGTTTGCACCGCTGAACTTGCGGTAAACTTTTAATCCCTGTACAACCAACACAGACCCATTTACCAAGGAGAAACCCATGACTATTTCCATGTATCAGGCATCCGTTCCTGTATTTAATCAATTACTAAGCAGTTTAAGCGCGATTTTGACCAAGACAGAAGTTCATATTGCCAGCAACAAACTGGATGCAGACGCGTTCCTGCAAGCGCAGTTATACCCGGATATGTTTAATTTGACCCGTCAAATTCAGATCGCAGCGGATTTTGCCAAAGGCGTATCTGCCCGTCTGGCTGGTCTGGATGTGCCTATGTTTGAAGACAATGAAAGCAATTTTGCGGAATTAAAAAATCGTCTGGAAAAAACGCGCCATTTTATTTCCGATATCCCCGCCTCAGCCATTGATGGCAGCGAAGAACGCGAGATTGTGACGCAAGCTGGAACACCAAAAGAAAAGCGATTCAAAGGGCAGCATTATTTACTGCATTACGGACTTCCCCAGTTTTTCTTCCACGTAAACACAGCCTACGCGATTTTACGCAGCCAGGGCGTCGCGATCGGCAAGCGGGATTATATGGGCGTTTATTGAGTAAGTTAGCGAGAGGCGCATAGCCGTCAGGCTAATGGAAAAACTGTGACACCTGAGCCACAATCCGGAGACCCTTCGCTCCGCTCTGGGCGACACGCTTGAGCATCAGAGTGAAGGGCTGTCTCGCAACCCACAACGCAGTCCAAACGTGTCGCCCAGAGCGGAGCGAAGGGTCTCCTGACGTTCGCTTGGCACCGAAATTGAAGGCTTATGGGCCAGGGGCTGCAACTTACGCGTTCGTGCCAGAATCTGACGCCTTGAAATCACCCGCTCCTTTTTTGTTCTATACTCAAACAGACAAAAGAGGATCACAACATGAAAGCAGGGAGCCGTTCGATCATCCGCTTGTTACTCGCCGCGACACTAAGCTGCTCGGCTACCGCCTTCGCTTGCCCTTGTTTCAACGAACGATTCCTGCACGATGTTTTTATCGACAGCACCGACGTTCGCTGCTTCGTCACCACCTTCAACGGCAGCGATGCCAGCGCCACGATTACAGATTCCCACAGCCATGCCAACAGCTCGGTCAGCGACTGTCATATGCATACGGAGTTTCAGGTCGTGAACAAAAATTTCCCTGAAAATTCCAATGATAATTCGCCTTGCCTCAACGTCATCCGACGTGCTTGCCAGACTCTGGGCGTGCCGATACAGCAGTTTTAAGCATCAGACTCATATCCCGATGCGGAATGTTTGCATCCAGATACTCTTCTCCATGCACCACAAAACCCAGCTTTTCATAAAAAGGAATGGCGTAGGTTTGAGAACTCAATTTTGCCTTTTCATAAGTGGTGTTTTTGATCAGATCGGCCAAAATCCCCTGCATCAAATGCATGCCCAGATTCTGACCGCGATGCGCTTTCAGAATGGCCACCCGCTCGATTTTGGCATAATCGTCAACATAGCGAACACGCGCGGCTCCACAGGCAAGGTCATCGACATACAAAAGATAATGCTCGCTATCCTTGTCCTTGCCATCCAGGTCTTCATCCAGCGGAACCTGTTGCTCTTCAACAAACACCTGATGACGGATATCGAAACAGGTGTCGATATCCGTTGGAGACAAAACGCGTTGGGTGTAAATGTTCATATTGATTATCCTGTTTATGCCTGTGGTGCGGAATCGTGCGCCGCGTCCGCAATCGACTCATAGCCCGCACGGCGACTGTCACCCCAAAACACGGACGACCAGGAAGGGCGGGCGCTGTAAACGCGCGCCGGAAACTGTTTGCTTTCGCCTTCAATATAAGCTTTCGCAAATGCGCCAATCTCGTCAATTTGTGCTTCGCGCCTTGAGATGGTATCCGCGAACTCAAGGCAGCTCGTGTCCTGGTAGTAATCTTTAACCCGTTGAATGACGCCTGTAAACCGGCCGTCCTCTGCAAAAAACTGGCTGCGTTCCTCAAGCGGCGTATCGCGCCAGGCTTGCAGCAGCATATCCAGCGCATTTTCCGTCATAGAGGATACGTTAAACGTCAGGGCTTTACGAGCAAAACACAGAACCCCTTTGCTGCCGTTCTGATTGTCAGGCACGTCACCTCGTTCGGGAAGCTGGCCCCAGACATTCAGAGAGGAATAAATATTGCGGAATTTTTGCTCCTCCACCGGTTCTTGCCCGGGTTCGGCAACAAAACGCGGTGCGCCGGTGCCCATTTTAAGCCACTTCAATACAGCAATCAAAGGGGATACAGTCAGGCCGGCAACGAAGAATACCAGGAAAGGCGTCGCGCTGCGTGCGGCAAGGATGATGAGGCTGGCCGGTAATGTCGTGAGCACTGCGACAACATAACCCGGCAGCCCCTGCATTTTTTGAGACTGTACACGCTCATCACCGCCAAGACCAGAAAATGCCGGGCGTCTCAAACTACCGTTGATCAACGAGCCCGACAGGCTGGCCCAGGACAGGGCGCTATGGAACGATACACGCGCAAGACCTGCCGACAGGAATGCCGCGGCGGCGAAGGGCGCACCGAGGGCCAGGCCGGGGAAACCAAGAACGTATACATCGAGGAAACCCGCTTCATCGGCTTCCAGTCCATGTTCTGGTGCCGTTTCACCATGCCAGGCAAAATGACCGGCAGATACGACCAGTTTATAAGCGGTTACTGCTGTATTCAAGATCACGCGGCCACAGAAGATGGCGAAAGCAGACGGGATGCCCGCGAAGCCGCCGATCACAATTCCCGGCAGTCCGAAGCCGTATTGTTGTGCTGGACGTATCTCGGTGATGGACGCAGACAGCTCTATTTTTTTCATGCCAAAGAAGCCCAGATTCGCGACCTGAACAAAACTGAATATCAGGCTGTTCCACGAATTGGCTGCAATGCGGGCCAGAACGACAGCCGTCATGCCAATGGCGCCAAACAGTACGCCGGTGAGCACGCCAGGTGCGCCGAGGAAGCGGTTAAGCAGGCTGTATTCGGGTATGCTTGTTTCTTCTGCTTCCTCAGCTGTTTCTGAAACTGTTTCAGAAACAGCTTCTGCAATGACTTGCTCTTTTACCGGCATGACAAGCTCAGTCATCCAGCCGCTAATCATGTTGCTGCGGGTGATGCTCTCGCGAACGATGCGCGCCACGATTGCAGACAGAAACCCCGCAGCTGCAAACGGTGCGCCGAGTATCAATCCTGGCAGACCAAGGACGTAGCTACGCAAAAATCCGCGGCCATCTGTTTCCAGTCCACGCCTTTTTGCGGTCTCTCCGTGCCAGGCGTAATGACCGGCAGAGACTATCATTTTGTAGCTGCTGAGTAGCGAATTCCCGCCTGCACGACCCAGCAGAACCGCGAAAGCAGACGGAACACCCACGAAGCCGCCGATTATAATCCCGGGCAGTCCGAAGCGGTATCTTTGTATGGGCGTCATCTCTTTGACGGTGTCGCTGAGCACCAGATCATCGTCTTTATGCAGAAACGGGTTGACCACGTTGGTAAAGCCGATTGCAATGCTATACCAGGAATTGGCCGCAGTACGCGCCAAAACAATAGCAGCCACGGCAACGGCGCCAAAGACTACGCCGCTGATCATGCCAGGTGCGCCGAGGAAGCGGTTAAACGGATCGCGTTCAGGGATTAGCAGTCCTTCTTCCGACAGGATTTTTTCAAAAGACTCGTCCTCTTTTGCCGGCATCGCAAGGTCTGCCATCCATCCGCTAATGCTGTTGCTGGTCGTGCTGCTTTCGCGAACCATGCGTGCGAACCCGGCAGACAGAAATGCCGCACCAGCAAGCGGTGCGCCGACTAACAAGCCTGGCAAGCCCAGGATGTTACGTAATATCCCGCGATTATCTGTTTCCAGCCCATCTGCTTTTGCTGTTTCACCATGCCAGGCAAGGTGTCCGGCGGAGAGGTTTATTTTATACAGGCTGAGCGCAGAGTTACTGACCGCACGGCCAAACAGGATGGCGAGAGCAGATGGAAAGCCCGCGAAGCCGCCGAACACGATTCCGGGAATTCCGAAGCGCTTTTGTACAGGTGTCATCTCGGTGACGAACTTGCTGAGCACCAATTCATCGTCTTCATGGAGAACCGGGTTCACCACCCTGGTAAAACCGATGGCCAGACCATACCAGGAATTGGCGGCAGCGCGCGCCACAACAACCGCGGCCATGGCAATAGCGCCAAACAATACGCCGCTGAGCATACCCGGTATACCGAGGAATTGCTTGAAGGGGTGGCGTTTGGGATCGTCAGTTGCTTCGTTGGTTTCGGAGGGGGTTTCATCCTGTGTTTCGGACAGGCTTTGCGTTTTTTCAGGCATGACCAGAGCCGTCATCCATCCGCTAATGTTGTTGCTGGTTGTAGCGCTTTCGCGGACTGTGCGCGCCAGACCGGCAGACAGGAAAGCCATGGCCCCCAACACTGCGCCGAGAAACATGCCGGGCAAGCCAAGCACGTAAGTGCGGAGGAAGCCGCGATCGTCTGTTTCCAGCCCATCTTTTTTCGCCGCTTCACCATGCCAGGCAAAATGACCGGCAGAGACTATCATTCTATACGTGCTGAGTGCTGAGTTTCCGCCTGCACGGCCAATCAGAATCACAAAGGCTGAGGGAATGCCCGCGATGGCGCCGAAAACAAGACCGGGAAATCCGAAGCGGTATTTGTGTACAGGCGTCATGTCCTGGATGACGCCGCCGAGCGCTAATTCATCGTCTTTATGGAGAACCGGGTTGACGACAGCGGTAAAGCCGATGGCCAGGCTATACCAGGAATTGGCTGCAGAACGCCCCAGAACAATGGCCACCATGGCAATGCTGCCAAAGAATGCGCCGATCAGCAAACCAGGTGCGCCGAGAACACGGTTAAAGGGGCTGCGTTTGGGGGCAGTGGGTTCTTCGATTGTTGCTTCCGATGTTTCGGGCATGCTGCGTTTCTTTTTTGGCATGACCAGGTCGGCCATCCAGCCGCTAATTTTGTTGCTGCTCGTGGAACTTTCACGAATACTGCGCGTCAATCCGGCAGACAGAAATGCCATGGCCGCCAGCGGCGCACCGAATAAAAAGCCTGGCGAGCCCAGCACGTTACGCGCTATTCCGCGGCCATCCGTTTCCAGGCCATGGGCTTTTGCCCGCTCACCATGCCAGACCAGGTGACCGGTAGAGACCATCAATTTATAAGCTGTTATTGCTGTTTCGCCGATGACTCGGCCAAAAAGAATAGCAAAGACGGATGGGATGCCCGCGAGACCGCCGAGCAATATGCCGGGCCATCCAAAGCCGTATTTTTGCACAGGAAGCATCCCGTTGATGTCCTCCGACAGCCGTATTTTTTTGCTGTCAAATAAACCCAGGTTCGCGACCTTGGCAAAGCCAATAGCCAGACTGTAAAAAGAGTTGGCCGCTGTGCGCCCCAGAACAACAGCCGTCATGCCGACGGTACCAAAGAGTACACCGCTGATCATACCCGGTGCGCCGAGGATGCGGTTAAACAGGCTGCGGTCAACCGGTGCGGGCTGTTCTGCTTTTTCTTTTGTCAGGATTTTTTCGGAAGACGTTTCTTCTTTCTCAGGCATCACCAGATCCGTCATCCATCCGCTGATCTTGTTGCTGGTCGTGCTGCTTTCCCGAACACTGCGCGCCAGTCCGGCAGACAGGAATGCCATGGCCGCCAGCGGCGCACCGAATAAAAAGCCTGGCAAACCGAGGACGTTACGCACTATCCCGCGATCATCTGTCTCCAGACCATATTTCTTCGCCCGTTCACCATGCCAGACAACATGACCGGCAGAGACCATCAGTTTATAAGCCGTTACCGCTGTATCACCGATCACACGGCCAAACAGAATCGCGAAGGCAGACGGAAAGCCCGCGAGACCGCCGAGCAAGATTCCGGGCCATCCAAAGCCGTATTTTTGGACGGGAAGCATCCCGTCGATGTCTTCCGACAACTGCATTTTTTTGATGCCAAACAAAGCCTGATTCGCAACCTTGGTAAAACCGATAGCCAGGCTGTACCAGGAATTGACCGCGCTGCGCACAACAATAACAGCGCCCATGCCTAACACGCCAAGCGTGAATCCGCTTATCCAACCCGGGAAACCCAGAACCCGGTTGAGGGTACTGGTCGCAGGCTTGGAGATGTTCAGCTTCATGGATTCATCAGGGATGAGGCTGTTGATCATCTGCTGCGCCACCCAGCCGGTGGATTTTCCACTTTCCAGCAGAACGCGCCCCGTTCCCGTCAGCAAAAAGCCGGGGAAACCAAATATGATGCCCAGGACCAGTCCGGGCAAGCCAAACAGGTATTTCAAGTGGGCGTCGCGCTCGTCTTTGTAAGGTTGTTCCAGTGCCAACATGGACAGGCCTTTGAAATGCAACCAGGCGCTTTCGGCGGAGTTGATCAGCGTACGCAGCAAGGCGATACCAACGGTGGAGGCCAGGCCCAAAAAGCTGCCGAGCAGTAATCCGGGCAGGCCGTAGAGGAGGCGATGCACTGGCAAGCTGCCTTCAGGAATGCTGAGTTGCCGTTTCGGTAAATCAAACAGCGCCAGGTTGTACGTGCGGACAAATAGCGACACCAGCAACAGGGAGCCGTTGTAGACAAGCGGCCACAGCGTCAAGGCCAACAGCCAGGCGATGGGATTGAGGGGCAAAACAACCGTCAGTGCGATTTGTCCGAAAATACTCAAATCTTTTGGTTGGGGCGGCGTTGTTTGGAGAATTTCCTGTTCAAAAGGAGCCGTGTATTGAGCAATCAAATTAAAATGCGCTCGAAAATCTTCCCGCATAAAGCGCGCGCTGATCCGCCCGAAAACCAGAAGACTGTTACCGGCAAGGACAATGGCATGCCAAACTGCAATGAACAACTCTATCATGAACATACTCCTGGGCGTGGTGAGGGCGGGGGTTTTCGTGGTTAAAATAATTCCGCACTGTACTTTAAATAATTTGTTTGATCAAGAAAATTGTGTCACCGGGGCTTGATTTACCATCCCTGTTAAAACCTGTAAAATCAGCCCAATTTCATCAATAACCAGGAAAATACCCATGTCCGATTGGCAAAATATGGCAAGCAGTCGCCGCGACTACGGTGCGGCTGGACTGAACGATGAGCAAATGGACAGCAATCCTGTGGAACAATTCAAGTGCTGGTTTGCCGACATTGCCAATACCGATGTCAGCGATCCCACTGCGATGGTCTTGTCAACGGTGGACGAGCACGGCTTGCCCGATTCGCGTGTGGTGCTGTTGAAAGGCCTTGACGAGCAGGGCTTTATTTTTTACAGCAATTACGACAGCAGCAAAGCCATACAATTGCAGCACAATCCCTATGCCGCGCTTAATTTTTACTGGCCATCACTGACACGCCAGGTACGCATTCGCGGAACCGTCATTCGCACCAGCAGCGAGCAATCCGACCGTTATTTTTCCAGCAGACCACTGGAAAGCCAGATCAGCGCCATCGCCTCACCGCAAAGCCGCGAAATCAGCAGTCGGCAGTGGCTGGAAGAAGAATATCAGCAACGTTTGGCAAAACAAGGACAAAACCCTGTAGCACGGCCGCAAAACTGGGGCGGTTATGTGATCATCCCCGATGAAATGGAATTTTGGCAGGGGCGTGATAATCGTTTGCATGATCGCTATCAATATCATCGTAACGGAGAGCAGTGGTCACGACGACGCCTGGCGCCCTGATATTGATTAATATTTGATCTATCAGGCGATTGAAAAAAATAATTGTCAAAAAAATGTAAAGTAATGCCTTGATGAAACCCCGATCCTGTGACTAAGCTTAAAATAGGAATCAGACAGGCAGCAAAAGCTTCTCGTGAATTGATGCGAGACGGCATGAAAAGCGCCTGGAAACAAGAGGGTATCAACATGAACGATATGAACGTTTTGTTACCACACATCAAGTTACGATTGAATATTGATCATCCTGGCTACGAAGAATGCTATGCCTATGGATATGAATGCGCGGTTGCCGAGATTTCTGAAGATGACAATCCCTTCACAGAGGGCAGCGACGAGTTTGAGCAGTGGTCAGAAGGCTGGTGGGCCGGTTTTTATGGTGAGGAACCCTTGTTCTCATTAACCGAAACCACGTCAACTGATGCCGCTGAGGCGGAAGCGCTGGTCGCGGCCAACGAGCATGAATATCATCCGTTTCGGGATGGTTTGTTTGAAAAGTGTCTGAATTTGACCGGCGCGTTGGTGGCAACGGTGATTGTAGGCTATCAGGTTCTGGATTTGGTTGCCTAAGAGGATCCCTTAACGACATTTTTTAGAAAAAACGGCCACCAGCTCCTGAACCGGAAAACGCGTTCGAGCGTGGCAGCTGATAAATCGTTTGACGGGAAATGACGTGATATCGCCTGTCTGATAATGATGCCGGGTAAACGGGGTGTCATGATTGGACAGGATAACCGTCATGCCTTGTTCGGCACTGCTCATGGCCAGTTGCGCCAAATCAATTTGATCCTGTTCGTTGAAATATCGATCGGTATACGAAGCAAAACTGGCGCTGGCAGACAGCGGCACGTAAGGCGGATCGCAATAAATAACATCACCAGGCACGGCCAGATCAAAGGTGGCGCGAAAATCGTTTTGAATAAACTGCACACCCTGACTTTTAGCATGAAAATGCTGCATTTCCTTGCGGGGAAAATACGGCTTGCTGTAACGCCCAAATGGAACATTATATAAACCACGTTGATTGTAACGACAGAGGCCATTGTAGCCATGGCGATTCAAATACAGAAACAGGGCGGCGCGGCGGCGTGAGGGTTTGCATTGATTGAATTCTTCACGCAGCTGATAGTAAACCGATTCGAGATTGTTGTCGGGGGTGAACAGGCGTTCGCAATAATCAATAAAAACGTCGCCTTGTTGCTGCACCTGCTGAAACAGATTGACCAGATCAAGGTTTTGTTCAGCCAGCAAATATTCGTTGTAACTGGAATTGACAAAAATAGCGCCGGAACCGGTAAACGGCTCGATCAGGCGATTGGCTTTGGGTAGTGCTGCCAGTATGCTGTCAATGCAGCGAAATTTGCTGCCAGCCCATTTGAGGAACGGTTTGGTTTTGGTCATGATGCAGGCCATGATGGAGTGCCGCAAGTATTACGTAATTTTAAGCTTATGAATAGTCCCAGGCGGTATTTTTCATTGTGCGCCCCTGCTGCGTTACTTGTTATTATCAGGTAAACTAATCCATCAATATGGGTTTGTTCCCGGGGAACTTGCATGAATCGCACCGTTTCATTTGCGGCCGGACTGGTTCTGGTCTGGATTGTGGGCTATTTGCTGATTGCCGGACGCAGTTTGCTGATACCGGTTGTAATCGCTATTTTTATTTGGCATCTGCTCAACACCGTCAACGTATCCATTCGTCATACGCCCGGTATTGGCAAACAATTACCCCAATGGCTGAGTATGATTTTGGCTTTGTTTGTGATGTCGATACTGGTTAAAATTTTAATCGATATCATCGCCAACAACGTTAACGAAGTGATGGCTGCATCTCCGCGTTATCAGGAAAACCTGACCACGATTTTCAATCGCATCGACAGCTATTTCCATATTAAAATTCTTGCCAATTTTGACAGTTTTCTCAAAGGTATGAATGTTCAAAATTTGATAATCAATATTTATGGCGTGTTTTCAGCGATCACCGGATCTGCCGTGTTGATCACCTTATACGTGGTGTTTTTATTCGTTGAACAACATTTTTTCCAGCAAAAAATGGATGCGCTTTTTCCGAACAAAGGTCATCGCGAACTGGTTAACAACATCATTATCCATATTGTGAACGACACCCAAACCTACCTCGGCATCAAAACCTTGCTGAGTCTCATTACCGCAACAGCCAGTTGGGTGATCATGAAATCGGTCGGTCTCGATTTTGCCGAGTTCTGGGCCTTGCTGATTTTTTTCCTCAATTATATTCCCAACATCGGCGCCATTTTGGCGACTGCCTTTCCGACCTTGCTGGCCTTGATTCAATTCAATACCTGGCTGCCTTTTATGATCATTACCTCAGGGATTATCAGTATTCAATTTGTGGTGGGTAATGTGATAGAGCCACGTTTTTTAAGTAAATCCCTGAACTTGAGTCCGCTGGTTATTTTGTTTGCATTGGCTTTATGGGGTTCGATTTGGGGCGTGCTCGGGATGTTCCTGTCCGTACCCATCACCGTGATGATGATGATTATTTTTGCTCATTTTGAAAAAACCAGGCCGATAGCGATATTGTTATCCCAGGACGGCTATATCAAGAATACTTATGCGAAAATTCCGGCACAAGTGGTTCCGGTAAAGTAGCTTTGCAACTGCCGTGAAAAAGCGCATAATAGCTGTTTTTTGACGGGCATAAAATCCTATGAAACAACTTGTCGAACAGATACTGTCTGATGCCTTGTCCCGACTCCGGGCCCAGGCAAAAATTCCTGCTGATGTGGAAGCCGAGATCAAAGTCGAGCGCACCAAAGACAGCAGCCACGGTGATTTCGCCAGCAATCTGGCCCTGATCATTGCCAAACCTTGCCGTCAGTCACCTCGCCAGTTGGCCGAGTTGCTGGTCGCGGCCATGCCCGCACACGAACTGGTTGAGCGGGTTGACATTGCCGGCCCTGGCTTTATCAATTTTTATCTGCGCGGCGACGCCTTGACCCAGGTGGTCAAAAGCATCCTCAGCCTGGGCGAACAATTTGGCCGTTGCGATATCGGACAAGGTCAAAAAGTTCTGGTTGAATTTGTTTCCGCCAACCCAACCGGTCCTTTACACGTCGGCCATGGCCGTGGAGCAGCTTACGGCGCGACCCTGGCCAATGTATTGAGTGCTGCCGGTTTTGATGTCAGCCGCGAATATTACGTGAACGATGCCGGGCGGCAAATGAACATTCTGGCGGCCAGCGTCTGGATGCGCTATTTGGCCATCGCCGGCGTGGACAGCATCTTCCCAACCAACGCCTATCGCGGTGATTACGTCAACGACATCGCGCAAACAATTTATGAAGAACATGGCGATAAATACGCGCGCGACTGGTCACGCATCAGCGACGGCTTGCCGGCTGACGAACCCCAGGGCGGCGACAAAGAATTATACATCGATGCGCTCGTTGAGCAGATGAAATCCCTGCTGGGGCAAGACGGATTTACCTATATTCACCGCCAGGCGCTGAATTCTGTCCTCGATGACATCAAAGATGATCTGGATGGCTTTGGCGTGCATTTTGACACCTGGTTTTCCGAGCAATCCCTGTTGGACAGCGGTGCGATTGACGAAGGCATCAAGGCGCTGAAAGCCGCTGATTGTACCTATCTTAAAGAAGGCGCACTGTGGTTTAACGCGACCAAATTTGGTGATGAAAAAGACCGGGTACTGGTCAGAGCCAATGGCCAAACCACGTACTTTGCCTCCGACGTGGCTTATCACTGGAACAAATACAACCGCAATTTTGACCGGGTGATCGACATCTTTGGCGCCGATCACCATGGTTATGTCTCGCGTATCACCTCGGCGGTTAAAGCCCTGGGGCATGATGAGAAAGCACTGACCGTTTTACTGGTTCAATTCGCCATTCTGTATCGTCAAGGGCAACGCGTGCAAATGTCCACGCGCAGTGGTTCTTTTGTAACCTTGCGTGAGTTGCGCGAAGAAGTCGGCAACGATGCCGCCCGTTTCTTTTATGTGATGCGCAAACTTGAACAGCATATGGATTTCGACCTCGATCTGGCCAAATCCGAATCCAGCGACAATCCGGTTTATTATATACAGTATGCTCACGCCCGGATTTGCAGCGTGCTGCGTCAGTTGCAGGAGCGCAATCTGCTTTGGGACGAGCGAACAGGTCTGGACAATTTACATCGTCTGACCGAACCCCAGGAAGTGGCTTTGCTGACCCTGCTGGATCGCTATCCCGAGCGGTTGGCCGCTGCCGCCACGGATTGTGAGCCGCACGTACTGGCTTACTATTTACGCGAACTGGCCAATGGTCTGCATAGTTATTATAATGCGGTTCAGTTATTATGCGAGGAAGAAGCTTTGCGTTGCGCTCGATTGTGCTTGCTGACCAGTACGCGTCAGGTATTGCGCAACGGTTTGCAATTGCTGGGCGTTTCCGCTCCCGAGAGTATGTAAGCTATGGCAAAATCCTACGCTGGAAATCGACAGGCAAGGCGTCAACCGCAATCGTCAGGACGATTCGTTGTAGCCCTCGCTTCTTTTTTGTGTGGCTATCTGGTCGCTACAGTGTTTGATGTTGCCAGCCTGAGCACCTGGGTGAGCAAAAACGTGTTGAATCAAAACAGCACGACTGCCGCGCCAACAACCCGGGTGGCAGCCAAACCAGCGGAATTACCCAAACCCAAATTTGAGTTTTACACCTTGTTGTCCAAAGACAACAGTGCACCGGTTAGCAATCGTGCGGCTCCAGCGACCGGAACCACAACGCCAGCCCCAAATGCTGCGCCAGCCGGCGCAGTCCTTGCCCAGCAAAAACCAGCCGTGAACCCAGCCATTCAAGCGGCCGCCCGTCAGGCTACCCAGGCGGTTGCCGTGTCTGAAAGCCATCCGCTGAAACCGGTCAACAAACCGAATCTGGCCAAAGGTTCTTACCAAATTCAGATAGCTTCGTTTAATCGCCGCGCGGATGCCGAGCATTTGAAAGCGTCCTTGTTGATGCGCGGTTTTGACGTAGGCGTGGTACCGGTTTCGCAGCGTAATATGACCTGGTATCGGGTGATTATTGGTCCTTTTGTCTCGCGAGGCGAAGCGGAAAAAGCCCAGGCCGTCGTCGCTCGCAGCGAGCGTATGCAAGGCATGATTCGCAAGGTTGAAGGCTAGCCGAATGTATTCCCTGAGTTGTAGCTTTATCTTGCAGGGAGCAACCTGTGCCTCTTGCTTTGGTATTGCCAACAACTTGTTGAGCGATCAATCCGAATTCACCCTGGCTCAAGCTGTTTTTGACGAAGTCTCCAAACGGATGACCGTCAAGCTTGAGAACTGCCGGGAATCCAGCGAGCGCATTCTTGCAAAATTACACGATGATCTGAGTTGTCTTGAAGGCGTTCTCGTTGCAGACAGCGTGCTTGTGGAAGACGATACCGTCGTATCCGTGAGCCTGGCGCAGCATCCCGTCTTGTCCTTTGATAACGCAGATTGGCAACTGCAAGAAGGCGATAGCTTCGAATTGTTAGCTGATACAGAAGACGCTGAAACAGCACCCGCAACGCCAATCCAGGCAGTCGGAAAATGGGCCAAAGTACGTCGCATTATACAATCTCACTGGTTCCAGGGCGCATTGGGTCTGGTGATGGGTCTGGTCTTCATGGCCGTGTCCATGGCGGTGCCCGGCTTGCCGCTGGCGGTCATGATCGCCATGGGCGTAGCCAGCTTTGTCTTCACCCTGATTTTGGGCGCCCGCTCTTACTACAATGCGTTCATGAAGCTGGTCAAAACACGTACCCTGACCATGGATACCCTGTTTGCCATCAGCACCCTGACGGTGATCGCCGTTTCTATTGCCGCGTTTTTTGTGCCCTGGCTGCCGATGATGCTCGAGGCCGGTTTGCTGATTTTTGGTTTTCGCCATATTGGTCAGGCCATTGAAGAATCCGTGAAGCAGAAAATGACCCTTGATAAACGTTTTCAGGATGAATTGCCGAGGCGCGTGCGTTTTTGTTTGTCGCCAAAGCAGGGCGAAATGCGCTCACTGAGCAGCATAATGCCTGGCGATATATTGCGCATCGAACCCGGAGAATTGATTCCCCTCGATGGGGAATGTCTGAGCGAGTGGGCAGAAATCTATGACGTTAACCACAACGGCTCAACCGAACCGCAAGAGATTCAGGCTGGTAAACATCTGAACTCGGGGATGCGGTTGTGCGAGCATTCGCCCCCGATATTGTTGCGGGTCACGGCATCGGTTGCCCATTCTCACCTGGCACGTCTGGATCAATGCATCGAGATGGCCAACAGCAAAAAAGCACCCATTCAGGAAAGCACGTCGAGAATTTTGCAGTATTTCATCCCTGGCGTCATCGCACTCGCCGTCATTGCCGGTATTGTGATCGGCGTGTTTTTTCCACCGGCACTCGCGATTCAATGCGCCGTAACGGTACTGGTCTCTGCCTGTCCTTGCACCTTGGGCCTGGTTGTGCCGCTGGCAGTTAAAATCGGGATGCAAAAAGCGGCCGAGCATGGCGTGCAATTCAAAAACGCCAAAAAATTGCAGGCAGCAGGGGCTATTGACGCGGTGGTGTTTGATTTGAATGGCACTCTGAACGAGGGCGCACCGCGGGTGTCCGATTTTATTGTTGTCGCAGACGCAGATGAAACAGACTTGCTGACTTGTGCCGCGTCATTGGAGCAAGCATCCAGGCATCCCGCAGCAAAAGCCATTTACGCATACGCCCAGGCACAGTCAATTGTCCCCCTGATTGCAGACAATATTGCTTCGAATCATTATGGGCGTTCTGTTGTTCTTGGAGAAGATCAATGGGCGATTGGCAACGCCGATATGATGCACAGTATGGGAGTAGAGCAGCTGCCGGCCCCCGCGCTGCAAATCGGCGAATCCCTGGTGTATCTCAGCAAAAATGGACGCGTACAAGGCTATTTCATCCTCAGCGATCCGTTGCGCCGAGATGCTCGTCGTACTATTCAAGCCCTGGTCGACATGGGCAAAGAAGTGCATTTATGTACCGGGGCGGACGAAGCAACCGCCCAGCGCTACGCACAATTACTGGGTATCCCCGCCGATCGGGTTGCCGCCGGCTGCGTGGGCCTGGTCGAACAGGAACATGAACGGGGAAAAGAGCAATATATCAGACAATTACAGGCCAGAGGCTTGAAAGTGGCGATGATTGGAGACGGTGGAAATGACGCTCTGCCGCTGAAAACCAGCGATTTCGGCATCGCCGTCGATTCCGGTCTGGGCAGCCGCATTGCCCAGAGCCATGCGGGTGCCGTCACATCAGGCCAATCTTTGTTGTCGATAGCCAGCGCCTTCGCCGTTGCCGAACAATGCGTCAGCAACATCCGACGCAATTTGATATTCAGCCTGGTGTTTAACATCGTGATGGTAGCCTTACCCATCGTCCTGCTGGTATCCGTCGGATTCGCCCTGAATCCAGGCATCGGCGTCGCACTAATGGCCGTGCTGGCCTGCTGCTCCCTCGGCATCGCCTGGCATTTTAAAAAGCAAGGCTTGAAACATTTGCAGGAACCGGTTGCGCAGATCAATGAAGGGTCGACATACGAACGTATTGGCCGGACGATAAAACCGGGTACTAAACTGGCGCTTGGGTGTGAGGATACTTCCGGCTACGAAACCGCCCGGACAATGTTTCCATGTGCTCCAAATACGGTCATTGCGAGTGAAGCGAAGCAATCCAGTGTTCGAAGTGAGATAGTTGAGAACAATAAAGATCGGACTTCGAGCACTGGATTGCTTCGCTGCGCTCGCAATGACGGCCTTCCACTTGAAAATGTGCGTCAAATGTACTAACATAAAAGTGTACTTGGTTAGTCGGAAAATATCATGGCTCATATCAATAAATCAGATAACAGCAGGAAAATAAAAACATCCCGCGTTGGTTTTCGCGTTTCGGAGCCGCAAGTCAATATTATTAAAATGGCTTCAGAGATCAGTCATAAATCATTAACCGATTTTATACTGGACAGTGTATACCAAGCGGCAGAAAAAACGATCCTCGATCAACGTTTGTTTGTCGTATCTGAGAATGCTTTTACAGCCTTTTCAGATCTGCTTGAACGACCAGCCCAGGAAAACGAAGGGTTGAACAAACTATTTTCTACTCCATCTCCCTGGGATCTTGATGACAATAAAAAAACCTGAACCTCTGGATGCTCGCTTTGACTTAAGTACCTTTGATTGTGGTAAGCCCGAACTTGATACCTGGTTGAAAAAATACGCTCAACAAGCCAGATCCGTTGGTTCTGCCAATACGTATATCGTTTGCAATGATGAGCAAGTCATCGCTTATTATAGTCTTACGGTTGGCCAAGTGAACGCGGAAGAGGTGTCCGACAGAATCCGTAAAGGCATGGGACAATATCCGATACCCGTTATTATTCTGGCTCGATTGGCGGTTCATCAGGCTTATAAAGGCTTGGGTATAGGAACCGGAATGTTGAAAGACGCCATTTTGAAGACGCTTTCCATTGCTGATCAGGCTGCAATCAGAGCATTACTGGTTCACGCCATCGATGATGAAGCATTTGATTTTTATCAAAAATTTGCTTTTGAAGCCTCGCCACTCAGATCTAATCAATTGGTACTGCTTTTGAAGGATGCAAAAAGAAAAATATCTCATATCGATTAGATCCTGGCAAGGCCGCACTCTACGCCTTCCCACTCCGCGTCACCGTCACCTGAACATTTTTGGCCTGTTTGATCGCATCCGGTTTGCTGACGCTGACCCGTACTTCGGTCACCTGAAACGTTTCATGGATCAACGCGGCAACTTTTTCCGCTACCGTTTCAATCAACTGGAAGGATTGCGATTCCACAAAACCCGTGACTTGCTGGCACAAGTGATCATAATCAATCGTTTTGCTCAGGTCGTCGGCGCAGTTGCCAAAGTCTGTTGTGAGCGAAATATCCAGCACGAGGCGCTGGTTGATGCGCTGTTCCCAGGTGTGGACGCCGATTCGTGTGTTGATGGCCAGTCCGCTGATGGTCAAATTATCCATTGCAGTTTCTTCCTCCTAATGTCGTTTTTTTATCTATACTTTCATGACTACCATGAGCAATGCAAATATACGGCACAAAGTATATAATGCAAGCCCAATATTCCTGGATTAGGTGTAACGATGCCCGATGTTAATGATTCATTATTTCTGCGCGCTTTGCGCCGTGAGCCGGTGCCGAGAACGCCTGTCTGGTTGATGCGGCAGGCGGGACGGTATTTGCCGGAGTATCGGCAAGTTCGCGCCCAGGCCGGTGATTTTTTAAGCTTGTGCAAACACACCGAGCTGGCCTGCGAAGTGACCCTGCAACCGCTGCGACGTTTCGACCTCGACGCCGCCATTCTCTTTTCCGATATTTTGACCATCCCCGATGCCATGGGCCTGGGACTCTATTTTGCAGAAGGCGAAGGCCCCTGTTTTCGCCAGCCGCTGCATAGCGTCAAGGCGATTGAGGCCTTGCCCTTGCCATCGATGAAAGACGAGCTGAGCTATGTATTTGATGCGGTGCGCATGATTCGCCGCAACCTGCCTGCCGATTTGCCGCTGATCGGTTTTTCCGGCAGCCCGTGGACCCTGGCTTGCTACATGGTTGAGGGAAGAAGCAGTCCGAATTTCGGCAGAATGCTCAGTCTGATAGATAAAGAACCAGAAGCGGCACAATTATTGCTTGAAAAACTGTCAATATCCGTCAGCGATTATCTGAGTGAGCAGGTAATGGCCGGCGCCAATGCCCTGATGATCTTCGACACCTGGGGTGGATTGTTGTCGACAGCGCAATACCAGCGTTTTTCCCTGGCTTATATGCGTTCCATCGTCAACAGCTTGAAGGCGAAACATCCGCAAGTGCCGCTGATTTTGTTCACCAAAGGCGGCGGGCAATGGTTGCCGCAGATGGCCGATACCGGTTGTGACGCTCTGGGGCTGGACTGGACATATGATTTGGGAGAGGCCCGGCAAAAGCTGGATGGACGGGTTGCCTTGCAGGGCAATCTGGCGCCGTCCATGCTGCTTGAGGATGACGACAGCATTCGCACAGCGGTGCGGCAGGTGCTGAGTTCCTATGGCCATGGTTCTGGTCATGTGTTTAATTTGGGGCATGGCATAACGCCTGATGTATTGCCCGAGCGAGTAAAAACCATGGTGGACGCTGTGCATGAATTTAGTCCGGGTTTTCATTTGGAGGCGACATGATTACTGACAGTGGATTCAAGCCGGCCTGGTGGTTGGCTTCATCACACGCACAAACGATGTTTCCTGCCTTGCTCAGGAGCATCAATGCACCGGTTGACAACACGGAGCGGATTGTACTGCCGGACGGCGATTTTATCGATTTGTCCTGGGCGGTGAACGGCGTATCCGACAAAGCGCCCCTGGTTGTTTTGTTGCACGGGCTGGCTGGCAGCGTCAAATCCGGTTATGTCGCCGGCCTGATGCACGCGCTGAATCTACAGGGTTGCCGTGCCGTATTGATGCATTTGCGCGGAGCCAGCGACGAACCAAACCGCATCGCCCGAGCCTATCATTCCGGCGACACGGCCGATTTCAATTTTTTCATGCACCTGCTGGCGCAACGCGAGCCAGACACGCTCAAAGCCGCCATCGGCTTTTCCC
>Ga0075012_10002340_pt1 | contig 18696 bp, 14 predicted proteins | sample All_14_2_FD_71474 | JGI IMG/M metagenome (GOLD analysis project Ga0075012, IMG submission 71474) | Freshwater microbial communities in response to fracking from Pennsylvania, USA - Allegheny Zone_MetaG_DW_15 | ecosystem: Environmental > Aquatic > Deep subsurface > Groundwater > Drilled... | reverse complement strand
GCGAGGGCACGGGCGCGAAGCCGTGTGGGCTCTGCGAAGGCAGTGGCTTTCGCGGGCTGGAGCCTTGCCCGGTCTGCGACGAAGGCCGTCGCACGTGCGATGCGTGTCGAGGCGCGTGTCGCACGCGGACCGGGATCGATCTCCTCCGGCGCTTCGAGCGCCACGAGGTCGTGCGCGTGCACGAAGACGAAGGCCACGTCGTGGGACCGCACGCGCTCCTGCATCTGGTCGAGCACCCGACGGAGGGTGAGGTCGTGCACGAGCAGGTCGCGCCGCAGCTTCATCGCTACGTCGGTCGCGGTGCGGGGGGTGGCTACCGCGACGTGCAGAGCTCGCTCGCGCAGCGCGTCGACGCGTTGTTGGCGGGCAGCGCGCCCGAAACGGGTCGCGTCGTACTCCAGCGTCTCGTGCTCACGCGAATCCCCGTCTACGCGCTCGACCTCGGCCGCGGTCGCACCGTGCAGGTCTTCGGCGATCCGCCGGAGGTCGAGCCGGAGCGGCTGCTGCGTGCCGGGTGGACCTTCGCGATGCCGGTCGTGCTCGCGCTGGTGCTCATCGTGCTCCTCGCGCTCTTCTTCTTCTGGTTCATGCACGCGATCGGCTGACCCGACGTTCGATGTCGACGTGACTTCGCGCGCTCGACGGAATCAATGGCCGGCCGTGCGTGGAAAGGCGTTTCGAGAGCTTGCGTTCACGCGAAGCGCCCGCGATAGAAGCGACATGAACGCTCGAACCTCGTGGGTCAGTGCGATCTTTCTCCTCGCGTGCTCCGGCTCCGGTGACGGCTCGCCGTCGCCTTCGGACACGGGCGACATCGATCCCGTCGACGCGTGCGCGCTGCTTCCGAGCGCGACGGTGTCCGACGTGCTCGAGGTCGACGAGACGATCACCGCCGCTCCCGACAACGGCACCTTCATCGGCGAGTTCGCGGGCACGTGCGGCTACACCTGGGGCGACGGCACGCACCGCCTCTCGTTCACGGTCGAGTTCGACCCTGGCAACGAGTACCTCGATCGCTACCGCGAGTTCGGACTGCCACTGACCACGCCCGTGACCGGGGTCGGCGAGGTCGCCTTCCTGCGCGCGGACGGCGCGTTGGTGTGGGGCTACGACGACGAGCGCCTCTACGTGCTGCTCGGTCAGCGCGGCGGCGCGACGATGCCGATCGAGCAGGCGCCGCTGGTGGAGCTCGCGCAGACCATCACGCGTCCTTGAGCCCACGCGTCGTCGTGCTCGGCGTCGTACCCTGTCGTGCGTCGGGGGCTGCGTTCACGCCGCGCGCGACGCGAGCGTGCGATCGACGAGCCCGCCGAGCACGAACGCGACCAGCGCGACCGCGAGGCTCATCAAGTAGGGCGCCTCGAACCCCGTCGCGTGCGAGACCGCCACGTACGCGACGACCGCGAGCACGAGCGCCGACCACGCGGCGACGCGACCTCCGAAGCCGTCGCGCAGCCCGAGCACCACGACCACGAGGATGCCCGCGGTGCCGAACGCGCTCGCCTCTTCGACCAGCTCGTAGACGCGATCGGCGCTGAGCGCGAGGCCGTACGCGACGATGCCGAAGCCACCCACCGCGAGCCGGTTCGCGCGCACGCGCCCGCGCTCGTCCATGCGCTCGAGCCGTGCGTGCAAGACGTTGTGCGCGAGCAACGAGCCGGCGACGAGCAGCGCGCTGTCGACGGTGGAGAGGATCGCGGAGACGAGCGCGCCGACGAAGATCACGTGCGCCCACGTCGGAAGCGCGTTCTCGGCTCGTAGCACCAGGATCTGCTCGGGATCGTCGAGCCCCGGCAGCGCCTGCGCGCCGAGGAGCCCGACCGCGACCGGGATCACACCGACCGCGAGGTAGAGCAGACCCGCGCCGATGGTGGCGCGCCGTGCGACGGTGGCGGAGCGCGCGGAGAGCACGCGCGCGACGAGCTCTTGGGCGACGAGCGATCCGAGGATCGGCACGGCCCACGACTCCATCGTCGCGAGCGCGGAGGTGTTCGGATCGACGAGGCGCAGGCGCGCGGGATCGATCGCGGCGAAGTCACCCTGCGGCAAGAGCACGAACCCGACGATGGCGAGGCCGACGAGCAGCACCGTGCCTTGCACGAGGTCGGTGTAGGCGTCGGCGAGCATGCCGCCGAAGCTCGTGTAGACGAGGACGACCGCGGCCGCGATCGTGATCGCGATCGGAACCTCGAGCCCGGTCGCTCCGCCGAGGATCTGACCGAAGGCGCGGATCTGCGCGGCGGCCCAGAGCAGCGACGTCGGGATCATCAAGAGCGCGGCGAGCTTCTCGACGTCGGCGCCGTAGCGCGTGCGAAGCAGGTCCGCGATCGTGGTGATGCGCAGGCCGTAGAGGCGCGCGGCGAGGAAGACGCCCACGAGCACCACCGCGAAGCCGTAGCCGAAGGGATCGGCGGCGTTGCCGGCCAGGCCGCGCTCGTACGCGATGCCCGCCGCGCCCACGCAGGTCTCGGCGCCGAACCACGTCGCGAAGACCGTGAAGGTCGTCATGATCGGCCCGAGGCTGCGACCCGCGACGAGGTAGTCGTCCTCCGTGCGTACGCGGCGACCGACCCAGACGCCGATCGCGAGCTGGAGCGCGACGTAGCCGAAGATCGCGACGGTCGTCACGCGCGCGAGATACCACGGTTCGTCGGTGGTCGTGTGCGCACGCCACCTCGTGCATGGCGCCTCGCGAGCCGACGCCGAGTGAACTCGCTCGCGTCGAGCTCGCGGGCGCTCGAGCGCTCCGGGCTGCACGTGCTCGCTCCGAACGCGGGATCGGGGAGTCCGCGCCACCCGCTTGCTCCCCACGTCACGCTCGACGTACGAACGTCGGATGTCGTTTCGAGATCGACGGGTGGTGGTGACCGGAGGCGGCGGCGCGCTCGGCGTCGCGGTCGTGCGAGCGCTGGTGGAGCGCGGCGCTCTGGTGTTCGTGCCCGCGCACTCGGAGCGCGACGCCGAGGCGCTCGCGGGGATCGAGCGCGTGTCGATCAGGCCGAACGTGGACCTCGCCGACGAAGCCTCGGTCGTCGCGTTCTACGAGAGCGTCGGTGCCGAGCGCGGTGCCGAGCTGTGGGCGAGCGTGCACCTCGCGGGCGGCTTCGTGTGGGGCCCGATCGTCGACGCGACCGTCGCGGACCTGCGTCGCATGCTCGCGATGAACGTCGAGAGTGCGTGGCTCTGCGCGCGCGAGGCCGCGCGTCGCATGACGAAGGGCGGACGCATCGTGAACGTCACCGCGAAGCCCGCGCTCGTGCCGGCAGCGAACGTCGCGGCCTACGCCGCCAGCAAGGGCGCGGTGGCGACGCTGACGACATGTCTCGCGGAGGAGCTCGCGCCTCGCGGCATCTGGGTGAACGCGGTCGCGCCGTCCATCCTCGACACGCCAGCGAACCGCGCGGCGATGCCGGACGCGGACTTCACCCTCTGGCCGAAGGTCGAGGAGGTCGCGCGGACGGTCGTCTTCCTCGCATCGCCCGAGAACGCGGTGACGCGCGGCGCGATCGTGCCGGTATACGGACGGAGCTGATCGACCCTTGGGCGCACGTTCGAGCGTGCGCTTCGGGGGATCGCTCCGGGGCGGGCCTTCGTGCCGCGCGCCGTCGAGCGTCTGACGATCGTTTTCGATCGCGCGCTCGCTGCGGAGCGCGTGCTTCCGATCGCGGGCGCTCGGGTCGCGGGCGTCAGATCGCGCGCAGGCGGAAGAGCTCGAAGCTCGAGTCCTCGTCGGGCTCGAAGAGCGTGGTGTCGACCGCGTAGCGGCCCGCCGCGAGCGCGAACGGAAGGGTGGGGACGTCGGCTTCGGTGCGGCTCGCGGCCGGGTGGAGGCGCACGCCTTTCGTGCCGAGCGAAAAGACCACCTCGGTGTCACGCCAGACGAGATCGTCGGGCACCGACGCGAGGACCCGCGCGGCGTGCTTCTCGTCGGGTGCGAAGATCCACTTCGCGATCACGACCGAGTCGCCCGTGCACGTGAAGGCCGCTTGGTGCCCCGTGGTCTCCAGCGCGAGCGCGGTGCCGCTCGCGAAAGGCACGAGCGCGGCGACCTCCTCGTCGAGCGCGGCGCACGCGCGCGCGTAGTCGGTGGCGGGCTCGTCGTCGTCGAGCTCCACGTCCATGATCATTCGCTCGCCGTCCACGACCTCGATCTCGCTCTCCGGGTCGCCCTTCCGAGCCTTGCGCCAGATCCCGAGCCAACCCGTGGCCTCGGCGTCCGCGAGCAGCACGAGCGGACCGTCGTCTCCCAACCAATCGAGCTTCGCCATGCGCACAGCATCGTAGCGCCTCGAACGAAAAAGTTCGATCGCAGGTGTTGACGTCGGCGATCGCGAACGCATCCTCCGCGAGCCTTCGGGACGCGGCGACCCTCTCGTCAGAGCAGCACGCACCGGCCTCGACGGCTCAACCTCGACTCCCTCGAATCGACTCCCACGCCTCGACGCATCGTCGACTCGGGTCCTCCCCGACCGATCGGCGCGGCGTGGTTCCGTGCTCGAACGCCGCGCTCGTCGCGCGCGCTTCGTCGCGGCTCGGAGCCGTCGAGCACGTCTCGTTTCGCGTGCCCCGCACGCCGGAGGTCCCATGATCCACGTCCGCTTCGAAGGTCGCTCCTACGACTTCGACCTCGCCGAGCTCCCGCTCCACGCGGGCCTCACCGATCACGTCATCAAGCAGCGCATCGCGCAGAAGCTCGACGTCGGCATCGACCGACTCGCGCCCTACGTGGTGGACCGTTCCCCGACCGGACACCTGATCGTGCGTCCGGAAGCCCTCTACGGCTGAAGCGCGTCTCGCGCTCGTCCGCGAGGGGACGAGCGTCTGTTCGTCTCCTGGCGCGCGCGTGTGAGGTTTCTCGCCTTCTGGTTTCTTTGTTTCGTTCCTCGCGCCCCGACTGTTGAAGCCTACACACCTCCATTAACTTCGCGGACGTGGGTTCGATCCCCACCGTGTGCGGCTCGCACGCGTAGATCAGTGGTAGATCACGAAGCTGGTACTTCCGCTTCATCGACTTGCGTGAGGATCTCATCGTTCGTCCAGAGCTCTCGAGAGAGGCTTGGGGCGATCCCATGGCGTCGTAGCTCAACGGATAGAGCAGCGTATACATTGGCTCCAGTGACTCGCGCGACATCGGTCGCGCTCCGACGGCGGGAGCTTACATACATCGGGCTGATAACCCGCTGTTTGTCGGTTCGGTCGCCTGACGGCGACGCTCACGAGGCGTCGGGTCGCCGACCTGGCGGTCGGCTCCTGAAAACGCCATCTTCTTGGTTCGAATCCAAGCGACGCCACCACCCTCGTGCTCCGACCTCGTCGGCCTACACTCGTCCAACGGTAGGACAATCGGTTTGCATCCGATCGCTACAGGTTCGAATCATGTGTGATTCAACAGCCGACGAGACTCGCACGAGGTTCTATTCCGCGATCGACTTGATCGATCGTTGTGCTCTCTACGCCCGCACTCTCACCGCATCGGCTTACACACTAGCTCAGTTCAGTCAGAGCGTCGGTTTTTGGAACCGGAGGCCGTGGGTGCGACTCCCACGTGTAACCAACGGCCGGTGTGACTCGTGCGGGCGCTTCTTCTTTCTCGGCATTCGTGCCGAGTCCCGACTCGCGCGCTCCTGGAGCGCGCTCTCATCGAGGTGAATCATGCAGAAGAACGAGATGGATCTCCGTCTGGAGCTCCTGGACTCCCTCCTCACCACGCCCCACCGCAAGCTGGAGGACGTGAAGGCGCTGCACGAGCTGATGCTCGAGCAGGACTCGGTCTTCTACGGTCACCTCGCCGCGTGGTACCGCGGTCACGGTCACGTGCGCGACCACCGCGAGGTGTTCGTCGCGATGCTGCTCTCGAGCCAGGTCGGCGCGCACCGCGACGCGGGCTTCGTGATGTTGCAGGAGTTGCCGCCTTACCAGGTCGCGCGCGTGGTCGACTTCCTCAAGCAGCACCGCGGGAAGCTACCGCGCGCGGTGAAGACCGCGGTGGTCCGTTACCTGCGTGCGCGTGAGGCGAACGACGAGCGCTTCGATCGCGCGGCCCTGCGCGGTCGCGCGGCGATGAAGCACCTCTACGCGACGCTCCGCATCAAGCCGGGCCCGCGCGCGCAGGCGGTGCTCTTCGAGGATCGTCCGCCGGTCGGCTCGCTCGCCTACCAGGTGAAGCAGCTCGCGAAGGCGAAGAGCGCGATCGAGCAGGCGAAGGCGATCGCGACCCATCGCATTCCCTTCCCGGTCGCGGTCGGTGCGATCCGCGCGCTCACGCCGGTCGTGCTCGTCGCGCTCCTCGACGCGATGACGCCGCAGGAGGTGATCAACCACCTCGCGACGCTGAAGAAGCGTGGCGCGATGGATCACCCCGAGGTGAAGGCGCTCGTGACCTCGAAGCTCGAGGCTGCGAAGAAGGACGACCGCGTCTCCGCCTACAAGGCGAAGGTCGCGGCCGACGCCGCTGGCGCGTCCGACGAGCTCCGCGAGGCGCTCGACGACGTGACCGAGGCGCAGGTCCTTCGCTCCGGCGCGCGCATCCGTCGTCCGACGGCGCTGCTCGTGGACAAGAGCAGCTCGATGGACTCGGCGCTCGAGGTCGGCAAGCGGCTGGCCGCGTTGCTCTCGGGCATCGCGGAGGCGCCGCTGTACGTCTACGCGTTCGACGCGCTGCCCTACGAGGTTCGCCCGGAGAGCGCGGGTGATCGTGCGTCGCTCGCCGCGTGGGAGAAGGCGTTCGCGCCCTTCTACGCGAGCGGCACCACGAGCATCGGTGCGCCGCTGGCGGCGCTACGTCGCCGCGACCTGCGGGTCGAGCAGATCGTCGTCGTGACCGACGAGCAGGAGAACACCGCGCCCTTCTTCCCGGCCGAGTACGAGTCGTACGCGACGATGCTCGGTCAGAAGCCGGACGTGGTGATCGTGCGCCTCGGTCAGGCCACGAGCTACCTCGAGAAGGCGCTGAAGGCGAAGCAGGCCACCGTGGACGTCCTGACGTTCGCGGGCGACTACTACGCGCTCCCGAACCTCGTGCCCTTCGTGACGCGCCCGTCGCGTCTCGATCTGCTGCTCGAGGTCCTCGAGACCCCGCTGCCGAAGCGCACCGACGGACACCGCTCGCTGCTCGCCGCGTGAGCGGCGGACCGACACCACCGAGACACGGACCCCGCGCGATCGCACGCATCGCGCGGGGTCGGCGTCGATCCGTCTCTTCGAGCGACACGGCCATGCGCCGGCTCGCTCGTTCGTTCGCTCCGAGACCACGACCCACACCGCAGGTTCGACCGTGCCCCTTTCGTTCTGGCGCCGATGGTTCGGCGCGCCCGCGGCGACTTCCGCGCCCACTGCCCCTCCGACTCCCCGAGGTCCCATGACCCTCGATCGTGCCTACCGCTTCGCGGGCGCCGCCGTGCGCGCGCGTTACCTCGATCAGCGCCCGAGCACGCACCGTGCGCTCGAGCGGCTCCGCGCGTCCGACGTCGCCGTCTACACCGGCCACCACGACCACGTGCAGGAGCTCCTCACCGCGCTCGGCGTGCCCTTCGTGCTCGACCCGAAGTCGCTCGACGCGAAGGTCGTCTTCGTCAACTGCGCCTCGCAGTACGACGCGCGCCTTCTCGGACGCCTCGCTGCCCACGTGAAGTCGGGCGCGCGCCTCGTCACGAGCGATTGGGCGCTCTCGCGCGTCCTTCAGACGCAGTTCCCCGGCACCGTCGCGGCCGGCCCCGGCCGCAGCGCCGACGAGGTCGTGGCGGTCGAGCCGAGCGCGGACTCGCTCTGGGCCGACGTCGTCGTGCCCGGCACCGATCCGCAGTGGTGGCTCGAGAGCGCGAGCGAGCCGCTGCGCGTCGTCGACCCCGAGCGTGTGCGCGTCGAGGCGCGTAGCCACGAGCTGCTCACGAAGTACGGCGAGCCCGCCGTCGCGGTGAGCTTTCCGTGGGGTGATGGCGACGTCTTCCACGTCGTGAGTCACTTCCGCGTGAAGCGCACGCGTCGTCACGGGCCGCGGCACGGGGAGCCCGGCGCGTTCTTCCTCCGCGAAGGGCTGAAGCTCTCCGACGGCACGATCGCCGAGCTCTTCGCGCGTCACGGCGTCGCGCCGGACTCGGTCGACTTCGCGACGATGCAGAGCACGGCCACGAGCGTCGAGCTCTGCGCCCGCCTCGTGGCAGGTGATTGAGCGAGAGTCCCGCGTTCGTTCCTGCGTGCGCGGGGCTCGTTTCGTTTCGCTTCGTGTCGTGGCCGACGACCCGTTCACCACCTCTCGCGCGTTCTTCGGACATCACGCATGTCTCGTCTCCTCGACCTCCTCGATCGTGTCGCCGCCGCCGAGCGCGAGCTCGCGCAGCGTCGCTTCGTCGCGCCTTGCGTGCCGGGCACGACCTTGCGCGTGCGGGTCGACGGCCTCGTGCACACCTTCGTCCCGAACCCGCCCGGCTTCGAGGGCTGGGGCCTCTTCGCGCCGATCGACGGCCAGCGCGCGCAGCTCCGCGTGCGTCCCGACGAAGGAACGGTGTCGCGCTACCTCGCGTTGCTCCCGCGCGTTCGGCTCGTGGCGGTGCGTCCAGCCAAGGCGGCACGCGGTCCGCGCCACGCGTGGTGGGCGATGCCGGTGAGCCGCGAAGCCTTTCGTCGTCGCTTCCGCCGCGAAGGACCGGTCGTGGTGCAGCTCGCGAAGGAGCTCGTCGCGTTCGAGACGATCGTCGCGCGCTTCGACGGCGCGAGCTTCTGGCTCGAGGGCTCCGAGACTTTCGCGGATCCGCGCCTCGCGGATCACCTGCGCCGCGCGCTCGGTGAGTGGCAGCTCCCCGACACGCTCGCGTTCCCCGGTCTCACTCCCGAGCATCGCGACGCGTACGCGCTCGCCCTCTCCGCGCGTCTGCAAGCGAAGGAGTGGGCGACCCACGACGACGCGGCATCGCTCGAAGCGCGGCTTCGTCGTGCGCTCCACGTCGGCGGAGGTCGCTTCGAGTCGGTGCGTGCGCGCGAGGGGGGCCTCACCGTCGAGTGGACTGACCGCGACGGTCACCGCCACGCGTCGTTCCTGGCCGACGACGCGACGTCGGTGCGCAGCGCGGGCGCGGTCTGTCTGCAGGGCCACGACGCCGACTTCGATCTCACCTCGCTGGTCGGCGTGGTGACCGACGCCCCGGACCACGTCCGCTTCGACTGAAGTCGAGCATCGTCGGCCCATTGCTCGTCACCGACCGACGACGCCCCACCTTCCTTTCTTCGACGGAATCTCATGACCCTCTTCCTCCACGAGCTCCGACACCGCGGTCCCGAGGCGATGGTTCGTCTTCGCGACGCGCGCGTCGTCGTCTGCGGCACCGGCGCGCTCGGCAGCCACCTCGCGTGGTCGCTCGCGCGTGCGGGCGTCGGTCACCTGCGCCTCGTCGACCGCGATCGTGTCGAAGAGCGGAACCTCTCGACCCAGCCCTGGGCGCGCGCCGACGTGGGCGCACCCAAGGCGAAGCTGCTCGCCGCGCAGCTCTACCGCGCGGTCGGCGTCGACGCAGAGCCCCACGTCGTCCAGCTCGGCGAAGCGAACGCGAAGAAGCTGCTTCGTGGTGTCGACCTCGTGATCGACGCGTTCGACAACTCGGCGTCGCGCGCGTGCGTTCAGCGCACCGCGCTCGCGCTCGCGACACCGTGTCTACACGCCGGCCTCAGCGGCGACGGCTACGGCGAGGTCGTGTTCGATCCTGGTTACCGCGTGCCGAGCGCGGCGGGCGAAGACGTGTGTGACTACGCCCTCGCGGGTACCTTCGCGCTCTTCACCGCCACCGTCGCAGCCGAGCTCGCGCTGCGCTTTCTCGTCACGGGCGAGGCGCACGGCGCCGCGATCACCTTCGGCGATCTCGCGGTGCGGGTGGGCTGACCACCCTGTGGCCTCGGTTGGTTCGTCCCGTCCGCGCGCCTGAGGAAGGTGCGCGGACGGGACAAGCTCGGCGCGCGTGGTAAGGCGCGTGTCGATGAAGCTCTGGATGCGCTACGTCGAACTCGCCCTCCGTCGTCCGGGGCTCGTGCTCGCCTTCGGTGCTCTGATCTGCGCCGCGGCTGCCCTCGGTGCGCGTCACACGAAGGTGCAGACGCGCATCGAAGCGCTCTTGCCGGCCGACTCGCTCGCGCTCCGCGACATGGAGGCGTTGCGCGAGCGCGTGCCGGGCTCCAGCCCGCTGCGCATCGCGATCGCGAGCTCGAACGGCGCGATCAACCGCGCGGTGGCCGAGGCGGTGTCGGCGGAGATCGCGACGTGGCCGGAGACGCGAACGGTCTACGACCGCCGCGATCCGACGTATTTGCTCGAGCGACGGATGCTCCTGCTGCCGGAGGCCGACCTCGAAGAGCTCGCGAACCAGCTCGAAGATCGTTTCGAGTGGGAACGCTGCGAGCGCATGCCCGGCTGCGTGAACTTCGACGATCGCCCGGAGCTTCCGGACGCCGAGTCGCTCGCCGCGCAGTGGCGCGAGCTGCCCGAGGCGCGCGCGATGGAGCAGCTCTTCGGTGAAGGCTTCCTGGACCGCGCGGGGCGCCGTGAGCGCGAGGCGATGCGGGAGCCCGAGGCGACGGGCACCGAGACGGAGACGGAGACCGAGACGGAGACCGAGACCGAGACCGAGACCGAGACCGAGACGGAGACGGAGACGGAGACGGAGACGGAGACCGAGACGGAGACGGAGACGGAGACGGAGACGGAGACCGAGACCGAGACCGAGACCGAGACGGCGACGGCGACGGAGACGGAGACGGAGACGGAGACGGAGACACCGACCGAGACGGAGACCCCGACGGAGACACCAACCGAGACACCAACCGAGACACCAACCGAGACACCAACCGAGACACCAACCGAGACCGCGGCCGCTTCACCCGCGGCGGGCCCGGACGTTCCCCTCGGCGCGCTCTGCTCGCCCGACCTCGCCGTGTGCGCCGTGACCGCCGTGCTGGACGGTGATCCGCGCCGCGTCACGTACGCTCAGTCGATCCTCGATCGCAGCGAGGCCCTCTTCGCGCGCATCCGCGAGCGCGTCGCCGCGGGCGAGCTCGGGCCGAACCCTCCCGACGATCTGCGCCTCGCGGTCGACGGCGACTACCGCAACGCGCCGATGAACAAGCGCAGCATCGAATCCGATCTCTCGCGCACCACCTGGGTCGGCACGCTGCTCCTCGCGATCGTGCTGCTCGTGCAGTTCCGCGCGTTGCGCGCGCTGCCCTTCCTCCTCCTGCCCTGCGCGGCGGGCATCCTCTGGACCCTCGGCATCCTCGGTGCGCTCGGCGTCACGCTGAACATGATCAGCGCGTTCGTGCTCGCGATCCTCGCCGGCCTCGGGGTCGACTTCGGCGTGCACCTGTTGACCTTCTACGGTCGCCTTCGCGGCGAAGGTGTCTCCGTCGACGACGCGCTCCGCCGCACCGCCTCCGAGCTCGCGCCCGCCATGCTCGCCGCCGCGCTCACCACGATCGCGGGCTTCCTCGCGCTCATGGCGGCGCGCTTCCGTGGCCTCTCGCAGCTCGGTCCGATCGCCGCGCTGGGCATCGCGCTCTCGCTGCTCGCGTTCGCGCTCCTCTTCCCGTCGCTGGTGGTGCTCTTCAACCGCATCCGACCCGTCGACGGAATCCTGCGCACGCTCTCGTGGCTGCGTCCGCTCTCGCTCGGGCGCCGTGCCGCGCAGGTCGTGGTCTCCGTCGGGCTCGTGATCTCGATCGGTCTCGGCCTCCTCGCGGGCGGCGCGTTCGGCGAAGGCGTGAGCCTCGAGACGACGACCGACAGCCTGCAGCCGACCGACGTCAAGCACGGCATCCCGATGCGCGAGGCCTTCGGTGGCACCACGAAGACCAACGTCGTGCTGCTCGCCGACAGCCCCGAAGCGCTCCAAGCCGCGCTCGCCGATCTGCGCACCCGCGACGACGACGGCGTGCCGCTCTCCGAGGCGCTCTTCCTCACGCCCGACACGTTCTTCCCGACCGGCCTCGACGCGCGCATGGCGGCCATCGAGCGCATCGCCGACGTCACGGGTCGCATGATCCGCAGCAGCGAGAACCCGTCGTCGGGTCTTCGCCGCGTGCACGAGCTCGCGGCCGGCACCACGCCGCTCGTGCTCGACGACATGCCCGAGTGGCTGCGCGAGCTACTCGTGGAGCGCGACGGAAGCTTCGGTCGCATCGCGGTGGTCTTCCTCCGCATGCGCGGCAGCGACTCCGACGAGATGGCGAAGCTCACCGACGCGATGAACGCGTGGCGACGCGCGCACCCCGACGTCGCGTTCGGCTCCTCGCACGCGCTGCTCGGCGAGGTGCTCCCGACGCTGCGCCACGACAGCCCGCGCATGATGGGCCTCGCGATCCTCGGCGTGCTCCTCACGCTCGCGCTCCTCGCGCGTCCGCTGCGGCGCGGGATCGTGATCTTGGTCGCGCTGACCGCCGCGTTCGCATGCACCGCGGGCCTGATGGTCCTCTTCGACCTGCGCGTGAACATGTTCAACCTGCTCGTGCTGCCGGTCGGCTTCGGCATCGCGATCGACGGCGCGATCTACGTCGCGTGGCATCTGCGCGGCGACGGGCCCGTCGCGCGCAGCACCTTCCGCGCGGTGCTCTTCAGCACGCTCACGACGCTCACGGCGTTCGGCGCGCTCGTCGTCGCCCACCACCCTGGGCTCGAGAGCATCGGCTGGCTCGCCATCCTCGCGATGACGTGTGGCACCGCCATCAACCTCGTGTGGCTCCCCGCGCTGATGACCGTGCTCGGCGCCGACGCGCCGGACGAGCCGACGGCGTCTGGGGCGCCGGGCGACCCCGTCTGAGCGACGCTCTCGTTCGGATGCGAGGTGGGCCGAGCCGAGGAAGCTCCCGCTCGAGGCGACGACGAGCACGAAGCCTCAGCGAAGCTTCGTGCGACCCGAGCGCTCGCGATGAGGCGAGCGCGGTCGGCGTGGTGTCGCACGACGTCGCTAGCTAGCTAGGAGGCGCGTTCGACGTGGCAGAGCGTCGTGCGTTCGACCTCGAGGATCTCGCTCTCAGGCGCGGGCTGCCGCGCGCTCGTTCAGGATGCGCTCGACCAGCACGTGATCGGCCGCCTTGTCGACGTCGATCGCCGCGGTCCCGAAGCTCGACTCCACGACCGCCGCGCGCACGTCGGACTGCCGACCCACCGCGTCGAGCGCGTTGCGCATCGAGAGCCGCCGCAGCGCGAAGCGCACGATCGTCCGCGGGCCGAGCGACCACGCCATCTTCCACGGCTTCTTCCGATCGCGCTCCAGCCGGCGCCAGAACGCGACCGCGTTGCGACCGCGGGGGTTCGTGAGCGCGAAGAGGTTGCAGCCGCTCACGGCGGCGTCGGAGAAGCGCAGGTACGTTCGCTTCGTCTCCGGGTACTCCGCCTGGATCACGCGGTCGCGCGCGACGAGCGCCGCGACGTCGACGTCCTTCGGCAGCTTCGCCACGAACTCTTCGATCATCGCCGGCGTGAGCAGCGGATGGTCCGCGGTCGTGACGAGCGCGGGGTAGGGCGAGAAGCGATCGAGCGTCGCGGTGACGCTCCAGCTCGGCGAAGGCTTGGCCTCCATCAGCTCCACGCGGTCTCCGAGCGCCTTCACGCTCGGCAGCGCCGCGAGGAGCTCGGGCTTCTCGATCACGAGGATGATCTTCCCGACCGACGGCGCGGCCGCGACCGCGTCGACGACGTACTCGACCATCGGGCGTCCGGCGATGGGCGCGAGCGCCTTGTGAGAAACCCCACAGTATTGCGCAACTGGATCGCTCGGCCCGCGACTGCCGGCCATGACGAGCGCCGTGAATTTGCCCTGCGACATGATCGAGCGCTCGAATAGCACATGCGCGAAGGCCATCCACGCGCGGCACGCTTTCTGCTGATGCCGCGGTGCGTCGACTCGAAAGCGTCACCGCGCGCTCTCGAATGTGCCGATCTCATGGGCAAATCGTGTCGACCCACGTTCCAGTGTGACTCCGGAACAACACCCCTGTGAAGCGCTTGCGTCAATCCGAGTAGCCAACCGGTAACCCCTCTCGCCACCCGCTCCGGACCCCGACGCCACCCCTCGCACCTCTGCGGATTTCGGTTGTCCACATGACCACCACCCTCGACGACTCCTTCTTCGCCCCCGCGCCCAGTCGCTTCGACACCGACGTCTTCGTTCGGCCGAAGCGGCGCCCCTCCGAGGCCCCCAAGCTCGGTGTCGTCTACAACCCGCGCGCGACCGCCAACGTCGGCCGCGCCCCGCTCCGCGCGATCGGCACCCCGTGCGTCGCGCCGACCACCCACGCGGAGCTCGTCGACGCGCTCCGCGAGCTCGCCGACCGCGAGGTCGACACCGTGGTCGTGAGCGGCGGCGACGGCACCGTGCGTGACGTGCTCAGCGCGATCCCGAGCGCGTACGCCGGCATGCCCGAGCCTGCGATCGCGGTGCTCCCCGCGGGCCGCACGGATCTCATCGCGGGCGACATCGGCGCGCAGGCTCGCGAGGACGAGCTCGCGCGGCTCCTCGCGGCGACGCGCGACCGCACGCTCCGCACGCACCTTCGCCCGGTCTTCCGCATCGAGGACGTGATCGCCCCGAACGGCGAGGTCCGCACGGTGCGCGGCATGCTCTTCGGCGCGCTCGCCTTCGAGGTCGCGACGCGGATCGGCCAAGGCGAGATCCACGCGACGGGCGCGAGCCACGGCAAGGCCGTGACGATGACCGTCCTCAAGACCCTCGAGAACCTCTTCCTCCGCGGCGATCCGGACGCGCTCCGTCGCGGTCGTCCGGTCGGCATGCGCGTGAACGGTCGCCCGGACGTCGCGGGCCCGGACGCGATGCGTTCGCTGCTCCTGGTCAGCGGTCTGCGCGGCGACATCGTGCTCGATCGCTCGCCTTTCTGGGGTCCCGCGCTGCCGCACGAGGTCCGCTACCTCGAGGTGTCGGCGCCGACGTCCGGCATCGTGCGCGCGTTCGGTGCGCTGATGGCGCGTCGTCCCTGGCTCGCCGGTGACGCGTGGCGCTCGGGCGCCGCGAGCAGCATCGAGCTCGCGATGGACCGTCCCTTCGTGGTCGACGGCGAGATCTTCGAGCCGCAGGCGGGTCGCCCGGTGCGCCTCGTGTCGGACGGCCCGACGCGCTTCGTCGCGCCGGCGTGAGCGCGATCGACGTGTCCATGAGCCCGACCGCCTGCGCTCGCACGACCGGTGCTCACGCGATCGACGACGCCGGGCATCGATGCGGCCGATCGCGTGTGCTCGAAGGTGAGGCGACGTGAGCGAGTCGAACGAAGTCTGCCGTTCCGAGTCGACGCGCTTCGTGCTCGCTACCGTGCTCGCCCAGCGCATCGCGAAGCGGTCGTGCGTGCTCGAAGGAGAGACGACGTGAGCGAGTCGAACGAACCCACGCGCCCTTCCGAGCCGACGCGCGCCACGCCCGAGACCGCGCTCGCGCGACGCATCGCGGCCGAGCTCTCGCGCGATCTGCTCTCGGAAGCGCACGAGGTCGCCGCGCACGCACTCGCGCGCCACGGCGCCGACGCGATCGGTCCGATCCTCTTCTACGGCTCGTGTCAGCGCGCCGAGAGCGCCGAGGGCATCCTCGACGTGTACCTGCTCTCGAAGAGCAACCGCGCGTTCCACGACGCCGCGATCGCGGCCGGCCTCAACTGGCTCGTGCCGCCGACCATCTACTACTACGAGATCCGCGAAGGGCAGGGCTCGAGCGAGCGCGTGGTGCGCGCCAAGTCGGCCGTCATCAGCGAAGATCAGTTCGCGGCGAGCTGCCGCGACGAGACCACGAGCCCCTCGATCTGGGCGCGCTTCTGTCAGCCCGCGGTGCTCCTCCGCGCGCCGGACGAAGCGACGCGTGAACGCGTGATCGCGATGCTCGTCGACGCGGTGAAGACCGCCGCGTGGTGGGCCGCGCACCTCGGGCCCGCGTCGGGCACCGCGGAGGATTTCTGGGTCGCGCTCTTCACCGGCACGTACGCCTCCGAGCTCCGACCCGAGCGCGCGGATCGCGCGCGTCTGATCTACGAGACCTACCCGGACCGCTACGACGCGATGCTCCCCGAGGCCTGGGACGCGCTCGGCATCGCGTACCGTCGCGAGGGCGATCGTCTCGTGCCCGACGTGAGCGACGAGGCCCGCGAGCAAGCGCGCGCGCGTTGGGCGCGCCGTGTGAAGGCGGGCAAGGTCCTCTCGGTGGTGCGCGTGCTCAAGGGCACGATGACCTTCGATGGCGGCGTCGATTACCTTCTCTGGAAGATCGAGCGCCACTCCGGCAAGAAGATCGAGACCACGCCCTGGCAGCGAAAGCACCCGTTCCTCGCGGGGCCGGCGGTCCTCGCGAAGATGCTCCGCGCAGGCATGCTGCGCTGAGCGCCGCGTCGCGAACCGCAACGAGTCGCGAAGCAGCCCACAGCCATGGACGAGAGGCCTTCGCGCAAGACGCTGCTCTCGAACACGCTCTACGTGTTCGGCGGCTCCGCGGGCACCGCGATCTCGCAGGCCCTCGCCGGCATCCTGCTCCTCGCGTTCCTCTCGAAGTACCACTACGGCGTGCTCACGAGCGCGGTCGCGTGGATCGACCCGCTGCGTCGGCTCGCGGTCTTCGGGCTCGACGTCATCGGGCTGCGACGCGCCTCGGCCGAGCCCGAACGAGCGGACGAAGTGGTGAGCACGCTGCTCGTGCTGCGCACGGTCTTGGGCGCGGCGTGCTTCGTCGGCGTCGCGCTCTTCGCGCATCTGAGCCCTTTCGAGACGGCCGGCGGTCCCTGGGCGCTCGTGGCCGCCGCGGTCGTGCTCCTCCCGACGGCGGTCTCGACCTCGTTGCAGGTCGGGTTCCAGGCTCGGCACCAGAACCGCCGGCTCGTGCTCGTCCCGCTCGCGTCGGGGCTCGCGCAGATGGGGGTGCTCGGGATCCTCTACGCGGTCGACGCGCACGTGCTCTGGTACGTCGCCGCGATCTCCACCACCGAGTTGGTCAACGCCGCGCTCATCGCGCTCGCGACGAAGCGCGGTGGGGCTCGCGTGTGGCGAGGCTTCGATCCCGCGCTCGCGCGCTCGATGCTCCGCGAGGCTTCGCCGATCGCGTACTCGTACCTCGTCGTCATGCTCTACAAGCGCCTCGGCTTCTACGGGGTCGAGGCCACGCACGGCGTCGAAGCCGTCGGCGCGCTCGGCGCGGCGGTGCAGCTCTCCGCGCCGGCCGTCGGGCTCGGCGGCGCGCTCTCCGTCTCGATGGGCGCCTACGCGGCCTCGCTCGCGAGCCGACGCGACTTCGCGGAGCTGCGGAGCGCCGCGATGAAGACGGTCGGCAAGGTGTTGTCGGTGCTCGTGCCGCTCACGCTGCTCGTCGCGCTCGCAGCGTCCCCGATCGCGGCCCGTTGGGCCCCCGAGTACGTCGACGCGGCGCGTGCGTTCGCGTGGATGTCGACCGCGGGCATCTGGATGTTCGTCGCCCGCACCACCACCTCGCTCCTGGTCGCGCTCGGTCGCGCGCGCGTGATGAGCTTCCTCGTCACCTTCGATCTGCTGCTCTTCGCGGCGCTCGCGTGGTGGTGGATCCCCCTCTACGGCGCCGAGGGGGCTGCAATGGCGACCTTCGCGATGGAGCTCGTCAACGCGTCGATCCAATGCATGCTGGTGTGGCGCTTCACGCGAGAGCCCTGAGCTGCCGCGAGGCCCGGGGCGGCGACGCGTCGGAGCGACCCGTCACCAGTCGCTCGTAGAGCGCCGCGTGCTCGGCCGCGAAGCGCGCGTGCGTGAAGCGATCGATCACGCGTCGACGGTTGCGGGCACCCATCGCTTCGCGTTCGTGCTCCGCGAGGGCCGCGAGCTCGCGGATCGCAGCCGCGAAGGCCGGGACGTCGTCGATGGGGCAGAGCCGCCCGCCCTCGCCGTCCTGCACGAGCTCGGGCATGGACGACGCGTTCGTGGTGACGACCGGCTTGCCGCACGCCATCGCCTCCGCGACTGGGTAGCCGAAGCCTTCCATCCGAGATGGGAAGAGCAGCGCGTCGCACTCCGCGTAGGCCGCCACGAGCTCGTCGTCGCTCAAACGGCCGAGCGGGATCATGTTCGGCGTCGGTGAAGGGAGCCCGCGGCCTCGGAGCCCCGACGTGTAGTAGAGGACGAATCGTGAGCCGAGTTCACGGAGAATCGGCGCCAAGAGATCCGCGCCCTTTCTCTTCATCGCGTTCCCCACGTAGAGGAGCTTGAATCGGTTTCGATCCCAACGATCCCGAAACGTTCGCTCGGATGCTTCGAGCGGACGAAACCGTCGTTCGTCGACGCCGTTGTAGATTCGGAGCGCCGAGGGATAGCCGAAGTCTTCCGCGATCCGTGCGCGGGAGTGCTCGCTCACGGTGACCACCGCGTCTGCACGCTCCAGCGACCGGAGGATTCGATCGCGTACCACCAACCGGTGATACCGCGACGCGCTCGTCGACTTGTGGCGGGCAATCAGCGGATCGAACACGGAGTGCGCCAGGGTCATCACCAGCGGCCGCCCTCCAGTGCGCAGCGCGAATCCGTGCTCCGCCTTGGTGTGAACGACGTCCGCGTCGTCGGGGCAGCGGTAAGTCCAGCCGAGCCAACGAGACGATATCTCGAACTTTCGGTCGAAGAACTGAAGCGAGGCGCGGGCTCCGGTGGAGAGCAGGCCGCGCTCGAGCTCCCGAAAGTAGAAGTCGGCTCCGGTGTCGTTCTGGACTACCGGGATAGAA
>Ga0075012_10002339_pt1 | contig 18701 bp, 17 predicted proteins | sample All_14_2_FD_71474 | JGI IMG/M metagenome (GOLD analysis project Ga0075012, IMG submission 71474) | Freshwater microbial communities in response to fracking from Pennsylvania, USA - Allegheny Zone_MetaG_DW_15 | ecosystem: Environmental > Aquatic > Deep subsurface > Groundwater > Drilled... | reverse complement strand
CGCGGACCGTCGTGAAGGTGGTGCTGGCGCAGGACGGCGGAGCGCTCTATTTTTCCCGGTTGCCGATCCCGTGCCGCCGCGACGGGGAGCCGGAGCTGGCGTCCGGGCTGTATCTGAGGCATTTGGGGATCTACGCCTATCGAGGCGCGTTCCTGAAGCGGCTCGTGAAAGAGCCGCCGTGCGCGCTGGAGAAGACGGAGTGTCTGGAGCAGTTGCGGGCGCTGTTCATCGGCGGGCGCATTGCGGTGATCCGGACCGAGGACCAGGGCGTGGGAGTGGACACACCGGAAGATGTGGCCGCGGTCGAGGCGATTTTGAGTAAACGGCGTTAACGAACGGACACAACGGAGAAAATTTTATGGCGAAGGTGAAACCGGTGAAAGTGGGCAAGGTGATGTTCGGCGGCAAGCGGCTGGCTTTCATTGCGGGGCCCTGCGTGATCGAGTCGGTTGAGGGCACCATGGAGCTGGCGGCGAAGCTGGTGCGGCTGGCGGCTGAGATGGACGTTCCGCTGGTGTTCAAAGCCTCGTTCGACAAGGCGAACCGGACGTCTGTGGACTCTTACCGCGGGCCGGGGTTGCTTGAGGGGCTGGCGATCCTGCAAGAGGTGCGTGACCGCTTTCAGGTGCCGGTGCTGACGGACATTCACGAGCCGGGGCAGGCCGCTTTGGCCGCCGAAGTCGTGGACATTTTGCAGATACCCGCTTTCCTGTGCCGGCAGACCGACCTGGTGGTGGCTGCGGCCGAGACGGGCAAGGTCGTCAACGTGAAGAAGGGGCAGTTCCTGGCTCCGGAGGACATGGTCAACGTGATCGACAAGATCACGGGCACAGGCAACGACCAGATCATTCTGACCGAGCGCGGTGCGAGTTTCGGATACCATAACCTTGTGGCGGACATGCGCAGCCTGCTGATCATGCGGGAGTTGGGCTATCCGGTGGTCTTCGATGCGACGCACAGCGTGCAGCGGCCCGGTGGCGCGGGCAAGATGAGCGGCGGCGACGGGCGTTGGGCGCCTGCGCTGGCGCGCGCCGCTGTGGCCACCGGCGTGGACGGGGTATTCATGGAGACACATGTGAATCCGGCCGAGGCGCTGTCGGATAAAGCGAACGCGATCGCTTTCCGGGACTTGAGGAAAGTGTGGCAGACACTGAAGGAGATCCATGGCTTGGTCCGGTAAACAGGGAGGTCTGCTGGGGCCTGCGCTGATGGCTGCGGCGCTTCTGTGCGGCTGCGGCGCGGCGTTCGGCTCGGATGACCCCGAGGTGGACCGCTGGTTCGCGCGGCACAGCGAGGAGGTGTGGCGGCCTCTGGCCGGGAAGTGGGGCGCTGTGAAGGCCTTGATGACCTCCCCGGTGGAGAATTTGCAGCTGCCGCTGGAATACCACGTGAACGGAAGGGTTAAAGCCACGCTGCGTGCCGAGAAGGCGCAGATCTTTCCTGACGGTCTGATCTTCGCCGAGGGGGTGAGCGTGGAGATGCTGACCGAAACCGGTCAGGCGGATGGCCGTCTGACCGCCGAAGGATGCCTGTTTGACCGGAATGCCAAGCACGGGTATTGCGAAGGCATAGTCAGCGTGGAGAAAGGCGGAGACCGGCTAAAAGGGCGTGGTATGTACTTTTCAATCGAAGCGCAATTTATTAAAATACTGTCCGATTGCGAGATTCGGACGCGACGCATGCGGAACAACTTTGGGAGGCTTAAGTGAGAACGGTGTTTCTGAAAATCGGTTGGATGGCAGGACTGCTGGTCTGCGGGGCTCTTTTTGCTCAAGAGCAGCCGACAGCGGGCGAAGCGGATAAGAAGACCGAGAAAAAGGCCGAGAAGACGCAGAAGGCGGCTGCCACGGGCCGCGAGGCTGTGATTACCGCGGAGCGGATCGAGTTCGACAACAAAGAGGGCGTGATCCTGTTCGACGAGAACGTGCTGGTGGACGACGAGCAGTTCGTGATGCGGTCGGAAAGGCTGTTGGTTTTCATGGAGGGGACGAATGACGTTCAGCAGATCATGGCGGTCGGAAAGGTGAGCATCACCAACCAGAACCGTTCTGCCAGTTGTGACAAGGCGGTCTACACGAAAAAAGACGGACAGATCGTGATGACCGGTCATGCGCGGCTGGTCAGCCAAGGCGATAAAGGTGGCGAAGTGACCGGCAACCGGATCACCTTCTGGTTGGACGACGAGCGCATGGAGGTGTCTCCCGGGCGTGTTGTTTTGCCTCCGGGCACCTTTAACAAGGCCGACAATAAGTTGATCCCTTAGGAATTGATCTGAAATATGGATGAGGCAGCAGGACAAACGAGCGAGCGTGTGCCGGACATTCAGGCCTTCGATCTGGTCAAGCAGTATGGCCAGCGGACCGTGGTCAACGGGGTTTCTATCCATTGCAGTTGCGGCGAGATCGTCGGGCTTCTCGGACCGAACGGCGCAGGCAAGACGACGACGTTCTACATGGTGGTCGGGCTGGTGCGTCCGAACTCGGGTGTTATCGCGTTTCGCGGCGAGGCCATCACGCGGATGCCGGTGTATCGCCGGGCGCGGTTGGGGTTGGGCTATCTGGCGCAAGAGGCTTCGATTTTCCGTAAGCTGACGGTCGAGGAGAATGTGCTGGCGATTCTGGAGACCCTGCCGTTGACCAAGGCCGAGAGGCTGGAGCGATCGGAAGAGTTGCTCGCAAGTTTGAGCCTGACCAAGGTCGCGAGGCAGCGGGCCTATACGCTCAGCGGCGGCGAGCGGCGCAAACTCGAGATCGCGCGCGCGCTGGTGCGCAAGCCGGCGATTCTGATGCTTGACGAGCCGTTCAGCGGCGTGGATCCGCTGGCGGTGCATGATATTCAGGAAATTGTGAAAGGATTGCGCTCCCGGGGGCTCGGGATTATCGTGACCGACCATAATGTGCGTGAGACGTTGTCGATCGTGGACCGTGCGTACCTGGTGTATGACGGGCAGATCTTATGTGAAGGGTCCAGCGACTTCCTGGTTCAGGACGAAACGGCTCGTCGATTGTATCTTGGCAAGAACTTCAGGATGTAGGAAACACAAACTCGCCTGCGTAAACAGGCAAAAAAGAAGGGACAACACCTTATGCCGATTGAAGTAACCATCCGTCATCAGAATGCAGCTCCAGGACTCAAGGCGTACGCCGAGGCGCGTGCGGAGAAGCTGGTTGAGCAGTTCCCGCGCGTGGAGAGTGTCCATGTGATCATCGATGTGCAGCGCCACCTTTACGAGGCGGAGTTCATCGTGCAGCAGAAGGGCATGACAGCCGTCGGCGCGAAGGAACACGCGGACAGCGCAAGCGCCGTGATCGACACGGCGGCGGCCCGCGCCGAAAAGCAGTTGCGGAAAACCATCAGCAAGCGGGTGTCGGCACATATCCGTAAGACCGAAAAGAAATAATGGCCGACAACCGACAGAATCCAGTTCAGCAGTCGCCTGTCACGGTCGGCCAGTTCTTGAAGGTCGGCCGCGACAGGTTGAATCTTGAACTGGCCGCCGGCGAGGCGGGCTTGGACCGGGTCATCATCGAGCCGGTGGTCCACCGGCCCGGTCTTGCCCTGTCCGGTTTTTATGAGCATTTCGCCTGGAAGCGCATCCAAGTGGTGGGCATGGCCGAGTATGCGTATCTCTCGTCATTGCCGGAAGCCCTGCGCGTGCAGCGCTTCGAGGAGCTCTTTGCCCAGAAGATTCCCTGCATGGTGTTCACGCGGGGAAAAAGAGTTTTCCCCGAGGTGCTGCGTGTGGCAGAGAGGGATGGCGTGGCGGTGTTGCGGGCCAGCATGGTGACCCGGCATTTCATGCACACCGCGACGTTCGTGCTTGAAGACTTGCACGCGCCGCGTTGCAAGGTCCACGGCACCATGCTGGAGGTTGCCGGTGTTGGCGTGTTCATCGAGGGCGCGCCTGGACTCGGCAAAAGCGAGACTGCGCTCGGGCTCATCAAGCGCGGGCATGCGCTCGTGGCGGATGATTTGACGTTGCTGCGCCGCGACAGCAATAATTCGCTGCTCGGCTCGGCTTTGCCCGTGACGCAGTACTACATGGAGATCCGGGGGATCGGCATTATTCACGTGCCCTCGATTTTCGGTGTGGCCGCTGTGCGCGGCGAGAAGCAGGTGGACCTGATCGTGACGCTCAAACGGCAAGGGGAGGCCGATGCCGAACTGGACCGTACGGGGACGGACGAGATGCGTCGCGAGTTTCTCGGTGTCTCTGTGCCGCAACTGGTGATCCCTGTTGCGCCCGGGCGGGATTTGGTCAATCTGGTGGAGACGGCGGCGCAAGAATTCAAGTTGCGCCTTTCTGGTTTTGTCGCGGTTCGTGAACTGGACGCGCGGATTAAGCAGTACCATGTCGGGGGAGGAGATTAGATCGTGGGACAGTCTGATACACATGCGGAGACGCGCGAGTTAATTTTGCTGAACAAGTACGGCATGCACGTCCGTCCAGCGGGGCTTTTTGCCAAAGTCGCCTCGCGATTTAACGCGGATGTCGATGTCGAGAAGGACGGCAGTGTCGTGTCGGGGAAAAGCATCATGGCGCTGATGACTCTGGAGGCGGTGTGTGGCACGAAGCTGCGCGTGACCGCGAGCGGCCCTCAGGGCCGTGAGGTCCTCGACGAGCTTGAATCGCTGGTGGCCCGCAAATTCGATATTCCCGATGAACAATGACCCTGATATCAATCATGGCGTAAAGAACGGCATGCGCATGTTGACCGGGCTGGCCGCGTCTCGCGGTTTTGTCGCGGGGCCGGTTTTTGTTTTCCGGACGACGGCGAACGAGCAGGTGCCGGAGTATCGCGTCGAGCAGAATCATGTGCCGCGCGAAATCTCCCGCCTGGCGGATGCCTTTGCGCTCACACGCGCTCAGATCCGTTCGCTGGCTCTCGAGTTGGGCAAGCGCATCAGCGGGGATGAGGCCACAATTTTTGACGGGCATCTGATGATGCTCGACGATCCCTCCTTCATCGGTTCCTGCAGGGAAAAGATTTCGAAGGGCCAGATCAATGCCGAGGCCGCCGTCAACATGGTGTCGGAGAAGTACGCATCGATCTTTGCGGCGATGGATGATGCCTACCTGAAGGAGCGCGCCAAGGATGTGGCCGATATCGCAAAGCGGATTGTGCGGAACCTGCTGGGCGGGTCGGACACGCATGCGTTTCGCGTCGAGCAGCCGTGCATTATTGTGGCCGATGAGCTGACGCCGTCGGAAACGATCTCGATGCCGAAGAACCTGATCCTCGGGTTCGCTACCGATCGCGGAAGCAACACCTCGCACGCGTCCCTGTTGGCGCGTGCGCTGGGCATACCTGCGGTCGTCGGCCTCGGTTCCATCTCGGAAGAGGTAAGGACCGGCGATGTTCTCTTGCTTGACGGCACGCGCGGCAAAGTGATCGTCAACCCTGGCCGGGAAGAGCGGTTGGCTTTCGAAAAGATGGTGGCCCGTTCGAAGACGCTGGAAGAGAAACTCGAACAGGGAAAACTCCTGCCTGGCGCGACGAGCGATGGGCATGCCGTGCCCCTGTTGGCGAATGTGGACCACAGCACTCCGATGACCGGGCTCTATGCGGTCGGTGCCGAGGGCGTGGGCCTCTACCGGTCGGAATATCTCTGGCTGACCTATGACCGCGAGCCGACCGAGGAGGAGCAGACCCAAGCCTATACGGCTGCCGCGCGCGCGATGCCGGAGGGCCAGCCCGTCACGATCCGGGTTCTCGATCTCGGCGGTGACAAGATGACCAAGGGGGCTTCGGCTTCGCACAAGGAGGCCAATCCCTTTTTGGGCAACCGGTCCATTCGCTATCTGTTGCGTAACCCGGACGTGTTCCGGCGGCAACTGCGGGCCATCTTGCGTGCGAGCGCGCACGGAAAGGTGCAGCTCATGTACCCGATGGTGGCGACGATCGAGGAACTACGCGCCGCGAATCTCGAGGTGCGCGCATGCATGTCGGAGTTGCACTCGGCAAGTGTCCCGTTCGACGAGAAGATCAAGCGGGGAGTGATGATCGAGATCCCGGCCGCCGCACTGATTGCTGATGCGCTGGCCAAGGAGTCAGATTTCTTTTCGATCGGGACGAACGACCTGATTCAGTACACGCTGGCTGTGGACCGGGTGAACGAGACGGTGGCGCGCCTTTACCAGCCGACCCACCCCTCCGTGTTGCAGTTGATCGACATGACGGTCAAGGCCGCCCATGCGAACGAGCTGAAGGTGTCGGTGTGCGGCGAGACGGCGGCAGACCCGGTCATGGCGGTTCTTTTTCTTGGCATGGGAGTGGACGACTTCAGCATGTCGCCGAATCTCATCCCGCTCGTCAAGAAGATCATCAGTCAAGTCTCACTCAGTGACGCGCAAGCCTTGGCTACCACGGTCAGGCGGATGATAGGTTCTCCGGCCGACAAGGTGTATACCTATTGCCGCAATCAGGTGCTGAAACTCGCGCCGGACCTCTTGTATCTGCAATAGGTCCCGTCTCAGAAAGAGAACAGCGTTTCGGCGTACATTTTCGGGGTGATTCCTGCCTGTCTAAGGACATTCACGTGCGGCCAGAACTCGCCGGCTTCGGCGAGTTCGTGCGTGTCAGAGGCAAGGGCGAGCTTGACTCCCTTTTCCGCACATTGGCGGAGAAACTCGGGATCCGGCAGATGGGTGTGAAAGTTCACCTCGGCGGCCACGCCGCTGTCTGCGAGCAGGTCAGCCACGACGGGGTAGAGATGGGTGGGCTGTTCGAGATGGTTGCGGGAGAAGAAGCGGAATGGATGCGCCAGGACGTCGATGTCATATCCGACCAGGTGCTCCACATCCCGGATGAAAAGCGCTTCGGCCTCTTTCTGGCTCGTCTTGCCGGGACAGAAATCCTGAATGAAATGAATCGCGCCGACAAGGATGTCCCAGTCTGACTCTTCATCTTCAGGCGCAAGCAGCAGCTTGCCGTTGTCGTAGAGATCCAGCTCCAACCCGATCTTGACGAACGGTGAGCGCAGCTTTTGCGCGAAACGCCGGTAGGCCGCCATCCTGTTGCGCTCGGGGGTCGCCCACACGCTGTCGACGAGCGCCGGGTTGCTCTGCCATTTGAATCCCATCGCCTCTTTCTTGTCAAAATAGAGCTGGAACGCGTGCTCGGTGACGCACAGTGTGGAGACGCCGAGCGCCTGAGAGAGCGCGATGCAAGGTGCGGTGTCGACGGTGGTCCCGCAGTAGGCGTGCTCGGTGTGGCAGTGGACGTCGATGATGTTCGGGATCTGCATGGCGAGGTTGAATTCCTCGATCTCCACGCGGGTGCCGGTGATGCGGACCAGGCTGAAACGGAAGGGTTGCTCGCACAGGGCCGGAACGGTGTGATACAGGACGCCTTCATGCGCGCGTGCCTTTTGCCCTTTGTGGTAATGCCCGCTCAGCGACAGGATCACGCCGGCTTTCTGGAAGGAGTCGATGATTTCAGCCGCATTGGTAGGACGATAGGGATAGTGCGAGTCGATCGCCGGATAGATCGGGGGATGCTGCAACGCGATGAGCGGTAACCCCGGGTGTTCCTCGGCGATTTTCTTTGTCAGCGTCAGAGCCTCTTCGGAACGCGTGCACTCGTGGTTCTCGCCGTACGCGTCGTTGAAAACGATAAAGCCGTAACCACCGATCTCATGCAGCCCCGGGGCACAGTTGAAAAACGTGCTGAACACGGAAGGGGCAGGGTCGTGGTTGCCCGGAACGGCAAGCACCGGGATGTTGCTGCGCGTCAACTCGCCGAGGAGCGAGGTCAAGTCGAGTTCGGCGCTGCGGTCTGCGCCGTCCTCGGTGAGGTCGCCGAGCAACACGGTCAGATCGGGTTTGATGCCCATGTGGTTCAGGCGTAAAAACACTTTCTTCAAAAGTGTTTGAGCCAGTTCGCCGCGCACTTGTGGCGCTTGTGCGGTCTGACGTGCCAGCCCAGTGTAATGCAGATCCGAGATGGCCAGAAAAGTAATCGAGGATTCACTCATGCGTGGTTGCAGCCTTCACCTAAAATTGTATTGGGGAGAAAAACAATAGGTCCAAAAAGTCGCATTAGGGTAAGTGAAGTTGCGCATAGGGTCAACACGAAAGAAAGGATTTCGTGTCGGCGTTTTGCGAGTTGCGGACAGCGAGAAGTGGGACTGGATGTGCTGGATATCCAGAGCGGACAATGCGGAATGCTATTCCGTCAGCCAGAGCCAGTCGTGGATGGTCCAGCGGCCGGTGTAGGCGTCTCGGATGACGGTGACGGCAGCCCGTTGGTCCGACAGCACGACGGGACGTTTCTCGGTCGAGGCGGGCGAGAGCGCCTGCGCGGCCACGATGATCACGAAGATGTTTTGGCGGAACGATACTTTGTGCACAAGCCCGCGCATCACATCTTCGGTGTAGTCGTGCATGGGGTGGAGTGCGCTGCTGCCCCAGACATTCTTAGTGCGCAGCAGTTCGTTGGTCGAGAGATTGGGAAGCATGTCGGCGAAGGAGCGCCAGCCCATGTTGTGAGGCGTATTGACGAGAGCGTCGGTGTAGATGTCGGACCAGTCTTCAAGGTCATTGTCGATGTTGCGCAGGAGATGCAGTTCCGGCACAGTGTCGATGCTGTTTGTCCATCCGATCCGGATGTCAGACATGAGCGTTTGGAGCACGGGGCGCTGTAGGGTGTTGGCCTGAACGAGGCCGCGCATCGGTGCGTTTGTAGGGTGGATGGTGAAGATGTCGAGCAGGGCGGCGTCGGAGCGTGCGGTAAAGCTGATCGTGTCGTGGCGGGGAGCAACGGCCGTTATGCGGCTTTCTCCCTCCGGAGTGGAGTTCACTGCGGATGGCGAGTTGCCAGAGGCATAGGCGCGCGAGGCGTAAATATGCCCGATGTCGCCGATCGTGGTGAACCCGGTGTCGAACACCATGAAGGGGTATTCGCTTACCCGCGTGCTGAGATTGGTGGTGGCGACGTACGTCTCCCAATCCTCAAGCGCGAAGCTGTTCCATGCGGTCGCGTAGGCGTTGTTGCGAGGATCTGCGATGCTCAGGTTGGTGATGGAGTGCCAGCCTTGAACGCTGTCGCCCTTTTTGACGAGCAGGGCTTCGTCGACGATCGCGTCCGAGGGAATCCCGTCGACCGGCTTGTTTATGGTGACGACCGGCCGCAACCACACCTTGTAAGCCTCCTTGCTTCCGAGCGCGCAGTAGTTGGTGGTGACGAGAGCCGGAGCATCTTCATTCCCGGTTTCTGCCATCGGGGTGGTCGCGGAGACCTCCGGGAACGAGACGGTTTTTTTGGGATACACCACCCAGTAAAGGCCGAACTGGTCGGATTCTTTTGCGATACGGACGACACTTTCAGAATCAAGAAAATCGCCTGTTTCCGTGGTGAGCGCATAACGGTCCTCGGCGGTCATGCTGCCTAAAGAGGGCGCGCGGTTCGCAGGCATGACGGTGTTGACGATGTTGGGGCTTTGGTTGAAATAGTCGAAGAGTTGGTTCCAGTCCTCTTCAGAGAACTGGTCCGGCGTAAGCAACATGAAGTCGTAGAGCGAGGAGAGCGAATTGGTGGGGAGCATCGCGAAAAGTGCCGCGAGTGAAGTTCCGAGCGTGCCGGGCATGGGTAGCGGCTCGACCGGATGGACCTCCGTTGTGACATACAAATTGGTGATGAGCGTGAAGGCCAGGCCATTCGTGTCCCAGGGCGCAAGCACAAAGGCGGATGCGAAGTTTGTGGAGACGGCTCCGGAGACGTCGTTGCTGACGACCAGTTCGATGTTCTCCGGGAGGGCGGTCAGTGTGATCAGGTGATTGGTTTGGCCTTCGGCGATGAAAGTGTTGGTGTTCCCGTCTGTGTCAAAAAACGCACCCAGGATATTGGTCGTGAAGGCCGAGGTGGTGAGATTGGACCACAACAGGACGGGATAGGGGTCCGGCTCCAAGGCGCCGATGCGCCCCGTCAGGCGGTTCGTCTGCAGGTCCGGTTCGGAGATCCACTCCACATAGGAATTGGTGGTGTTCAGGTAGGTGAATAGGTTGGTGGTCACCACGTCGACCACGTTGGTCGAGACAACCGTGCCGTTCGTTGTGACCGCGTCCGCTTGATTGGTGACGACGACGCCATACGTTTCGGGATAGAAAGCCTGCCAGATGGGGCTGTCGGTGATGGAGAAGTTTCCGTTCGTGTCTGCTGCGGGCCAAGAGGGGTGGTTGGTCATGGAGGGTGTGAACCAGAGATCGCCCTGCTCGGTTATCGTCTGCCACAGCGGGTGGTTCCAGATGGTGGGTCCGACCGTGTTGGTGTAGGTGCCGGCCCAAGATAGAAAGAGCGTCTGCATGACGGGGTTGCTGCTGTTGTTCCAGTCGAACCAGTCGCGTATTTCGCGCTCGGTCCACGGGCGGTTCGTGGTGGTGACGGCAGCCGACTCGTTGGTGTAGAGCCCGGCATAGAGCGCCGCCAACTCGGGCGGGCGATTGGGCGCGAACGGATACCACAGCTCAACGGCGACGGCGTAATGGTTGCTCAAGTTTGAGGCGACGTCGTAATACTCCGGCTTGCATCGCGGGTCGGGACGCTGTTCTTCTTCGAAAATGTTGAAAACCTTGATGCGGTTGATGAGCGGCACATCTTCGACCGCGCAGTTCTCCCGCGTGGCCAGGTCGAGTTCCTTGATAAAGGGTGAGACCTGCGGGATCCGGTCCGGATCGATGAAGTTGGCGATGTTCCAGGGGATGCGCAACGATTGTTGGAGATCGATCTTGTTCGGATTTTCTGGGGCTTCCTCATGGCTCATCCGTAGCACGTGCTCGGTGACCGGGATCAGCCAGCCAAAACGGAAGAGGCCGGACAGCGTCCAGTCTCCGCTGGCCGCATCCGTGTGGGCGATCATGTTGGTCACGGAGTGGAGGTCGAATTTCGGGGTTCCTTTGAAAGTGCCGAGTCCCAGGTTGTTGTCGGTTTCGAAGCAGTCGTAATGCAGGGGATAAGTGTCGGGGCCAGGGTCGTAGGAAAGGTGGTGGAAAGGCGTGTTGAGGGGGTCATGCGAGAGCCCCATGTTGTCTAATTGCTCAACCGTTTCTGCGGCATTGACCCAGTTGGTGACATCGCTCTGGCTGAAACAGACTCGCTGGAGCTTCTGGGTTGTCGGTCCGCTAAAGAAGGTGTTGGCGTCGACAAAGCCAGAGCAGTTGAAAACCGTGAAGGCGATGCGTGCCGGTTTCGAATGCAGCCGCATGGCGACCGGTGTCGTGTCCGGAAGCATGTCCAGCGGGATCCAGCCGCTGCGGAACGGGTATGGGGCGTTCGGCGAGAGGGTCAGTCCGTTGGTGAGGGCGCTGGGGATCAGGCGCAGGACTTGCGGAGTGACTAAGTTGACGGTGAGGGCATTCGAAACGACTGGGGAAGCCAGCACGTCGAGTGCTTGAAAAGAGATCTTGTCCGACAGCTGATAGGTCTCCCGGTAGCGTTCGGAAAACCACTGGCTGACCGGTGCCAGCCGCTGGCGTGTGAGGAAGTCGCCTTGGTCGATCTCCTCGTCCGTGTAGTTGGGGTAGGTGAACGCATCCTCGATGTGGCGCATGGCGAAGAGAAGGCCGGCGTCCATATAGTTGCGGGCGGTTAGGCGGTTCTGCTGGCTGGCTGCGGTCTGCCGCTGCAGGCGTGAGGTGAGCAGAAACGTGACGACCATCACGCTTAAGACGGTCAGGATGCCCAGGGTGACGATCAGCGTCGCGCCGCTGCGGGAGGAGCGGAAGGGCGGAAGACGCCGAACGCTCAACGTTGGGCTTGGGGCACGGTGGTCGGTTGGTCGCGAGGTCAAAGGCTTCATGGCAGTCTTGAGCCTCCTTGCGAGGGGAAAGTGATCCGCTTGGAGAATTTCAGCCCAAGAAGTTCTCTTTTCCGGTCTGCATCGGCGGTGGCCTTCCCGCTCAACTGTTGCAGGGTGTTCCAGTCCTCTTCGTTGTGAAGGCGGAGCGCGACATCGAGATGATCGGGGAGCACGTCGGTCTCGAGGTAATCGTATTCGGGAGGAAGGGGAAGTCCTGCAGCGGTTTGTTGCGGTTCCCTCGTTTTGTGAAAGAGCGTTTTCCGCACGTAAACCTCCGGGAGGGCGGCCAGCATGCCCATGACATCGATGCGTGTCGCGAGCACGGAGTAGCTCCAATTTGCGGAGGGCTGCACGGCGGGGTTGGCCAAAGCCTCGAGGATCTTGGCATGGAGGCTAGTGTTGTCCACTTTTACACGCTGCTCATCCAGCAGGTCGCCCAACGGTTTCGCTTGGTCGAACGTCGGGTAAGACAACGGGATGACGTGACGGAAAAGGGCGTTGCCGACGAAGGTGTAAAAGACGGCGTCGAGCGACAGCGGGATGCCTGAAGGCGCTCTTCCCAGTGTGTGGGGGCTCGCATGGCGCGCGAACTGGAGCATGATCAGGACCTCTTCCGCAGGGGCGTTGGTGCGGGAGTCAAGAATGAAGGTCGGTTTGGCGACGGTGAGCGTGTTGCTGGGGACGCCGCTGTCGGTGACCGCGTTTTGCAGATCGTCCGTCAACAGGTCGATCAGGTTCTGCGCGGCGGCCTGTTCCCGCTGCTGGCTGCGCGAGGAAGACCACAGGCTGGTGGCGGAATTCAGGATGGTCAGCAGCGAGCCGAGGACGATGACGAAAAGGGCCAGTGCGGCGATCAGTTCGATCATGGTCATGCCGGAGCGGGGGTGAAGCCCTAGAGTCGGACGTTGCGCGTTAACAGGGAGGAAGAAACTCATGGCAGGCCTCCCGGGTTGGTGAGCGTGGTGTGGAAGATTCGGTAGTCGCTTGAATAGGTGTCGCCATCGGGGTAGATCTCGAGCGTGAGTTGGATGGCGTTGACCGCTTGGGCGACGTGGGATTGGTTTTCGCCGGACATGAAGAGCCTGTAACGCGGGTTCCAGTCCGAGAGGCGGATGTTTGTCGGAACATAGGCGGGGACGGGTTGATTTTCGCCCTGTTGCCAGAAATGAAGGGTGAGGGCGTCGTCGGTGCTCATGTTGGCCAAAGGAGGAAAAGGGATGGGCGTCCCATTCGAGAGGACTCCGATCCAATGGTCGCCCCACGGGATGGTGTTCGTCCGGGCATCTTCGACGAACCGCGCGTTATATTCCCGGAGGGTCTCGAAAATGGCGTCGGCCATCTGCACGCAGCGCGTGTCGTTCTCGGATTCCTTGGTGGACTGGAGGCCGATGCGGCCGAGGCCGAAGAGGGCCATCAGCCCGAGTCCGATGGCGAGGAGCGCGAGAGCGGTCTCGATGAGGGTGAAGGCGCGGCGAGAAGATCTAAAATGGGTGGCCACTCCGAGACGCTGTGCGGAGAGGGCGGGGTGAAAACGCCGAATGTTGAGCGCTAAACGTTGGATAGGAGTCATGGGACCTCCGGTTGCATGACGGTGGTGAGGCCGGAGGCAAGGTCGACCCGTACGATCCGGGTGAGGGGCTCCTTGTTGAAAAGGCTCTTGGTATAGACGCACACGTAATGACAGTGCGTGTCGCCTGCGCTCCAGACGCTTCCGTCAGGGCGGAAGAACAGGATGCCGTTGTCTTGGGGTTGCGCGCTAGGGTCTTCCGTCTGATAAGCGAGGCGGGTGTGGCCTGAGAGGCGTTGAAAAGGCGAGGCGGGTGTGATTCCTAGGGCTTCGTACAAGGCCGCGCTCTCGCTTTCTGTCAGCGGCTGACTGCCCTGCAATCGGTTCAGGCTGGCGGCGACGGCGGCATTTTCGTTGGTGCAAAGGAAAAGCTGAAAGCCATTCGTAGCCGCGGAGCTCTCGTATTGAAAGCCGATGTATTGGGCTCGCGACATGGCCATCGAGCGGGCCTGCGTCAGACCGGCCTCAAGCACACGGGTGGAGCCGGTCACCGCATGGGCGGTGCCCCACGAGGAATAGGAGCCCACCAAGACGACGAGGCCGAGGCTGATGAGGGTCAGAACGGCGAGGAGCTCGAAAAGCGTGAAGGCGTTTTTCCTCATCGTTCCACCCCCGCGCTGTAAATGTGGTTGGTGCCGCTCCTGCCTTCGGGGCCGTAAGAGAAGGCGAAAGCGATGGTGTTGTCGACGGTGACCGAGTGTGACGGCGTGCCGCCGCTTTCGGCGGTGACCGTGTACGTAAACGAGGACTTCGGGTTGAGCCCCATAATCAGGATGTACTCGTTGCCCCATGGATCGGGATACCCCGCGCGGTCGGGATCGCCCTCGTTTGTGAGGTCGAGGAAGTGGAGGCCTTTTGGGTTGAGCGGATTAGACTTGAAGGTTTCGCCGGATTTTTCGCCTACGCGGCAGAAAGCGCGGTAGCTCCAATTCTCGTCGATGTAGACGGGGTCTGTTCCTGATGTGGTGACGGAGAAGCCGGTGTTCCCGTAACGCGAGATGATGGCGGGGATCCAAGGCGCTGAGGCCGTCGTCACAAACCGGTCGCGGAGCTTGACGGCGTCTTCGGTGTTGCCTGCCTCCAATTGGCCGGGCCAGAAGCCATATTCGTTCTTATAGCGGATCGCGGCTTGGGCGAGCGCGGTGGCTTCGGCCTTTGCCCGGGTCTTGAGCGCGCTGGTCCGGACGGTCTTGATGGTGGGCAACACGACTGCCAGCAGGATAGAAAGCACGCCGATGACCATCACCAGTTCGAGGACGGTGAAAGCGGCGCGGGAAGAAATTCTAGAGTGAAGCATGTTCCGAAAACAATCGGGGCACCCGTGTGCGGAGGGGACGGTACCCCGGGCCGTCCGCGGGCACCTCGGGGAAGAGTGCTTATCTAGGACGATGCGACGGGTGAAGCGTTGAACGAAACTATGGAGATTACTGAGCATGGTCCAATCGTCTACTTTGCGTTGAAGGAGTCCCAGTTTCCGAACAGGACATCGCCGACTTGTTGCGGCTGGCCGGATGTGTCGGTCTTGCGGGTGGCTGGGATGAACGTCCAGACCGCCACGCTGGCGATGATGTTGGTGGCGTCTGTGTTGCCGGCTGCGTCCGGGTCATTGCCGGGAATGCGGATTTGCCTGTCACCGTCCGTGTCGAAAAGCACCTTGTAGGCGCGGGAAGTGTCTTGCGAGGTGTTTTTCTCCGACTTGAAGGGGTTGACCGGGGCGCCGGTTGCGGGCGAGAAGCGCGAGAATTCGATGAAGGGGATGGCTTCGGGATTGAGTGAGCGGTAGGTCTCGTTTTCGAAATATCCCTGCAAAGCCCTGGCGATGTCCTTGTCGATCACGAAACCCAGATCTTCGCCGCTGTTGATTTTGGCTGTTGCCACGGAGTTGCTGGGCCATACGTGGTAATGGGCGTAATACTGCTTGAAGGCGGACTCGACGCTTTTGAGTTCCGAGAAGGTGATGGTGCGGCGGCTGAATTTTTGGGCGCGTTCCAGCGCGCCGTAGAGCAGGCCGAGCAGGACGCTGATGATCGAGATCACAATGATCATCTCGATCAGGGTAAACGCCGAACGGCGGCCATTCTGATCGAGGCGCGCCGTGCTTCGTGAGCCGTGAGTCGCTGAATAACTGATACGCATAGGATCACCGTTCAAAATAGATGTCGTCGAGGGTGGCTTGTCCGGGCGAGGCCGTGCCTATCGCTACGCCGTTCAGCACGCTGCTGGCGTCCGGTCCGCAGGAGAAGAGGGTGTACGCTCTGCGCGAGGCGTCGCAGGTGTAAATGTAGGGCGTGCCCCAAGGGTCGATGTGGCTGACGTTCGACGCCCGGTAGGCAAGCAGGGTGATGTTGGTCGTGCCGCCGTTTGCGAGAGCGAACTGGACATAGGCGCGGCTGAGCACGTTAGAGAGGTTCATTTCGGGCGTGGCGCTTTCCATGACCGTTTCCTCCTCACCGTTCTCGCGGACGAGGCCGAACGGGTATTCGCCGAACTGGAGATGCCAGCGGTTCAGGGTCTCATGCCACTCGCCTAGGTCGGCTTGGGCTCGACGGATCTTGACGGTCGCGTTGATATGGCGGCCGAGCCCGAGCACCAGCGCGATCAGAACCGAAACGATGCCCATGACGATGCCGAGCTCGATCATGGTCATGCCGGAACGCTTGTTTTCAGGGTGCCGAGTGTCGGGTGTCGCCTGTCGGGTGAAGGGCTTGGGCCTTTCGACGCTTGACGCCCGGCCCTCGGCTTTCGGGATAAACGCAACGCTCGAGGTTGGGCGGCGGGTTTTCATCTCACTCCTCCATGCGCCCGGCGACGCGCAGGACCTCTTCGACCGATGTGCGGCCTTCGAGCACACGCAGCCAACCGTCTTGGCGCAGGGTCACCATGCCTTCCCGCATGGCCAGCTCTTTAATGATGTTGGCGGGCTCGCGGGCGACGACCATGGCGCGGAGCGGGTCAGACATGATCATGACCTCATTGATGGCGTTACGGCCGCGGTAGCCGGTGAAGCCGCAGGAGGGGCATCCGTGACCGTGGATAAACTGGGCGTCCCCGATGCGGTCTGGGTAAAGCATCGCCATTTCGTTGACGAGCGCCTCGGGCGGGGAGTAGGTGTCGTGGCAGTTGCGGCAAACGCGGCGCACAAGGCGCTGTGCGACGATGCCTTCGACACACGAGGCAATCAGGTAGGGCTCGACGCCCATATCGATGAGACGGGTGACCGCGCTGGGCGCGTCGTTGGTGTGGAGTGTGCTGAGCACCAGATGGCCTGTGAGCGAGGAGCGCACCGCGATGTCGGCGGTCTCCGAGTCGCGGATTTCGCCGATGAGGATCACGTCGGGGTCGTGGCGGAGGATGGAGCGCAGGACCGTGGCAAAGGTCAGTCCGATTTTGCTGTGGACCTGGACTTGGCTGATGCCCTGCATCTGGTACTCCACCGGGTCTTCGACGGTGATGATCTTGGTGCCGGTTTGGTTGAGGCGAGAGAGCAGCGCGTAGAGCGTGGTGGTCTTTCCTGAGCCGGTGGGGCCAGTCATGAGAATGACGCCGTGGGGCAGCTCGGTCAGCTTGGCGATCTTGGGGAGCTGGTTCGGAGAGAGCCCAAGTTTGTCGAGGTCGATCTTTGTGGTGCCGCGGTTCAGGATACGCAGACAGCAGGTTTCGCCCCAGCCGGTCGGCAGAACGGACACGCGCAGGTCATAGTCATTGGTGCCGCAGCGCACCTTGATGCGCCCGTCGTGCGGTTTGCGGTGCTCGGCGATGTCCATGGCCGCCATGATCTTGACGGAAGAGCTGACGGCGTTGCGCAGTTTCTCCACGCCTTTGGGCAGAGGGATTTCCTGCAGGATGCCGTCGATGCGGCAGCGGAGCCGCAGGGTGTTCTCGAAGGGCTCGATATGGATGTCGGTGCAATCCATGCGGATCGCCTCGGCGATGATGAGGTTGATGAACCGCACCATGCCCGTCTCTTGGGTTCGGACGTTGATATCCTCATTCTCTTCGAGTTGCGGCATGGCCTCGGCCTCGGCGATAAGCTGGTCGATCGTCTCAGCGCCGAGGCCGTAAAAGTGTGTGAGCGACATGGCGACATCGCTCTCCGGGCAGAGAACGAAGTCGATGCCGGCATCGAGCACCATGCGCAGACCGTCTACGGTGGTGAGGTTCGGCACGCGGCTGACGGCGAGCAGGAGAACTCCGTTCTGGAACGTGAGTGGAACGATGCGGTGGCGCAAAGCGACCTTGGCGTTGACCTTGTCGATCGCCTCCTGCTCGATTTTAAAGTCGCCGATGTTATGGAAGGGGATGCCGCTGGCTTCAGCGAACACCTTGAGCAGGTCCAGTTCGTTGACGATGCCCTCTTGGATCAGCAGGCGGTCGACGCCTTGAAGGGTGAGTGCGGCGCGCCCTTGGATCTCGCCCAATTTGTCCGGGGTGAGGAGACCGCAATCGACGAGGCGTTGGGAGACGTCGACGATCAGCTCCTCGGTGTAATATCGAATGGTTCGGTCAGAGTTCATAATGAGGAGACTAAAGGTTTGTTAGAGGTTCTGTGTTCCAGGGGTCGACTTTCCAGTGTGAGGCGGCAGATGGGAGGCCCTTACTCTTTGGCTCTCTTTTGCTGTGCGGCTCTCCTTTGCTGTGCCCCAGGGTTCTGCTGTGCTCCGGGTCTGCCGCCGGGTCTGGCTGCTGCCGCCGCGGCTGGTTTCGCCGCCGCCGCACCGGGCTTGGCAGCACCCGCCGCGCCAGGTTTGACCGGAGCGGTTTTCTTTGGCGGCGCTTTGGCGGGCTCGGGGGCGAGCTCTGCGGGAGCGCCGCCGATCTTCAGCTTGCGGGTTGTCCCATCCGGGAGCCGGAGCTCGGCTTCGTTGACGTCGGCGCTCAGGATTTCCACGCCGTGCACCTTTTTGCCAGGCTCATAAAAGATGGTCGTGTTCTCCGTCGAGTCGCGGAACATGGCGACGCGTGACCCGTCTGGACGCTGTAGAAATCCTTCGAAATAGATCTTGGGGATTTCCAGCGGTTTTCCGTCTGGCCCGACCAAGCCGCCGGGAACATTGGCTTTTTTGCGCAAGTGGGCAAAGGGATCCTTCTTGGTGTCTGCCGTGGCTCCGCCGGTCGTGTTGGCTGTAATCCCGGCTGCGGACGCTTGGGCCACTTTGAGGGCCTTAAGAAATGCCGCACGCTCGACCTCGTTGGTGAAGATCGCCTCGATGGTGGGTTTGAACGGGTCGGTCGGAAGGACCAGAGTTTCAGCGGCCAGTTGGTTCGTGACGAAATCAAGGATGCCGATGGTCCAAACCGGCGGGGCTTCGGGCGGCCGGCCGCCGCGGCCGTCTTGGAT
>Ga0075012_10002335_pt1 | contig 18724 bp, 3 predicted proteins | sample All_14_2_FD_71474 | JGI IMG/M metagenome (GOLD analysis project Ga0075012, IMG submission 71474) | Freshwater microbial communities in response to fracking from Pennsylvania, USA - Allegheny Zone_MetaG_DW_15 | ecosystem: Environmental > Aquatic > Deep subsurface > Groundwater > Drilled... | reverse complement strand
TGATGTCGGCGCGTGAGGTGGCGGGAGATTTCTATGATGTATTTGAATTACCGGATGGAAATATCGGTCTTGTCATCGCAGATGTTTGCGATAAAGGTGTGGGGGCGGCTTTATTCATGACCTTGTTCCGCAGTTTGATCCGTGCGGCATCGAACCTTGAATATTTCGAGCATACTGAGTCTGTCCAACCATTAAGATCTGCTGCTGAGCGTCTCAAGCGCGCTGTATCTTTGACAAATAATTACATTGCAGAGACACATGGAAAAAGCGGCATGTTCGCAACCCTCTTCTTTGGGATTCTCGATCCGCAATGTGGCAGGCTTGTATACATCAATGGCGGGCATGAGCCTCCGCTCGTCTTGCATGCCGGGATCGGAAAAGAATCGCTTCTAAAGACCGGACCCGCAGTAGGTGCGATCACCGATGGATATTTTGACTTGTCTGAAACCATCCTCAAGGTTGGGGATGTCCTTCTCGCGTTTACAGATGGTGTGCCCGATTGCAAGAATCCGCAAGGAGATTTCTACGGACGGGAACGTTTGTTTGGAATTTTTCAAAGAGAGTACAAGTCTGCACAGGAATTGGTCAATGTAATTGAAGCCGATTTGCATGGATATATTTCAAACGCAACCCAGTTCGATGACATTACCCTGCTGGCAATTCAAAGAAAAAAGTAAACGTAGGCAAAGGCTCAGTTGCAGAGTCAGTTCAACGGTCGAAAGAAGCGGGCGTGGATGAGGTCTAGCCCGGCTGACATTTGGTCATCCAAACACCAAGTCAAAACGCCAAGAAACATCCTTCCTAATTCAACCACTTTTGGGGAATTGCGTTGACTAAAGATATATAAAACTGTAAACTTGCAGGCATCTTGGAGTGAGGAGCAACGGAATGGCAGGAAAGTCATCATCCGTACGTAGGGCTGTTAAAGGAAACCGCCAACGGACTGCTGAAAAGCGATCTGCTGTTGGCGGTTCGCATTTAATCGAGCACATCCGCCAGCTGGCGTGGACGGGTCAACACGCGGCGGCGATTGATTCTGCGACACAAGCATTAGCTACGCCGAAAATTAAACCCGCCGAGCAAATATCCCTGCTCGACTTGCGCTCTGAATCCTACGTCGCCCAAGGGCAACTCGACCTCGCGATGAAAGATGCCAAAGCAATGGGGAAAATCGGTCGAACATCGAAGGTCAAAGGTCTGCAGGTTCAGGCATTGAACCGCCTCGCCCTCGTCCAAATGCGGACGGGTGACCTGAAGGGCGCAGTCAAATCAGCAACAACGGCGGTAAAAATCGTAGGGGTGGGGTCTCCCCGCCCACGTAAAGGGCGAGATGACCTCGCCCCTACCCGCGCCCTCGCCCACTTCCGCCTTGCCGAAGCGCAATTCCGTACCCAAAAGAATCAAGCCGCTATCGAGAACGGACAAAAAGCCGTGGAACTCTACCTCAGCCTCGGCGACCTCTCAGGCGCGGGGCGCGCCTATTGGGCAGTGGCGAATGCCTACGAACAAAACCGCCAGATCGAGAATTATAACGAAGCCATTCAGAGATCGTTCGAATACTGCCAACAAGCAGGCGACAACTATGGCATTGGCAATGCCTTGAACATTATGAGCATTATCGAGCCAGATATCGCCAAAGCCATACGCACCCGCCAACAGGCGGTTGAAGCCTTTGAAAAGTCGGGCTATCTGGACCGTGTGCAGGTTCCTAAGGCAAATCTTGCCATTTCCTACCTTGAACTGGGCTTGTATTCCCACTCTCTACGCTTACAGCATGAAGTTGTTAAAGCCAACCACAACATGAACGCAAAACTGGGGCTAGTGTACGCCTTGGGCAACATACCCAATATACAAATCTCTTTGGGGCAGGTCGAAGCGGCGCAGGCAACTCAGGAAGAGTTTGTATCCCTGATAAAAACGCTCGGCGACCCCGGCATGGACATGCAAGCCCAAGCCAATTGGGCTGAGCTAAGATTCGCTAAAGGCGATCTCAAAGCCGCCATTCGGCATCAAAAAGCGGCGCTTAAGATCGTCCGCGAACATCACCTTGGCAGGGAATTATCCACCTTTGCCGATCTTGGCAGGTTGCACCTTGCCGATCACGACCCCGTCAACGCGCTCAAGGCAACCGCAAAAGCCGCAGCCTTACACCGTGCCCAAGGCTTCGCCAAATTAGATAGTTTCGCGTCTCAAGCCATTTGGTGGCGGCATGCCAAAGCATTACTTGCCAATAAAAAGAACAAAGAGGCACAAGAGTCCCTCAACCAAGCCTACAACCTTTTGATCGAAAGCATTCAGAACATCCGCGATGAAGGTCTGCGCCGCAACGCGCTCAACAAAGACCAAGATAACCGCGAACTGCTCGCCTATTGGGTGACCGATGTCGCTAAGCGTAAATTGCCCAAGGAACGTCTCTTTGCCCACCTTCACATCGAATCCAACCTGCGCGAACCCTTTCAACGCCTTGCAGATACGGGTCTGCGCCTCAACGCCCTAAAAACCGTCAGCGACATTCAAACCTTCCTCGTCGAAGAAGCCACCGAGTTGAGCGGCGGCGAGCGCGTGATGCTGATTCTCGAAAGCCAGACTTCCGAAGTTTCGAAAACTTCGGAAGTCTATGTGGCAGATGCCATCCTCCCGCGCGGAGAAGACGCCTCAGCCGTTCTCAAATCCATCAGCAAACACCTCGCCCAAGCCCGCCTCACGCGGACGGTGCAACTGATCCTGCCCAAGAAGTCTGGTCTCAGCCGAATCATTTCTCCCCTCATCGCCCAAAACCAACTCCTCGGCTACCTCTATGTAGACATGGACTCGCTCTACGGCACATTCGATAACACCGACCGCGACATGCTCGGCATGTTGGCGAACCAGGGCGCTGTCGCATTGGATAATGCGGGGCTGCTCGAAGGACTCGAACACAAGGTCGAAGAACGAACCGCGCAATTGCAGGAACGCGTCAACGAGTTACAAATCATCAACACCATTCAACAGGGTCTCGCAGCCGAGTTAGACTTCCAAGCCATTGTGGATCTGGTCGGCGATAAGTTGCGGGAGGTGTTCAAGACACCCAGCCTTGAAATTGATTGGTTTGATGAAAAAGCTAATCTACTTCATTATCTCTATGTATTTGAACATGGCAAGCGAATATTCACTTCGGCTCTTCCGCCAAGCCCTGGTGGGATATTCGAAACAATGAGCAAAAATCGCCAGCCAATTGTTGTCAATACAGCTGAATATTTGGCAAAAACTGGCGGCGAGGTCCTCCCTGGCACTGATCTAAGTCAATCAATGATTAATGTCCCTATTATTAGCAGTGACCGTGTGTTAGGCATGATCGGCATGGAAAACTACGAGCGCGAGAATGCCTACGGCGAATCGGAACTGCGTCTGCTGACCACCATCGCCGCCTCGTTGGGGACTGCGCTCGAGAATGCACGTCTCTTCGACGAGACTCAGCGCCTCTTCAAAGCCGAGCAGGAGCGCGTCGCGGAATTGCAGATCATCAACTCCATCCAGCAGGGACTCGCCGCCGAGTTGGACTTCCAAGCCATTGTGGAGTTGGTCGGCGACAAATTGCGCGAAGTCTTCAATACGCCTGATCTTATGATCACCTGGTACGATGAAAAAGCCAATCTGGTTCACTATCTTTACTTTTACGAACATGGCAAGCGGATCAACTCTCCAGCTACTCACCCAAATCCGGGCGGTATCTATGAGACTGAGATCAAAACTCGTAAACCCATTATCTTCAATAACGAAGCGGATTCTGCAAGAATAAATGCGCCAGCACTCCCTGGTACAGATCAATCAAAATCAGGCGTTATTGTTCCGATCATCAGCAGTGACCGGTTCCTCGGCGACATCAGCATGGAAAACTACGAACGAGAGAATGCTTACGGCGAATCCGAACTACGCCTGCTGACCACCATCGCCGCGTCGCTGGGAACTGCGCTCGAGAATGCGCGTCTCTTCGATGAGACCCAGCGCCTGCTCAAGATCACCGAAGAGCGTAATGCCGAGCTTGCCATCATAAACAGCGTGCAAGCCGCTCTCGCCGCCGAACTCAACATTCAGGGCATCTATGATGCGGTCGGCGACAAGATCCGCGAGATCTTCAACAATAAAGATCTAAGCATCCGCATTTACGACCCCAAAACAAAATTACTGCACATCCCCTATGCAAACCAGGGCGGTCAGCGCCTTGAAGTTGCCCCATTGCCAATTGGGGACAAAGGCTTTTCGGCACATGTACTTCGTACCCGTGAAACGATCGTCATCAATGAAAACATGCTTGAAGAGGAAAAGAAATACGGGGCATACACCCTGCCCGGCACTGAATCCGAAAAATCACTGGTATTCGTGCCGCTGATCGCAGGGGACCAGGTGCGCGGCATGATCAACCTCATCAGCATGGAAGAACACGCTTTCAGTGAAAGCGACGTGCGCCTGCTGCAAACACTTGCCAACGCCATGAGTGTCTCACTCGAAAACGCCCGTCTCTTCGACGAGACCCAGCGCCTGCTCAAGATCACCGAAGAGCGCAACGCCGAACTGGCGATCATCAACAGCGTGCAAGCCGCCCTGGCCGCCGAACTCAACATTCAGGGTATCTATGACGCGGTTGGCGATAAGATCCGCGAGATCTTCTCGAACAAAGATGTCGGTATCCGCGTCTTTGACCCCAAGAACAATATGATTCATTTCCCATACGTCTATGAAAACGGAGAACGAGTTTTCGTCGAATCGATCCCACATTCAGAAGTTGGTTTTTCGTCATATGTTTTACGCACGCGCGAAACGCTGGTCATCAACGAAAACGTGGATGAGGTGTCGCAGAAATACGGCAGTTATATAGTTGGTGACACTGCCGCATCAAAATCTGAATTGTTCGTGCCGTTGGTCGCAGGCGATCAGGCGCGCGGCTTGATCAACCTGAGCGATTACCAGAAAGAACACGCCTTCAGCGAATCGGACGTGCGCCTGCTGCAAACCCTAGCCAACAGCATGAGCGTGGCACTCGAGAACGCCCGTCTCTTCGATGAGACCCAGCGCCTGCTCAAGATCACCGAAGACCGCGCCGCCGAGCTTGCCATCATCAATAGCGTCAGCGAAGGCTTGGTGCGCGAACTGAACTTCCAAGCCATCATTGACCTGGTCGGTGAAAAGATACGGCAAGACTTCAAAGTCGAAGATATGTACATTGCCATGTATGATGAGGCGAGCAATCTCCTATCCACCCCTTATTACATCGAACATGGCGACCGCTTCCCCATCGAACCGATGACACTTAGACCTGGGTATGCCGGTTGGACAATTAAAAACCAGACTACACTGGTCATCAATGAAAATATTGACCAGCGAAAAAAAGAAATGGGGATGGATACGAACATATTGATCGGCGATACCCAACAAACGGAAGATCTAACCCAAAGTGTTGTGTGTGCGCCGATTTGGTCAACAGGCAGGGTTATTGGCGTCATCACACTCTACTCGAATGATCCAAATGCCTTCCCTGAATCAAGTGTCAGTCTGCTCACGACCTTGTCTGCCAATTTGGGCGTGGCACTGCAAAACGCCCGTCTCTTCGACGAAACCCAGCGTCTGCTCAAGATCACCGAAGACCGCGCCGCCGAGCTTGCGATCATCAACTCGGTGCAGCAGGGTTTGGCGTCTAAATTGGAGATGCAATCCATTTACGACCTGGTCGGCGAGAAGATCCGTGAGATGTTCAACGCACAAACCTTCGTCATCAGTTCGTTCGACCACGAAAAAGAAGTTTCCAAGTTGGAATATGCCTTTGAAGATGGGCAAAGAATTTTTGATGATGAGTTATTGCCATTCAGTCCGGCAAATAAGATCATGATCGAATCCCGTCAGCCGATCATCATTAATGAAAATGCCACCAGCCCCGAAATCATAGAGCGTTATGGTATTAAACAAATTGAGGGAACGAAGGTTGCCAAGTCTATGATCTTCGTACCCTTCGGGACGGGCTCCCAGGTCAACGGCTATTTCAGCCTGCAAAATTTCGAACATGAGAACGCCTTCAGCGAATCAGATATCCGCCTGCTGCAAACGCTGGCGGGCAGCATGGGCGTAGCACTCGAAAATGCCCGCCTCTTCGACGAGACCCAGCGTCTGCTCAAGATCACCGAAGACCGCGCCGCCGAATTGGCAATCATCAACTCGGTGCAGGAAGGGCTCGCCTCCAAACTGGACATGTCCGCCATCTACAATCTGGTGGGCGACAAACTGTGCGAAGTGTTCGACTCACAAGACCTCGACATCCGCCTGATCAATCCACAGACGGGCATGATCGAATTCCCCTACTTGCGCGAACATGGTGAAGTCATCCATGTGGATCCAATCCCATTTGGTGGACTCACAAAGCATGTCATTGAGTCACGCCAACCTTATATCGTGAATGAAAACATTGTCCAAGTCATGGAAAAATTTGGCGCGATTATCATTCCCGGCACCGATGTTGAGAAATCGCTGATTGCAGTTCCCATCCTCATCGGAGGGAAAGCCATTGGGTTGGTCTATATCGGCAATTACGAAAAAGAATACGCCTTTGCCGAAAGCGACGTGCGCCTGCTCCAGACCGTGGTCAACGCCATGAGCGTGGCGCTCGAAAACGCCCGCCTCTTTGATGAAACCCAACGCCTCCTAACAATCACCGAAGACCGTGCCGCCGAACTGGCAGTAATCAACAGCATTCAACAAGGCTTGGCAGCGGAATTAGACCCGCAGGCCATTATCGAGTTGACCGGAGACAAACTGCGCGAAACACTTCAAACCGAAGACCTAGGCATTCGCTTGTACGACACCCAAAACAATCTCATTCATTACGTATATGAATACATAAAAGGCGAACGCCGTACCTACCCATCCAAATCACCTGTAAAGGGCGGCACCTTCGAGAGAATCTCAAAGACCCGCCAACCCTTTGTACGCAACACCCTCGCTGAGCGCGAAGCCCTGGGGCTGACCCTGTTACCGGGCACCGAAGCCGCCAAATCCAGTGTCAATGTGCCCATCATCGGCAGTGACCGTGTCATTGGTGTCATCATCGTACAAAATCGCGAAAAAGAATACGCCTTTAGTGAAGCGCAGGTGCGCTTATTGCAAACCGTGGCAGCAAGTATGGGCGTATCCCTCGAAAATGCCCGTCTCTTCGATGAAACCACTCGCCTGCTTAAGATCACTGAAGACCGTAACACCGAACTTGCCATCATCAGTTCCATCAGCCAATCGTTGACCCAGGAATTGGACCTGCATTCGTTGATCGAACAAGTTGGCGACAAGGTACGCAAAGCACTACAGGCAGAAGACATTGGCATTGGTTTATATAACCGTGAAGCCAGCCTATTGAATTCAGTGTATGTATATCGCAACAACGAACGTGTCTATCCTGAACCTGCGCCGATCAACCCATTCTCTCTCAGGCTGGCAAAACAAGGCAAATCACTGGTATTGAACGAAGTCACCCCAGAGACATGGGAAAAATTCGGCTCAAACCTGACCTTTGGGGCTGAGACGCCACAATCCGTCATCATGGTGCCCATCCTTGCCAAGGGCAACCTGATCGGCGGCATTACAGTGCAAGATTTCAAAACGCCAAATGCCTACCCCGAGTCGATGGCGCGTTTGTTGGAAACCATCGCGTCTAATATGGGCATTGCCATTGAGAACGCCCGCGCCTTCGACGAAACCCAGCGCCTGCTGGTGGAAACCGAACAACGCAACGCTGAGCTTGCCATCATCAATGCAGTACAGCAGGCATTGGTCTCGAACCTTGATATCAAATCCATTTATCAGGCGGTCGGCAGGAAACTCACAGAGATCTTCAACGTCCAATCGGCGGCGATCTACACCATTGACTACAACACGAAGCAAATCGCGTATGAATTTGCCTACGAACAAGGCAAAGAATGGGAGATTCCCACCAAGCCTGCTACGGGTCTGCACCTCGATATTCTGAGTAAGGTGCTCTCCACTCGAAAAAGCTATGTGATCAACAATGGATTTGAACAATACGCCTCCCAGTTCGAAGACTTTCATTCCTCCCGCACACGCAAGCCAAAATCGCTGTGTGCGGTACCTATCCTTATCCGCGAAACTTCGATCACGGGCATTTCACTTCAACACCTTGAGCAGGAGAACTACTTTAACGATTCTTCCCTGCGCCTGTTAGAGACAATCTCCAACGCAACAGGCGTCGCCCTCGAAAATGCACGTCTCTTTGATGAAACCCAGCGCCTCTTAAAAGAGACCGAAGAACGTGCTGCTGAGCTGCAAGCCATCAGCACCGTCACACAAGCTTTGGTGGCAGAAACAGAATTGGATAACATGATCCAGCTCATCGGGAGTCAGATGCGTGAAACTTTCAATGCTGATATCGCCTATCTGGCATTGCTCGATCCGCAGACCAACACGATCCAATTCCCCTATCAATACGGTGACGAAATTTCCCCCATCCCCTTCGGTGAAGGGATGACCAGCCGAATCATCCGCGATGGACAGCCGCTGATCTTCAATCGCAACATTGAAGAGCAAAGTTCTGCGCTCGGCATTCAACGGCAGGGACGTAAAGCGCGCTCGTATCTGGGCGTGCCCATCAAAGCTGGGCGCGAGACCATCGGTGTACTCAGCGTGCAAAGTACCCAAAAAGAAGGTGTGTTCGACGAAGACTCATTGCGCCTGCTTGCAACAGTTGCTGCGAATGCTGGAGCCGCGATCAAAACTGCCAGATTGCATGCCGAGACCCAACGCCGCGCAAGAGAAACGGCAACCCTCGCCGAAGTTGGACGCGATATCTCATCCAGCCTCGAAGCGGCAACTGTACTGGAAAGTATCGCCAAACATGCCAAAGACCTGCTCGATGGCGACTTGAGCGCCCTCTTTCTTCCGGAACAGAATGGCAAGATATTCCGTGCCATTGCAGCCGTAGGTGTGGAAGCCGAAGAACTACGCAACGACACCATCAATCTGGGTGAAGGTTTATTGGGCAATATTGCGCTCACCAAAAAGGCTGAGATCGTCAACGACACCAACAACGACCCGCGCGCGTTGATCATTGCCGGAACCGAATCATCGCCCAATGAACACATGTTGGCAATTCCGCTGCTTGCCAATGATGAATTGAAAGGTCTGATGGCGGTCTGGCGACATGGAACAGACAATCTCTTCACCGAAGCCGAATTGGAATTCATGAACAATCTGGCACGTCAGGCGGTCATCGCCATTCAGAACACCCAGTTGTTCGAGCAAAGCCAACAACTGCTCAAACAGACCGAGCAACGCGCCGCCGAACTTGCCATCCTCAACAGCGTCAGCGAATCGATGACGCGCACTTTGGATGTCAACGCTGTGACGCACAATTTAGGCAACAAGATCCACGAGATATTCGATGCCGAAATTGTGGATATTCTGCTCTATGACACAGCCACAAATATTGTGCAATTGGCATATAGTTATAGTGACAATATCTACTATGAAAATGAACCACCTTGGGAATTGGGTGAAGGTCTCACCTCAAAGATCATCATCTCCCGGCAGCCACTGCTATTGAATTCTGCCGAAGAGATCGCCAAGAATGGCGCAGCGGCATTCCTCACCGCGCCGGCAGATGAAGAAGAAATCCAATCTTACATGGGCGTGCCCATCATGGTCGGTGAACAAGTGCTTGGCGTTGTGGATGTACAAAGTTACAAAGCGGAAGCGTTCAACGAGAGCAATCTGCGCCTTTTGCAAACTCTCTCTGCGAACATGGGCGTTGCCATTCAAAATGCGCGCCTCTTCAATGAGACCCAACGTCTCTTCAACGAAGCCAGAGAAGCACGTGAAGCCGCAGAACAAGCCAATCAGGCAAAGAGCGCCTTCCTTGCTAACATGAGCCATGAGCTGCGTACACCGCTCAACGCCATCATCGGCTTTACGCGCATCGTTCGTAGAAAAGGCGAAGATGTATTGCCCGAAAAGCAGATCGAAAATCTCGATAAGGTCCTCGGCAGTTCTGAACATCTCCTCAGCCTGATCAACACTGTGCTCGATATCGCCAAGATCGAAGCCGGGCGCATGGATGTGCAAGCCGCGAACTTTAATGTCATTTCGCTCATCGACCTGTGCGCCAATACTGCCACTCCGCTCGTGAAACCTGCCGTGCGATTAGTGAAACTGGTAGATGATGGCATTGGCACCATTTATTCCGATCAAGACAAGCTCAAACAGATCATCCTCAATCTGTTGAGCAACGCAGCCAAGTTCACAGCCGCAGGCAAGATCACCTTGCAGGCTCGTCGTGAAAACGAAATGCTGGTGGTGAAAGTCAGCGACACCGGCATTGGCATTACCGAAGAAGCCCTTGGCAGAATCTTCGAAGAATTCCAACAAGCCGATAACACCACCACCCGTCAATATGGCGGCACCGGTCTGGGACTCACCATCAGCCGCAACCTCGCCCGTCTGCTTGGCGGTGACTTGACCGTGGCAAGTGAATATGGCAAAGGCTCGACCTTCACCCTCACCGTACCCGTTCATTATGGGACAAAATCCGCCTCGACTCTTAATCCCGATACGGGTCCCATCCATCGACCGGGCACCACAACCAAAACGGGTGCCGCAAAAAAACTCGTCCTTGTCATTGACGACGACCCCGATGCGGTCTACCTTTTGCGTGAAAATCTGGGGGCGAATGAATTCGAGATCGTCGGCGCACGCAACGGCATTCGCGGACAGGAAAAAGCCCGCGAAATAAAACCCGATGCCATTCTGCTCGACATCCTCATGCCCGATAAAGACGGCTGGCAAGTTTTACACGACCTGAAAAGCGACCCCACAACGACTAATATTCCAATCATTCTGCTCACGATTGTGGATAAGAAAGCCTTGGGCATGAGGTTAGGCGCAGCAGCATACTTGCTCAAGCCGCTCAACCCCGCTGAAGTTTTGTCCACGCTTCGCAGGGTGATCAAGCCCAAGGAACATGAGCGCATCCACGTGCTGACAGTGGACGATGACCCGCACATCTCAGAGATGTTGCGCCAGTTGTTGCCAGAATCAGAATTCAGACTAGAGTCCGCTTTGGATGGTGAAGCAGGTTTGGCGGCGATCGAGGCGGAGCGTCCTGATGTCATTCTGCTCGATATCATGATGCCAAAGTTGGATGGGTTCGGCGTCATCGAACGATTGCGTGAAAACCCTGAAACGCGTGAACTGCCCATCATCGTTATCAGCGCCAAAGAATTGACAGATGATGAGGTGGCGCGTTTGCGTGAGAGTGTGGTGCTCATCATGCGTAAACAAGGTTTCGACGGAGAAAAATTGGCACAAGAGATCAAAAATACTTTACTGCACGGACATTGAACCCGGAGGACGAATGAAAACCATCTTGATCGTTGAAGATACCGAATTGAATATTGATCTCCTGACGCAATTGCTTGAAGATGATTACACCCTGCTGATTGCCAGGGATGGGAATCAGGGTGTGAACATGGCAATGAACAAAAAGCCAGACTTGATCCTTATGGATATTTCCCTGCCCGTGTTGGATGGATACGAAGCCACACGTCAGATTCGCAAGGTGCTGCCATACATTCCTATTATCGGTCTATCGGCGCATGCAATGGAGGGGCACAAGCAAAAAGCGCAAGATGCTGGTTGCAATGATTACCTTACTAAACCTGTGAACGACTCATTGCTTTTTGAAATGCTCCACAAATATTTGGGATAACCGCCAACCATGAACAACCCACCCCGCATTCTGATCGTGGACGATGAGCCATACAATGTTGATTATCTTGAACAGGAACTTTCAGATTTCGATTATGAACTTCTAACAGCCGTCAATGGTGAAGAAGCACTGGAGAAGATCCGCGCAAACACTCCAGACCTGGTGCTGCTCGATATCATGATGCCCATCATCGATGGTTTTTCGGTGCTCAATCAGGCAAAAGCAGACCCAGCGATTCGCGATATTCCCATCATCGTCATTTCGGCGAATAGCGACCTGCAAAGCGTAGTGAAGGGACTCAAAAAAGGCGCTGAAGATTACCTGCCCAAACCGTTCGAGCCTACCATTCTGCATGCACGCATCTCTGCCAGCCTCGACCGCAAACGTCTACGCGATCAGGAACAACTCTATCTACAAAGCCTTGAGAATGAGCTGAATATTGCACGCAACATTCAAAAACAATTCCTGCCCTCAGAAATGCCTGAGTTGCCGGGATGGGAAGTTGCTACGTATTTCAAAGCGGCAAAATTCGTGGCAGGCGATTATTACGATGCATTCACCCTGCCCAGCGGAGACTTGGTCTTTGTGGTGGGAGATGTATGCGGCAAAGGCGTTGGCGCTGCCCTGTTCATGACCTTGTTCCGCAGTCTTTTACGAGCCACCTCCATCGCCGGCTATTTTCTGGATGAATCAAATTCTGCACAACTCTCCCCCACGAAACGCATCGAGCAAGCCATCACGATCACGAATAGCTACGTTGCCAACACCCATGAAGAGACGCTTGTCTTTTCAACGGTGTTCATCGGCATTTTGAACGCATCCACTGGAGCATTGACCTACATCAACGCTGGGAACGAAGCCCCTTACCTGATCCGCGCGGATGGAGCGCAGGAAGCATTGCGCCCCACGGGGCCCGTCATTGGTTTCATGGCAGATGCCAAGTTCAAGGTTATGGAAACTACTTTGAATACTGGCGATGGTTTGTTGGTCTTTACAGATGGAATTCCTGATAGCAAAAATCAAGAAAATGAGTTCTTTGGGCACGAACGGTTGACAGGGTTGTTGAAGCGACAGGAAGAAACCTGTGCGGAGCGGGTCAACCGGATTGGGGCGGAACTCGATCAGTTTATAGATACTGCCGAACAATTCGACGACATTACCATACTCGCTTTGCGGCGGCTGTAAGCTTATCAAATAACATAACAAAAGAATGACAGACAGGCGTTAGAGCGCCTGTTTTTTTACCCTCGCTATTGACGATTCTTCCCCCCCTATGTAAACTGAATCATTCTTAGAGGAAGCCATGCCCAGAACTGGTTCAAAGAAGAGCGCAACACCGAAGCCCACGCCCCGGAAAAAGACCGTCCGCGGTGCGGCAAAGAAAACTGTCAGCACCAAACCAGTCTCCGTTGCCCAACTCCGCAAAGAGTTGCAGCAGCGCGAGGCGGAGCTTGCCATCATCAAAAGCGTGCAGGATGGTCTCACCGCCAAACTGGAGATGCAGGCGATCTATGACCTTGTTGGGGAAAAGATCCGCGACCTGTTCAAGGCGCAAACCACCATCATCGCCACCTTCGATCATAAAACTGAGACGCAGGCGTTCAACTACTATGTTGATCGCTTCGGACGAGAATACATTGAAGACCGCCCCATGAGCGGATTGGTCAAAGCCCTCATCCGCGAGAAGAAGACCTTTCTTTTTAATGAAGAGGTCGAAGAGCGGATGAATGAATTTGGTGCGGAACTCATTCTGGGTCCGCTCATTCCCAAGTCGGCTTTGTATGTTCCATTGGTGACGGGTGACAAGGTAAGCGGTGTTATTTCCCTCCAAAGCATGGATAAGGAACACGCCTTCAATAAATCGGATGTGCGCCTGTTGGAGACGCTCGCCGGGTCATTGAGCGCTGCGCTCGAAAATGCCCACCTCTTCAATGAGACGCAACGTCTGCTCGACGAGACCGAAAAACGCAATGCCGAGTTGGAAGCCATTCGCAAGGCCACCATCGATCTCTCTTCCAGTCTCGACTACACCACAGTGCTCAGTTCGCTTCTTCAGAACACATCCGCCTTAATGCCCAGCATTGAGAGCATTAATCTTTTCATCTATGAACACAACAAACTGAAGTTTGGTACCGCCATTGTTAAGGGAAAGATCACGCACGCGCCGATCGCCGATCCGCGCCCGGGCGGCATGACCGATACCGTTTCAAAGACGGGTGAAATGCTGCTAGTGGAAAATATGAAAGCCCATCCGCTTTATAAAGACTCCGTATGGAATGGGGCATTGATCGGGCTGCCGCTCAAATTCAGAAATCGCGTTGTGGGGGTCATGAACATTCACTTTGATGAAGTGCGGACCTTTGCGGAATCTGAACTGCGCTTCTTGAAATTGTTTGCAGATCAGGCATCGGTTGCCATTGAAAATTCACGGTTGTTCAACGAGACGGAGCGTCTCTTATCCGAAACCGCCGGACGCAACGCCGAGTTGGGTGTGATCAACAGCTTGCAACAAGTGCTGGTCTCGAAGCTGGATTTTCAATCCATCATCGATATTATCGGAGACAAGGTTGGCGAGATCTTTGATGCGCAAGTAACGCTCATCTCCCTTTACTACCCTGCCACAAGCGAGATCCATCACCGTTATGTTAGTGAGCGCGGTGTGCGCATGTATTTCGATCAACCCACCCCGGTAGATGGCTTTCGCAAGCATGTGATCGAAACCAAAAAGACACTGCTCATCAACCAAGATTATCTCAAGAGAGCAGAAGAACTTGGCGAAGAGCCTGCCTCTGCGGGAGAAGCGCCAAAGTCCCTGCTTTTCGCGCCGATGGTTGTGGATGACCAAGTCACCGGTATTATGAGTCTGCAAAATTTGGATCGCGAAGACGCCTTCCAAGAATCGGATATCAAACTGCTTTCCACCATCGCCACCAGTTTGAGCGCCGCCCTGAACAATGCCCGTCTCTTCGAAGAGACCGTGCGCCATGCACGCGAATCTGAAGCATTGAACGAAGTGGGGCGTGATATTTCTGCCACGCTCAACCTCTCTGCAGTAATGGACAAGATCGCCGCCCATGCCCGCGATTTATTGAAAGGTTCGAGCAGTGCTATTTATCTGCCGGAGCCGGGCGGCAAATCTATGCGGGCATTGGTCGCCAAAGGGGATATCGCCGATGAAATCCTGGCAGACTCGATCCAGATCGGAGAAGGCATCATTGGGTCGCTTGCCAAACTTGGTAAAGCCGAATACATCAACGACACCAATCACGATCCGCGTACTTTGCAAATTCCCGGCACCCCCACCGTTCAGAATGAACGTTTGCTGGTGACACCACTGCTTTCGGGAGATAAAGTCAACGGTATGATGGCGGTTTGGCGCAAAGGCGGCGAGCCGTTCTCGACCGAAGACTTACAGTTTCAAGAAGAACTCTCATTGCAAGCGGTCATCGCGATCCAAAATGCGAACTTCGTCAACGAAGTGGAACAACGCGCCATCGAATTGGAGATCATCAACAGCGTCCAGCAAGGCTTATCGACCAAGCTCGATGTACAGTCCATTTATGAGCTTGTCGGTGAGAAAGTGCGCGGCATCTTCAACACCCAAGCAGTCATCATTACGTATTACAACCCCGAAACCGACACAGCCGGATTCCCTTACATGTATTGGAAGGGAGAACGGATCTATCCGCACCCTGAACCGCTTTCCGGTTTCTCTGGGTATGTCATTCGCAACAAAGCACCGATCTTCATCAATACCAATGTTGAAGAAATGGCGCGGGCGTATGGGTCCACGCTGTTGGCAGGTGATACCTTCCCGAAATCGTTGATCGCCATCCCCATCCTTTTGGGTGACCAGGTCTTCGGCTCACTTTCCATTCAGAACTTCGAACAGGAACGTGCCTTCTCTGAGAACGACTTGCGTTTGCTTTCCACCCTTGCAGCAAGCATGGGCATTTCACTTCAGAATGCCCGTCTGTTCGACGAGTCGCAAAGATTGCTGGTGGAAACAAAGCAACGTGCAGACGAACTGGAACTCATCAACACCATCTTAAGCGGGCTGGATACCAAGATGGATATCCAAGCCGTTTATGACAAAACCGGTGAGCGCATCCGCGATATCTTCGATGCCCAGATCGTTGTCTTAAGCATCTACGATAAGGAAAACCAGCTCACCTACTATCCTTACATCATCGAAAATGGTGAACGGCTGTATCAAGACCCCTTACCGCTTCGCGAGGATGGAGGCGGGTTCGGTGGACAAGTCATCCGCACGCGTCAGCCGATTCTGGTCAATCGTAATTTCGAAGAAGCATCACAAAAGTATCAATCCGCGAATCTGGGTGTCGATGCCGAAGCCGAAGTGGTCGTTCGTTCCGGTTTGTGGGTGCCCATGATGGTTGGGGACGAAGCGAAAGGCGTGATCTCGCTGCAAAATCTTGAAAAAGAGGATGCCTTCAGCGATTCGGATGTGCGCCTGCTATCGACCATTGCCAACTCGATCGGGGTTGCCATCGAGAACATCCGCCTCTTCGACGAGACCCAACGCCTGCTCAAAGAGACAGAACAACAGAACGCCGAGTTGGGTGCGCTTAACTCAGTACAACAGACCCTTGTTTCCAATATCGATATCCGCTCGATCTATCAATCGGTTGGAAGAAAACTGACCGAGATATTCAACGTCCACTCTGCGGTCATCTACACTGTAGACTTGGATACTTACAGCATGACCTATGAATATGCCTATGAACAAGGCAAGGAATGGGATATTCCGCCCAAAAAGGCGACCAACCTGCACGTTCATATCACCAATACGGTCAAAGAGAGCCGCAAGACCTTCGTCATCAACAAAGAGTTTGATGCATTCGCGGCGCAATTCCCAGATTTCAAAACCTCGCGCAGCCGCTTCCCGAAATCTCTTTGTGCTGTGCCGATCCTGATCCGCAAAAATTCTGTGACGGGTATTTCGTTGCAGCACCTCGATATGGAGGATTACTTCACTGACTCTGCACTGCGTCTGTTAGAGACCATTGCTAGCGCCACGAGCGTGGCACTCGAAAATGCGCGTCTGTTCGATGAGACCCAGCACCTCCTTAACGAGACCAAACGCCGCGCCGCCGAATTGGAGATCCTCAACAATATTGGGCAAGTGCTCACCCAGCAACTCGACGTTAATACCATCATTGAAATGGTTGGCGACAAGGTGCGGGAGTTGGTCAATGAAGACAACATCGGCATTGGGCTTTACGATGAAGAGACCAAAACTGTCACTGCGCAGTACGTTACCAAAGGCAGCGAGCGGATTCAGTTCCCGCCATTCCTCATTAACGAGTTTACGCAAAAAGCCGCCCTACAAGGCAAAACGCTTGTCATCAACCGCCGCTCCCCCATTCTATGGAAGAAGCTCGGCTCAAAAATGACCGCCATGGACGAGATACCCAAATCGGTGGTCATGGTTCCCATGATCGTCGGTAAGGAACTTATCGGTGGATTCACCATTCAGAACTTCGAGCATGAAAATGCTTACGATGAATCCATCATCACATTGGTCGAGTCGATCGCATCCAGTACGGCCACGGCGATCCAAAATGCACGTTTGTTCGAAGAAGCACGTCTGGCACGCGCCGCCGCTGAACAAGCCAATGAAGCTAAGAGCGCCTTCCTTGCGACGATGAGTCATGAGATCCGCACGCCGATGAACGCTGTGATCGGTATGAGTGGATTGTTGCTCGATACGCAATTGAGCGAAGAGCAACGCGACTATGTGGAAACCATCCGCAGTTCGAGCGATACCCTGCTTGCCATCATCAACGACATCCTCGACTTCTCGAAGATCGAAGCCGGGCGCATGGATATTGAACATCAACCCTTCGACCTGCGCGAATGTGTGGAAGCCTCGCTCGATCTGGTCACTGCGCGCGCCGTGGAAAAAGGCATTGACATCGCTTACATCTTCGAAGGCGATATTCCGCCCGCCATCGTTGGCGATGTGACGCGCTTACGGCAGATCATCACCAACTTACTCAGTAACGCGGTCAAATTCACAGACAGAGGCGAGGTCGTTTTAACGGTATCCAGCCAACGGTACAAGAATGGAGGCGCGAAAGAGAAGGCTTTGCTCACGTTCGCTGTCCGCGATACGGGGATCGGTCTCACGCATGAAGGTATGAGTCGCCTCTTCCAATCTTTCACGCAAGCCGATTCATCCACCACGCGCAAATATGGCGGCACGGGGTTGGGACTTGCCATCAGCAAACGGTTGGCAGAGTTGATGGGCGGAACCATGTGGGCAATGAGCCCGGGGTTGGGTCAGGGTTCGACCTTTATGTTCAACATCAAAGCCGAAGTGGCAGACCTGCCGCCTGCTAAAAAACAGATTCATCTTGGCATTCAACCTGCCTTGCAAAACAAGCGAGTACTGATCGTGGATGATAACGCCACCAATCGGTACATCCTCAATATGCAGACCGCAAAGTGGGGCATGATTCCGCGCGATACCGCCTTCCCCGCCGAAGCCTTGCAATGGATCGAAAGCGGCGAAGTTTTTGATATTGCCATTCTCGATATGCACATGCCCGAAATGGATGGACTTGAACTCGCTAAAAAATTGCGCGGCATGGCAAACTTCCCGTTGGTATTGTTCAGCTCGTTGGGTAGGCGCGAAGCGGGCGATGAGACCAATATCTTCTCTGCTTATCTCTCGAAGCCGATCAAGCAATCACAACTGTTTGACACCCTGGTTGGACTCTTCGTCCATTCTGATGAAGAAGAAAAGAAAGTGACGACAGACCGCTTCAAACCGGACCCGCAAATGGCGTCGCGGCATCCGTTGAGAATTCTCCTCGCTGAAGACAACGCCGTGAACCAAAAGCTTGCCCTGCGTCTGCTGGAGCAAATGGGCTACAAAGCAGATGTCGCCGTGAACGGACGTGAGACCGTGCAAGCGGTGGAGCGTGAAGAATACGATGTCATCTTAATGGATGTGCAAATGCC
>Ga0075012_10002333_pt1 | contig 18732 bp, 29 predicted proteins | sample All_14_2_FD_71474 | JGI IMG/M metagenome (GOLD analysis project Ga0075012, IMG submission 71474) | Freshwater microbial communities in response to fracking from Pennsylvania, USA - Allegheny Zone_MetaG_DW_15 | ecosystem: Environmental > Aquatic > Deep subsurface > Groundwater > Drilled... | reverse complement strand
AGTAACGAGTCAACGCGATATATTGACTGAATCAAGAGTATTGGGACATTGCGTAGGGAGATTAGGTTACGCAAAAAGGATGTCGGAAGGCAAAACTTTGATAGCAACCATTAGGAAGCTAGAAAAACCAAATGAACCTTATTTCACAATAGAAATTGATCCAATCACATTAGAAATAAAGCAATACGAATCAAAAGATAGAATTTCGAACTCAAAAGACATTAATGAATTTTTAAAAGATTGGAAAACTCACTTATTGAAGGAAACCAAAGAGTCTAAGAAAATAAAGAACACCAGGAGGATTGAACATGAACAACGCATTGCAAACTAGTGAAAGAAATGCATTCATATTGGCACAAGAGATAAATGTAATCAAGGACCAGACGGGAAAGATACTACTCCAAAGCTCAATCGAGATAGGAAAGCGCTTAAAAGAGGCGAAAGAGTTAGTTGGCCATGGGAATTGGGGCACCTGGTTAGAAACGTCGGTCAATTATAGTCAAAAGACAGCTCAAAATCTAATAAAAATCTATGAAGAATACGGCGAAAAGTACCTAGTCGAATCAGAAAATTCAAATTCGAAATCAATTTCGTTTTTGGGTTACACACAAGCATTAGCAATGCTTAAACTTGATTCTGACGAAAGAGAAAACTTCTTAGAAGAGAACGATGTTTCTACGATGACAACTAAGGATTTAGAGGCAGCAATAGCAGAGAAAAAAGCCATAGAAAAAGAAAAAGAGATGTTGCTGGCCAATATAGACAAAATGTACGAAGAAAACGAGTCGCTAAAGAAACAAATCGTTGAGTCTGAAGAACTTCAAAAGAAAATTAATGAACTCAAGAAGAACAAGATAGATCCTAAAACAATCGAAAGACTAGAGCGTCAACTTGGAGAGTCTAATTTAGAGGCTGAAAAACTTAGAAGAAGCCTTGCAGAAGCCAAGGCAAAGACAATTACGGTAGAAGTTGAGAAAGACGTCATTCCGAAAGAAGTCATTGAAGAGATGGATAAAATGAGAACTAAGCTGGCAATGGGTGAATCGACAGTTAAGTTCAAAGCCACTCTGGACGTAATCGTGACTTTATTCAACGAACTGGTGAATACGCTTGGAGAAATCAAGAAGGTAGATGAAGCAGTACACGAAAAATACAAAGCTGCAGTCAATTCAGTCTTGGATCAATTAAAGCAGTGATTTAGAGGCAAGAAACTTTAACTGTGGAGGTTGGACAATGACAGAAGAACGATGTGTATGCTGCGGGGAAATAATACCTGAAGGTCTTCAAGTGTGCTTTAACTGTGATCCAAAACTAGAAGAGTACATTTCATTCTCAAAAGGTCAGTGCTTCAAGTGTGGTGCTACACGGTTGATTACAATGCATGAGCCACTGATGGGAAATAAATATAGAGATTTATCAGTAAAATACGACTTAAGAGTACCTCTTTGCTGGGAATGTCATGAGTACGTGCAGATAGAACCATCACAAGAGTACAACAAATATCTCCAGGTACTCATGCAAGAAAAGTTCAATAGAGAAAATGAAAACCTCAATTTTTTAAGGATATTTGGGAGGAATTATCTGTGAAAGCATACATTGCAGGAAAGATAACTGGCAAAGAAAATTACAAAGATGCATTTATAGCAAAAGAAAAAGAATTAATGAGTTATGGCTACATTGTTATGAATCCTGCGATACTTCCATATCCGGGTTTCGAACATCATGAATATATGCATATTTGCAAGGCGATGATTGATGTCTGCGATTCAGTCTATTTCATGAATGACTGGCATGATAGCCATGGTGCAAAGATGGAACTGAGTTATGCGATTGAACAAGGTAAAACAATATGGTTTGAAGAATGGACTGTAAAGTTACTAGATAAAATAATGAATGGAGATGTAGATGCAAGCAAAAGACCTATTGGGCTATATAGAGGATTTAATCAAGAAAGCAGATGATCCTGATAATATTGAGATTTTAATCAACGGTGGAGAAGTAACAAAACTTGAATATAGAAAAGAGATATCAAGTGATGCACTTTCAGAAGAATTTATAGACATAACGTCATAGGGGGACTTAATGAAAAAGCCAGATAAGAAATATGCAATGATAATGGTCTGCAAATCTTGCAGAAAAGAATTGCCAATTGATCAAGAGAAAAGTACTGATAAAGATCAATACTACAAGGAGCGCTGCGAATGCGGTAGTAGAGGGGAGTGGAAGTTCAGTGGGTGAAAATTTTGTATTGTTGGACAAAGCAAAAGGCAAAGCATATGTAGCTGACACTTTTGAAGAAATAAAAAATACGTTAAGCGAACTAACGGAACATGATTTAGAAATTACCAACAAAGAGTGGGAGAAAATACAGTTACTAACACCAGGAGATTTGCCATTTGAAGTTGGAATATATCGCCTTTGTGAAGAATCATTCGAATTTATATAAGGCGAGGTGGAGTAATGGGATTATTAATTGACTATAAATCTATATTGAGCAATCCAGATAAACGAAAAAGGTTAAAGCATATGTACTGGTTGGTGCTATGGTGGGAACAAGAAAAGCGAGGATAATCTATATGAAAATTCATGAACTGAAAATTGAGTCTCAATACCTTAACGCAATAATATCAAGGGAAAAAACGTTTGAAATCAGATTAAACGATCGTGACTATGAGGTTAATGATATTTTAAACCTAAAAGGTTGTGACAACGGAGTTTATACAGGAGTTGGAGCAGTTGTTGAAGTCACATATGCTCATGAGGGGCTTGGACTGCAGGAGGGTTATATTGCAATGTCAATCGAATGCATTTCGTCTGACATTTTATTTAGATAAAGGGGTATGGAAATATGAACAAAACAGGAAGATGGACATTCAATGACAAAGGAAACGAGTACTGGGAAAATGATGATTTTGAAACTAGAAACGATGCGATAGAGGCAGCTTTTGCGGATGAAGACTTTGTAAAAGAAAATGTGTACAAAGAGGATCATGGTGATTATATGCTGCCAATTGCAACTGGCGAAATCAAACAACCTAAAATTTGCGATGAAATAGATTTAGAAGATTCAGTAATTGATTACATTCAATCTCATCATGGTGACAATTATGGAGAATACGGATGTGAGTATTTAGACAATGTTACAAAAGAACAGCGCAACGAACTAAATGAACTTTTAACTAAAGTAATTGATGAATGGGCAACAAGAAATGGGCTTCAACCTTCGCATTATCTGATTGAGAATACTGAAGAAGACGATTATTTGATCGATGAAGGTCAAGCATTGGTATGGGCATTAGAAAGTGGGGTCGGGAAATGAACAACGTCGTACTAATAGGCAGACTCGCACGTGATCCGGAACTTAGATTTGTCCCTGGCAGTGGAATGGCAGTAGCAAACTTCACATTGGCAATAGATAAAGGTCTTACACGTGAGAAGAAGCAAGAATTTGAAGCGCAAGGAAAACCAACAGCGGACTTCATCCGGATTGTAGTTTGGGGTAAACAAGCAGAGAATTGTAGCCAGTACTTAGCAAAAGGCAAACTAGTGGCGATTCAAGGCTCAATTCAAACGAGTTCTTATAAAGCGTCTTCTGGCGAAATGCGTTATACAACAGAAGTGTTGACGAATCGCGTTGAATTCTTAGAATGGGGTGACAAGAAGCCAAGTGGAGATAAAGATGATTTTAGTTTTGGTGCAGAATCGTTTGAGGACTTTCAGTCGATTGAAGACGACGATGATGTGCCATTTTAGAAAGGAGCAACTCATGGGTAAATGCTTTTGTTGTGGGAAAGAGATAAATGGAAATAGATTAACTTGCGTTCCTTGCGAAATCAAATATGGTGATGCATCAGCTACTACAGTTGAGATCTCACAAGAAGAATATCAAAAGTTGCGACATAAAGAGATGCTGTATGATGCGATTGAAAATTCAAACGAGGATTATAATTAAGCGCAGCACATAAATTGTGCATTTAGAGGCATAGGGGGCCAAATGACCAAAGAAAAACTGCAAGAATATAAATGGTTAAGCAAAAATATACTAAGGCTTAAAGAAACTCTATATGAGCTCAATCAACAAAAGGATTTCTTGTACAAATCTCCAACCATTTCTTCTGAGCCACGTAGCTCAATTGTGGAAAATGATAAATTTGCATTAATTCTGGAGAAGATAGAAGAGACCAAAGAAGAGATAAGTAAAAAAATCAATGAAAGGTGCTTACTACTCATTGAAATTGAAAATACGATTGAATGCCTTGACGGGAAAGAGCAATATCTTGTTAGATCTCGTTATACTCAGATTCCGACACATAGTTGGGAGCAAATAGCAGTTGATATGTGCTACAGTATACAACACGTTTGGCACATGCATGGCGAGATTCTAAAAAAGATAAGAGAAAATGAGAGTTCATGACATGTTATTATGATATTGACGAAATTTATTAAATGGTCACTCATTCACGGGTGACCATTTTCATTTCAGAAGGAGGGCAATGTGGGACGAAATAAATACTTGACTCACGTGGAGCCCAAATTGTTCATGATTCAGAGCTGGGCACGTGATGGTGATTCAGAAGAAGTGATTGCCAAAAAGCTTAATGTAGCCTACTCGACGTTCAGAGAATATATTAAAAAGTATCCGGCACTTTCGGCAGTCATAAAAAACAATAAGGACATTGCCGATTACCAGGTAGTTGATAGTTTGCATAAAAAATGTGTTGGCACATATGCAAAAGAGGGCAGAGCCTTTAAATGCAAGCGCGAGTGGTATGACGATAACGGCAAAAAGTGTACAGAAGAATATGTCGAAGTGGTTGAAGTGGACGTCTTTATTCCACCAGATACTATGGCCATGGCAATCTGGTTAAACAATCGAATGCCTGATAAGTGGCGTAGAAATGCCAACAAAGAAAAGTTAGATGCTGAAAGATTCGAGCACGAAAAGAATAAAGACAATAAAAAGTTCTGGTGATCATATGGATATACTTCATAGTTTTTACTGCTCTAAGCCATGGAGAACACTATCGTTTAAGCTTAAGGTTGAACGTGGTGGCAAATGTAATCGATGCAACAACATATTTGATGATATGAAATACCTTATAGGCCATCATACCATAGAGCTTACAGAAGATAATGTGCATGATTCAAGCATATCGCTCAATCCTGTGCTTATAGAGATTATATGCCATGATTGCCACAACAAAGAGCATAGACGTTTTGGTAATAGCCATAACGTTTATATAGTCTATGGTAGTCCGTTATCTGGCAAGACCTCATTGGTGATGGACCTTATGAAGTATGGTGATATCGTACTGGACTTGGATGCACTGTGGAAGGCTGTATCATTTCAACCAGAGTATATTAAACCAAACAATCTAAGGTTCAATGTATTCGCAATAAGAGACACCATACTTGATCAAATCAAGACAAGGTATGGAGAATGGAATGATGCGTATATCATTGGTGGTTATCCAGAGAAGTATGAACGCGAACGACTGGCACAATCATTAGGTGCTGAGATTATATATTGTGAGAGCACGAAAGAAGAGTGTATTAATAGACTGAGAACTAGTGGTAAGTCTGATAAATGGATTAAATATGTCAATGATTGGTGGGATATTGCAGGTTAATACCCCCCGTGGATGAAAACACATTTGCGCGTTCACATACTGAGAGTGCTCCTAGTTGTGACATACGTTGAAATTTTGACTTTTTGTTTCAGAAACTTTCAGAATCAAAAAAAGTGGGTGATAGTATGCAAAGTGCCGAAATAAGTGCCGAAATAGAACGTCTTAAAGCGGAATTTAAAGGCGCTGATGAAAGTAAAATCAGAACTCTTGAGGCTTTGATAGAACAAGCTGCTTATGAACGCATCTATTTGAAAAGACTGAATGAACAGGCGTTTGAAACTGGACTGATAAAAGTACATCCAGACGATCCAAAGATGCAAAGGACGCTTCCTGTTTCAGGCGAAATCGCTAAGCATTCAGCAGCGCTTACAAACATAATGGACAAACTCATGAAGCACCTTGAAGTTGAAGACGACGATGAGGACGAAGGGTTGGATGATTATGAGTGATTGGCAACAGGGTCATAGTTACTTACTCGAGTACTACAACAAATGTAAATCGGGTGAAGTTCTTATCGGTAAGGAACTAATGACTCAATTGGATATGCTCATTGAAGACATGAATGATCCTAAGTATAAATTTGATTTAGACTTAGCGCATAAAAGAATCAAATTTATTCAAAGTGAGTGCAAACATAGTATTAGTCCATTTGCGGGAAAGCCATTCATTCTAGAATTGCATCAGAAAGCGTTTAGAGAAGCAATATATGGATTTTACATGGAGATTGAAGGTCAATGGCTTAGGAGGTTTATCGAAGTCACGTACCTGGTCGCTAGAAAAAACGGTAAAACGACCGAAGTTGCTGCAGACGGCAATGCAGAATTCTTTTGCGGTAATGCCGGAACAAATATATTATGTGCTTCAAATGACTATGAGCAGGCCGGTCTGGTATTCGATGAAATAAACAATATGCGTGAGGAAAGCCCAAAACTTGCCAAGGTTACGCGTAAGAATATCAAAGGCATATTCATGGGCAATCCAAAACAGAAGAATAAAAAAGGCAAATTTAGTCGTCAGAACAAAGCAAAGATCAAGAAACTATCAGCTAAGACTGGCGCTAAAGAAGGCAAGAACGTCGACGTAGCTCTTGTTGATGAAGTCCATGAAATGAAAGATGATAGTTTGGTAAGGCCAATTAAGCAATCTATGTCCACCAAAGACGAACCATTATTTATCGAGATTTCAACAGAAGGATTTACAGAAGATGGCTATCTTGACAAGCGCCTTGCTGAAGCCAGAAGAGTTTTAAAAGGTGAACTGAGTAGACCTCGCTGGTTAATATGGTTATACACTCAAGATAGTGAAACAGAGGTCTGGCAAAACAGAAAATCATGGGTAAAATCGAATCCGAATTTGGGTGTTTCGAAAAAATGGCATTATCTAGATGGGCTTGTTGAAGAAGCAAAAACAAACAGTGCTACAAGAGCGTTTATGTTGGCCAAAGATTTTAATATCAAGCAATCAAATGCTCAAGCCTGGATGCAAGAGGCGGACTTAATTAACGTGGAGACATATGATTTGAATAGTTTTAGAGGTGCATTCTATATCGCAGGGAATGACTTTATGGAGACTACAGACTTATGTGCTTCAAAGCTATTATTGATGAAACCGGGAAGTAAGAAAATCTATTTTCATTCACGCTATTGGATCCCAGAGAGCAAATTGATTCTTTCGCCTGATGACGTTGACTATCGCCAGTGGGAAAAAGACGGATTTCTCTCAATCGTTGAAGGTAACAGCGTTGATACTTCTGTAGTGGCTGACTGGCAGTGGAAGTTACTTGAAGAATACGATTTGAAACCCTACAAAAGTGGTTATGACAATCGATATGCAAAGGATTACATCAATAGGTTTGAAGAAATATTTGGTAAGGACTTATTATTAAATGTGCCTCAAGAAGCAAAGGTTTTGAACAATCCAATGAGACGACTTGAAGCAGATTTAAGAGACAAACTTGTAAATTATAATAATTGTTATGGCGATCTATGGTGTTTTAAGAACACTGGTATAAAAGTCGATTCAATAGGCAGAATACAGCCTGCAAAAATGCATGTTACAAAAAGAATAGACGGCACCGCTGCAGCAGTTGTAGCGTATGCCGTTTTTGAATGGCACAAAAGTGAATTCTTATCGCTAATAGGATAAAGGTGGTGGTGATTTGGGCGTAATAAGTTATTTGAGCAATATCATTCCAGGAAGAGCGAGGTATAAGTCTTACTTGATGGATGGGAAAGCTATACTAACAAGTTTTGGGAAGGATATTTATCTTTCGGACTTTGTAAACAATGCCATCGAGCGCGTGGCATCTGAGATTTCTAAAATTGAAATCAAAAGTGTTGTATCGACAGACGATTATATCAAGATCCAAAACGATGACATCACAAGATTGTTTAGAACGAAGCCTAATCCACTTCAAACGACTAGTGATTTTTTAGCAAATGTTGAGTGGCTAAGAAGAAAGCATCGAAATGCTTTTATCTATCCACAATACACTTTAATCAAGTCAAGGAATGGCCAAATCTACAAGAAATATACCGCAATGTATCCACTCAAACCCAATTCTATTGAAATTGGTATTGGGGATGATGGCAGCATTTGGGAAGTCTTATTTCATTTTGACTCTGGTGAAAGTTTCACGATTCCTTATTCAGAATTGATTCACATGAAATGGCGCCGCGGAGCAAGTACGATTATTGGCGGTGGTGATGACAATGGACAAGGTAATGACTACGATATTCTAAGGACATTGGATGCGCTTGACAAGACGATTCAAGGACTTCCTAAAAGCATTGAAGCAAGTCTGCAGATTAAAGGTGTATTTCATGCCAAAACGCTTGCGGATACAAGCAAAATCAAACTGATTAGAGACGAATTTGAATCCCATATCGCAGAAAGTAAAACAGGAATGATTGCTACTGATCTTGGTGGTGAATTCACTCCGATGAACATTAATGCAACTCAAATACCGGATTCGATTCTTAAATTCATGAAGTCTGTGATTCAAGAAAGGTATGGCGTATCGGCTGCAATTCTATCTGGAGACTATTCTGGTGATCAGCATAGCGCTTTCTATCAAACTGCAATTGAAGACTTCATCGTACAGTTTGAGCAAGCAGCATCGGCGTGCTTATTCTCTCAAAGAGAGCTAGATGTTGGCCATGTTATTAAATGCTATTACGACAAGGTCAATTATTTGTCGACAGATAGTAAATTAAAGCTTGCGGATCTGGCCAAACAAACAGGAACTATGACATTAAACCAAATTAATGAAATGTTTGGTATTGCACCATTTGAAAAAGGAAATAGGCGACTTCAAACTCTTAATCTAGTCAACATTGACTATATTGATGAATATCAACTTAACAAATCAAAACCACAAAGCCAAGGAGGTGTAGCAAATGAAAGCAAATAGTCCTGAACGTCGTCTTATAGAAGTTAGGGCAGTAGGAGAAGATGGCAAGATGACCGTTGAGGGATATGCCATTAAATTTAATACGCCTGCAACGCACAAAATTGGCAAGAGAAAGTTCACCGAAGTCATCAAAGAAGGTGCTTTGTCTAATACCAATATGAAAGACGTACCGATGCGATACAACCACAATGATAACGTGCTCATCATGGCCAGAACTCGCAACAAATCGTTAAGATTAATTGTTAATGAAATAGGGTTATTGGTTCAAGCGGACCTATTAGACACACAAAGCAATAGAGACTTATACAAGGCGATAAGCGAAGGATTGATTGATCAAATGTCATTCGCATTTTCGGTAACTGAAGGCGGCGATACTTGGACCTACAAGGACGATGAAACATATCGCGAAGTTAAACAAATTGAAAGACTGTACGATGTATCGGTTGTGGATACGCCGTTTTACGAAAGTACATCTATATATGCTCGTAGTTTGGAAATACTGGAGAGTATGGAACAACGGCTGGTAAGCTCAAACGAGATTGAGGCACTCAAACTTAGAATTATGATGAAAGGGAAGGTAAACTAGAATGAAAGATAAATTATTGAAATTGATGGCTAAAAAGAGCCAAAGAAAAGCAGAAATCGTTGGTTTGTCAGACAAAACAAGTAGTGTTGAAGAATTGAGAAGTTTTAATTCTGAACTTGACACACTCAATGAAGAGATTAGATCATTACAAGAAATGATCGACGCTTGTGACGATGTTACACCAGATACTGGCGTTGCTGAAAGAACTAATGTGGTCAATGGTGAAGTTCCAAATGTAGTTGTAGCTGGCGCCGGTTCAGAAAAGAGAAAAGCGGACAATTCTGAAATTGAAAAAAGAGTTGAAGCAATCGCTACTGATATGAGAAGTGGTAAAGAAGTTACTATTTCTCAGGATGTTCAAGCCTATCTTGAAAAAAGAGCAGTTACTTCTGCAAACGTTCTGTTAGAGAACAAGTACAAGAGACAAGTTGCTGAAAACTTCAATGAAGTTGCGCAAACTATTGATTTAGTTGATGCTTATTCTCTTGATGGTGGAAATTCATACACTGTTTCTTTCCAATTGACTGACGGTGATGCTGACTATTCAGATGAAGGTGCAACTTATACAAACAGTGAAGGAACCTTTGGCACTGCATCTACTGGTCGTGCTAAAATCACTAACAGTGCAATCGTTTCTGAAGAAGTTGTTGAATTGCCTAATGCTGATTACCTCAACAGAATTGTAAACAGCGTTAGAAAGTCAATCAGAAAGAAAAGTAGCAATCAGATCATCGCGGGCCCAGGCGGTGCAAATGCGCTCACTGGTATTTACAATGCACCAACGGTTTCTATTCCTGCTAGTTACAAAGTTGAAATTGCTTCAATTGACAAGAACACTTTAAGAGCCATTGTATTTGGTTATGGTGGTGATGAAGATGTTGAAGCTCCAGAGACTTTATTCCTGAATAAAAAGGACCTTGAAGCATTTGCAGCAATTGAAGCAACGGATGGTCGTCCTTACTATGCTATTCAATACAATGGCGGTAGTGGATTTATTCAAGAATCAGGTAATGGTCTTAAAGTGCCATATACAATCAATAGCGCATGTAATGCACTCTCTGCAGCAGCTACAGTTGTAGGCACTAAAACGATGGTATATGGAAATCCAAAAGCGTACGAAATGCCATTGTTTGCTCCATTGACAATTAAACGCTCTGATGAACGTTACATTGATCAAGGCAAAATCGGTTTCTTCGGCAAGATTATTGCTGGCGGTGTTGTGAATTCTTACAAAGCCTTCATTCCAGTAGTAAAAAAGTAATTACCGATAGCTCATTGTCCGCGCTGACTATCGGTTCATTAGTTTTATCGCCAGAGTTTGATGCTGATGTTGTTGAATATACGACAACTACATCAAATGCGACTAATACAATCACAGCAACTTCTACAGATGAAACTGCAGTGGTTGAAATACTTGTAGGGTTGACCCCAGTAACGAATGGGACAGCTGCTACATGGGCAAGCGGAGAAAATATTGTCACCATAACGGTTACAAATGGTGCGGTCGAAACAGTTTACACTGTAACGGTCACGAAGGAGTAACATATGGCATTAATCGATGAAGTTAAAAATAAAATTGGCATTTTTTATTCAGATCCGAAAAAAGATGCTGAAATAGCTCAATCGATTAGCGCGGCACAACTATACTTCAAAGGTGCGGGGTGGGATGTTACCACTCCGGACGCTTTGGGGATTGAAGGCATAGCGCTTTTCTGTAAAATGGCACAAAACACTGATCCAATGTTACTTCAAAATCATCCGATTTTGATTAGCTTTATAACACAAGGGAGAGCGAAACCAAATGAAGTTTAATCCAACCACGCCTATAAATCTATATGTAAAAAACAGCAACTACGTTCCTGGAGAAGGACATGAAACTACGTGGCAACTGCTTGAAAGCATCTATAAAAACGCCACTGAAACGGAGCCAGCTCTTAAGACAAGTGTGTTTTACGTTGAATGGAAGGGCGGATTTGGTGACAGACTCATGGCGGCTCAAGCTATCGGTGTCAGTGACATGGCCACTATTAGAACTTTTTATAATCCAGTTATATTTGAAGCTGCAAAGACCAAAGAGGTACTTGTGGTACTAAACTGTGATTCAACTGCATTTATTGAGAACAAACCTAATGTCGACAGCATTAATCTGTATGAAATTTGGGGAGGAATCGACAACGTTGATCAACAAAATCAGTTTATGGAGTTTAAGGTTAGGAGGTACGAAGCCAAATGATGAAAGAAGCACTTGAATTAATACAGTCGACCTTAGATGCTACTCTTGCAGCTAAAAAAATTAGATCCTTTTGGAACAACAGAACTGAAACAGAAGATGCTAATAAACGAGAATATATTGTTTATTCATACTCAGGCGGTGATGTCCCAGATAGTGCAGACGATCATGATTTAGTCAAAAACTGTAGTGTAACGATCAAGTACTATTATGAAAAAACGCTAACTGCTTCAAAATCTGGTCGTACATCAATTCTAGACACTATTAGTTTGATAAAATCGTCACTCGAATCACACGATATCGATGTTTCTGAGCCGTTTGACGCTGGAGACATAAATAGCAATGGTTTCTATGCGGTGATATTCGAGTGCGAGATTTGGAGCGTTGTATGAGTGTAAAAATAGAATTAGGTGATCTTGGAAAAGAAATAGCCAACATCTTAGATGAATATGGCGATGAGGTATATGAAGCGGTTGAAGAAGGGTTAGATGCAGCTGAATCAACCTTGATAAATAGACTTAAATCTAATAGCCCAGAAGGTAAGACCAAGCAATATCGAGCTGCATGGAAATCAAAGGGGAAACGTTATAAACTCAAACGCTATGTTCACAACACAAAGATGGTTCAAAATAGTGAAAAAGAAACAATCCCACTATCTAATATTCTTGAATACTCCGAAGATTCAAAGCATCAAGGCTTAATTAAGCGAACATTTGATGACAGTGTTGAGTCTATGAGTTCAGCATTTATGGAGGCATTCAAGAAGAAAATTTAATTTGTCCGAGGAGGCGAAGTATGTCAAACAAGGTTAAATATGGTTTGAAAAATGTGCACTATGTACCAATCACTGAGGTGAATGGTAAGCCACAATATGGAACTCCAATTGCGCATCCTGGAGCAGTGAGTTTATCGCTTCAAGCGGAAGGTGAAAAACTGGATTTTGAAGCAGATGACACAACTTACTATGAAGAAACCAGTAATAGTGGTTACACTGGTGAACTAGAGCTCGCGCTTATTCATGATCATTTCAGAAAAAACATCATGGGTGAAACAGAAGATTCAAATGGTGCTCTTTTCGAGAATTCAGAAGCGAAATTCATACCTTTTGCGCTTATGTACGAGTTCATGGGTGACGTCAATGCCACTAGACATATTCTTTACAATTGCAACGCAGCACGACCTGAAGTAGCAAGTAAAACAAAAGGCAAGTCAATTGAAGTGTCAGCTGAAAAACTATCTATCAGTGCGAGACCTGCAATTGACACGAAAGACGTTAAAGCAAAACTTACTAAGGGGCAAACAGGGTATGACACGTTCTTCAGCGCAGTCTACCTTAAAAACGCGCCTTTGAATACAGCAACTGTCACTACAGAAGTGTTCAGTAAAGCAGCGCCTGCTGATGTTGAAATTGATACGACATCGACAGCAACAAATGCTATTACAAACGTAAGACTTGATGGCTCTTTGATTCCAGGCATATTCTTAACTGTGACAGGCCTTGATGTCGCAATCGATAGCTCGTATGTGACAACTCTAGATGTTGGCGCATATTCTGTAACTGTCGAATACGAAAAAGGCAATGCGGTTACTGTAGCACTTAATGTAACTGCATAATTTGAATTAGAATGAGACACAATCCACGAGGTGAAACATGGAAAAAGTATTAATTATAGACGGTAAAGAAGTGCCATTCAAATCGACTGGCGCTTTTTTATTGCGCTACAAAGCGCAATTTCAAAGAGACGGTATTGCGGATATGCTCAAGTTATCTGATTCAATCGATGAAGAAACTGGCAAATTCGTAAATTATGATACGGTTGATCTGGATGTTTTCTTCAAACTTATATGGACTCTCGCTAAGACCGCGAATCCGTTTATTCAACCCATGATGGAATGGCTTGATACCTTTGACGAATTTCCACTAGCGGAGATTATACCGGAATTGATGGATATTATTCAGTGTACGATGAAGTCGAGCGCAAAAAAGTCACATCCGGCAACAGCGGCACTATCGCCGGCAGAGCTAAACCGTTAACAACTGAGCTGCTGATGAAGCGTGCGCTTGAAAGAAAGCTCACACTTCAAGATTTCGAAATTTTGACTATTGCTCAGATTGTTGATTACATTCTCTTTTATGACGAAGACGAAAGCGACAATGAAGAAGATGAAGATGATAGAGTTGCGACACAAGACGATTTTGATAGATTCTAAAGGAGGTGGTGAGAGTGGCTGGCAAAAAATTTAAAGGTATTACAATCGAAATTGGTGGAGATACCACGCCACTCCAAAAATCTCTAGAAGGCGTAAACAAAAAAACCACCGATCTTCAGACTGAACTTAGACAAGTTGAACGCCTTTTAAAACTCGATCCATCAAATACTGACTTGATAACTCAAAAGCAAAAGCTTCTTAGTGATGCTATTTCTGGCACAAAAGATAAGTTAGAGTTAGTGAAAGATGCTGAACGTCAAGTAAAAGAGCAATTTGAGCAAGGTAAAGTCGGTGAAGACCAATATCGTGCAATTCAACGAGAAGTTGTAATTGCAGAGCAAGAGTTAAAGAAACTTGAAACAACTTTACAAAGTACAAATGATAAGTGGAAAATTGGTGCAAAAGAGCTTAGTGATTTTGGTGACAAAGCTCAAAAAGCAGGTGAAAAGTTTGCTCCAATTTCTGCAATTGCAGGAGCAGCTGTTGCAGGAATGGCCGCATCTGCTGTTAGTGCTGGTGCCGCTGCAGATGACTTAAATACACTGTCTAAACAGACAGGCATTTCCACAGAGTCATTACAAAAATTTGCGTATGCTTCTGATATAATCGACGTTAGTACAGAGACCATGACGGGTTCGCTTCGCAAATTGACTAAGAGTATGGGCAATGCACAAGATGGTTCAAAAGGTACAGTAGAAGCATTTCAAGAGCTGGGCGTTTCGTTCAAAGATGACGTTACTGGAGAGTTGCGTGACAATGAAGATGTATTTTATGATATCATCGATGCCCTTGGAGAGATTGAAAACGAAACTGAACGTGACAAAATCGCCATGGAGTTATTCGGAAAATCAGCTCAAGATATAAATCCATTGATTTTAGGTGGCGCAGATGCACTAAAGTCACTCGGTGCAGAAGCTGAAGCATCCGGATTAATCATGAGCCAAGAAGCACTTGATGGCGCGAATGCCTTTAACGATGAACTGGATAGTCTGAAAGCAAATGCTAAAATGACGTTCATGGAAATGGGCGTAGATATTGCGACATCATTAACACCAGCACTTCAATCGTTAGCAAGTGGTCTTAAAGATGTTATGGCATGGATTAGAGACTTAAGTCCTGAATCACTTAAATTTATCATGGTAATACTTGCTATGGTTGCAGGTATTGCGCCTTTATTAATTGGTATTGGGAAACTTGCAACTGGGATAAGTAGCATCATGACTCTGATATCTACGGTAAGTGGATTGTTTGCAGCATCAGGTGCAGCAGCAGGGGCTGCCGCGGGAGGTGCTGGATTGTTTTCAGGTGCGATAGCCGCTATAACTGGACCGATTGGAATCGCTATTGCAGTTATTGTTGGACTCATTGCTATCGTAATGCATCTTTGGAAAACAAATGAAGAATTTCGGGACATGATCAAAGAAATTTGGTCAAGTATTCAAGAGGTATTTTCACTTACGATTGAATTGATTAAAGCCATAATTAATGTTTTTATTGAGTGGTTTAAAGCGGTATGGACCAAATATGGTGATGACATAAAGAAAATGACAGATGGCCTATGGCAGGGCATACTTGGTGTAATTCGCGGTATAATAGAAATCATCAAAGGAATAATCCAAGTATTTATAGGCATATTTACCGGCGATTTTGAGAAGCTTAAAACAGGCATCACTACCATTTGGAAAGGACTCTGGGAGGTGATCAGATCTATTGTATCTGGAGCATGGTCAGTTATTTCAGGTGCATTTGGAATATTAAAAACCAATATTACAAGTTGGTTTACTGGCATCGTCACTAGTGCTACAGGTTGGGGGAAAAACTTAATTGGTGGTTTCATTGACGGTATAAAATCCATGGCAGGGGCTGTCGCAGATGCGGTAAGTAATGTCATAGGAGGTGTCAAAGATTTCATTGGATTCAACTCACCATCTAAGAAGGGTGAAGGAAGGAATATTGTCAAATGGGGATCTAACATGCTGAAGGGCTTTACTGATGGTATTTTAGAGGCAATTCCAGAACTCGAAAATACTATGTCAAATGTGATTTCACGACCACAAATGGCAGTCGCAGGTGCTGGTGGAGGTTCTGTTGTCAATTATGTTCACTCAGGTACCGTAAGAGTTGAGGGTGTAAACAACAAAGGTGAAACTGTAGCAGCATGGGATGAGTTTATGGGAGAGTTTAGAAGGGAGTCGAGACGATGACATTGAAATTTGAAACGGCAACCGGAATAAAGCTCGCTGAAGGCATTCGAAATGCAAAACCCAAAGAAATTGACAATAGCAATAGAATTGAGAATACAACATTAGATGGGAAGCCACACGTACAAACGATTGGTGACCCATCTTTTATATTGCAATTTGAAATTTTATGCAATGGTGATCAGCAAGTGCTGATTAACAATGCTTATTCAATAGCTTCGAGAATAAAGTATGTTTTTCAAAATGTTGAATACACTGGAATTTTGAAAAACAAGCCTCAATTCGATAGGTTTGGGAAACTCAAAGCAACTGCTGCAGACACCAAGTTCACAGCAGACATTACTTTAACAATTTTGGAGGAAAATGCTCTATGAGAAGCATACCCGCAGACATCTTGAATAAGATAAATAGCTCAGAGCAAACTAGAGCCAATGACGCGGACCCGCGCCTAAGCATTCAAGTAAGTAGAGCAAAATCTGCGGTAGTAGACTCCACTTATTGGACCGTAGAAACGATCCGGACGATGCCAGGACTAGGCGATATTAGCCTTGCGCCACGTCGCTTGAAAAACTATGGGCGTCCGGATCGCATCTACGAAATACATGTAGAGAATGGCCAAGTAAAAACTACCTTGCGCGAATATCCAGACAAGCAAAAGATAGGATGGCAGCATCAATTCGACCTTGGAGCTGGTTCAGCGGTCGCGATAGCATTTGATGGTGAGTGGGAGTTGTGGCGAAAGAAATGGCGAATTCAAACAAGTGAGAAGCCATGGATATTCTGGGTTGATGCATCAGGTGACTTATACACCCAACTATGGGATGAAGCAGATACCAAAGTACTTCTAGCGAGTGGCGTGGTTAAGGTAAAGGCCATGCGTGGTTGGAAGAACTTCAGCATAGAAGCGGACGACCAAGGCATCGTTTGCGCGTACATTAAATCAGATGGCACCGTGCATTATCGTAATTACTGCAGACAAGGCGATGGCACAACAGTCTGGGAATCCGAAAGAGCATTCACGGCATTCACGGGTGTTGCTCTCAACTTAAATCTCTATTTACTGAACGACTATCGAATGGGTTTCGTCATCCAGGACAATGCAAACCAGATCACTATGCACACATCTGTCCGCAATTGGGCAGGGATGGCCACAACACCTGATTATATTTCAGCAAGTATTCAAGATGTTACATTTGATGTGATACCTGTACTTTACACAGAATCGTATGCAGATGAGCACATCACAGCATCGATATCTGATATTTTCTTCAATGTAGCTGAACCAATTTATCCAGTTCCACAACTTGCAGAGAATGAAGATGAATATACCATTACATTGACATTCAATCACACAATTGATTATGATCTCTCAATAGTCGCAAGTGCATTTTCTATTAAAGATAGTGCAAACGCGACTTTTGCAATTTTAAGTACTGCAGCTGGCGCTTCAAATGCTCAAATTGTTTTCACAATGGCAAACTTCGCAAGTGCATCCGGCAACATGTTCATAGTCTATGACAGAGCTTTGATTGAACTAGACAGTATAAATCAAGGCAGTCGCTTCGCAATAGAATCATTCAGCTTCGAATTTACGCCAGATCTTGAACCACCAGAAGCACATGCAATTGAACACATTAGTGTAAGTATTCTGCCAACATTTGTAGTTCAACAAGTCTATTATCAAAGCGTATACGCGCCGGAAAACATAACCGCAGGCATCACAGATATTTCTTTCGTAGTTACTAAAGTTGGAAACAACCCACTCTAAGGAGGGCATCATGCACGTAAATCAAAAGGTTTTAATCCATAACAAATTTGACATTCTTATTCACGATGTCAATACAGGCGAATTGGTAGGTCAATTCGAATCCTACAACATCGTATTAGATCAAATGTGGACGCGCCTCTGTGGTGGGTCCTCTTATTTTGTAAACATTCACTTCGGTACCGGTGATGGCACACTATCAGCTGCAAGAACATCACTCTTCACACATTTAGGAACAAAAGCCGCAGCTGACGAAGAACAAGTAAAAGCTCTACCAGTTTCAAGATGGAAACGAAAAATCGTCCTGAATCCAGAAGAATTCGTAGGCGCAACTATCACAGAAGTAGGCATCGCATTCGGCGCAACTGCATCAAATCTTGTGACGCATTCAAAACTTAAAGATGCAGAAGGAAATCCGATTTCATTGCCGGCTAAGACAGATACGCAAGTTATTACGATATATGCGACAGTGTTTGTGACTATTAATAATGCTGCAGGTATTACAATGTTGGGTATGCCGTCAAGTAATCAGCTTATCAATTATTTAGTGGGAGGTTCTGCGGCACCTGCAGGGAGTTTTTACTTTACAGAAGCTACTTCAAATGGTGCCACAATTGGGAGCACAGCTTCGGTTTCTTGGTCAGCCGATAACGCAAATAAAAAAAGAAAAACTAACACATTAAGGTTTGATATTAAT
>Ga0075012_10002332_pt1 | contig 18734 bp, 17 predicted proteins | sample All_14_2_FD_71474 | JGI IMG/M metagenome (GOLD analysis project Ga0075012, IMG submission 71474) | Freshwater microbial communities in response to fracking from Pennsylvania, USA - Allegheny Zone_MetaG_DW_15 | ecosystem: Environmental > Aquatic > Deep subsurface > Groundwater > Drilled... | reverse complement strand
TACAAACTCTTCGTTTTTGATATTTGTTGAAATAAGATTAGCATCCTGCTTATGAATTTGAAAAATTGATGCTCTGTTTTTGATGATGAAGAATTTATCGCCAATATTGAACATGTCAGTTATAATCTGATCGCTATCTTTTTCGGTATAATAAACTTCAACTTTGTGTGGTTCTGCACGTTTTATCCTGTAAATGCCATCCACGCCGGCAGCATAAAGGTTGTTGTTGAAGTGATAGAAAAGATAGTATAGTTCAGGCTTTTGCTGCTCAATTTTTGAGTAAACATAAATTCCCTTGACATTTTTCTTGAAGAAACCCAACTCCTGATCGCCACCAACAAATAGTTTATCAAGGTAAGTAATTGCCATGGCTTGTCCAGTTATTGGCATTCGTTCCCAGGCATATCCATCAAAGCTGAACACTCCATTCTGATTGAGGATATACATTGTATTATTATCACCCTGGATTATTTGGAAGTTTTGGGGACTCATGCTTACAGGCAGGGAGTAGTTGGTAATAAAGGGGATGCTTTTTTGAGCATTGGTGTTTAAGGAAATGATTATAGAAACGGCTATAATCAGGCCTTTTCTGATTGTAGAGTCAACTTTTTTCATCGCTTTTTATATATGGAAAAGGCTAGTAAATTACTAATTTTGAATATAATATTAACTTTTTTTGTTTTTTTTTACACGAAACATGAAGCGGTTTAACTTTTTTGTGCTAAATCAACCTCTCTTATACATTATCTGCAATATTTTCCTAAAAATATTTACTTTTGCAAAGTAATTACTATGAACAAACCACTATATATATCATCTTTTCAATTTCGATGTTGCCGTTAACTGGGGCAATAATGCTATTTTGAAGCATTTAAATTTCTATTCTTTTATTCCATAATCTTTGTTTAAAATCACTATCATGGACAGCAAGTTGTTTATTTATAACACACTAACAAGAAAGAAGGAAGAATTCATACCAATAAATCCTGGGCATGTTGGAATATATGTTTGCGGACCAACTGTATATAGCGATGTGCATTTAGGAAACTGCCGCACTTTCATATCATTTGATTTAATATACCGATACCTTTTACACTTAGGATTCAAGGTACGTTATGTTCGTAATATTACAGATGCAGGACACTTGGAGGGAGATCGGGACGAGGGTGATGATAAGTTTGCAAAAAAAGCAAAGTTGGAGCAGCTGGAACCAATGGAAATTGTTCAAAAATATACTCTTGCGTTTAGAGATGTTATGCGAATATTTAACACGTTACCACCAAGTATTGAACCAACTGCAACTGGCCATATAAGTGAGCAAATTGAGATGATTAAACAGATTCTCGAACAAGGCTACGCATATGAGATCAACGGAACAGTTTACTTCGATGTGGAAAAGTATAGTAAAGAGTACCCTTACGGACAATTAACAAACAGAAAATTAGAGGATTTGCTCGAGGGAACACGCGAACTTGGTGGGCAGGATGAGAAGCGTGGACGATTAGATTTTGCACTTTGGATAACTGCAAAACCTGAAACTTTAATGAAATGGCCTTCGCCTTGGGGTTGGGGGTTTCCTGGTTGGCACATAGAATGCTCCGCAATGGGTCGTAAGTATTTAGGCGATACTTTTGACATACACGGTGGTGGTATGGATTTGCAGGCTACACACCATACCAATGAGATTGCTCAATCGCAGGCATGCAATCATAAAGCACCGGTTAAATACTGGATGCATACCAATATGCTCACTGTAAATGGCGCCCGAATGTCCAAGTCCGCCGGAAATGGTTTTTTACCACACGAGCTGTTTACTGGCAATCATCCTTTACTGGAGAAGGGCTATTCTCCAATGGCTGTTAGATTCTTCATGTTACAATCGCACTACAGGAGTACCTTGGATTTTTCTAATGAAGCATTGCAGGCATCAGAGAAAGGTTTTCAGCGTTTAATGTCTGCCAACCGAATTCTCAATAAAATAAAAGCATCGGATAAATCAACTGTAGTTGTTAACGATTTAGCAAGTCGTGTGTTTGAAGCAATGAACGATGATTTTAATAGTCCGGTGGCTATTGCAGTTCTTTTTGATTGGGTTCGAAATATAAACTCGCTTGCCGAAGGCAAGGAAAGTATTACTCAGCCAGACCTAGATCTGTTAAAACAAACTTTTAGAAATATAATTTTTGATATACTTGGCCTTGTCGATGAACAATCGGAAGGATCCAAACAGGAGTTAACTTCAAACCTTATTGATATGCTGCTAAATATGAGGTTAGAGGCTAAGGCTCGTAAAGATTTTTCGACATCGGATAAAATACGCGACGATCTGGCAAAGTTTGGCGTAGTAGTTCGCGATAGGAAGGATGGCTTTGATTGGGAAATAAGCTAACAATTCATTTTGTGTACAATGAATAAGCCCCGCAAGGGGCTTTTTTTATTTTTGTCAAGTAATTTTTATACTACTGACATAGGGTTGACACTAATGCATTATTTATTTGTGCATAAATCACTATAAAATTCAAAAAATGAAAAGGTACATTTTAACATCAATTTTAGCGGCAATTGTTGGATTTGCTGCAAATATGGCCGTTGGCTTTATTTTTATCTACTTAATTCCATCGCTAGAGGGAGAGTATGGGAATACTTTGATTTTCCGTCCATGGGAAGATCCCTTTATGAGCCTTTACTTCTTGCATCCATTTTATATTGCTTTCGTTCTTGCTTGGATATGGGGTAGAACTAAATCGCACTTTAACGGTAAAATTTCAAAACAAGCATTTATCTTTACTAATATTTACGTGTTAGTTGCAACAATTCCGGGGTTAATGCTTTCGATAAGTTCATTTAAGATTTCGGTTGCAATTACTTTGAGTTGGGCTGTTGGTGCTTACATTCAAACCTATTTTATGTCGTTAATATTTGCTAAGAACCTAAGATAATTTGTCAAAAGTTAGCATTTTTATTAAAGAGTATGAGCAATGCCAAGGTATATAGATGCTAAAACAATTCTCAGTAGCGTAAAGCAAAAGCCCGATCCTTACTTCGGGCTTAGCTATAGCATGAATCTTTACCGTGGTTGCCAGCATGGATGTATATATTGCGATTCCAGAAGCGCGTGCTATCAACTTGGCGAACTATCAGACATACGAATTAAAAAAGATGCGATTACAATACTTGAAAAGGAACTGAAAAGCAAAAGGAATAGAGGTACAGTGGGGTTTGGTTCAATGAACGATTGCTACATGCCTATTGAGCAAGAATGTTTGCTCACTCGAAGTGCTTTGGAATTAATGGTTAAGTATCGATTTCCGGTTCATATTATTACTAAAAGTAACCTTGTAACCCGCGATATCGACCTTTTTGACAAGATTACCCGTGTTTACTTGGCAATATCGCTCACAATTACAACATCATCCGACGACTTGAGCAAGATTATTGAGCCAAATGCCCCAGTTTCTAGCAAACGCTTCGAGGCAATTAAGCAACTTTCAAGTGCAGGTATCTATTGTGGGATTACTTTTATGCCAGTTCTTCCCTATATAAATGATAGTAAACGCAATGTTATTGAGATATTGAAAATGGCCAAGGATTCTGGTGCTAGCTATGTAATTCCATTTTTTGGAGTTACAATTCGCGATGGTCAGCGCGAGTATTTCTATAATCAACTCGACAAGCATTTTCCACAGCTAAGAGAAAGATATGAAAAAGATTTTGGACAAAAGTATAGCTGTGTATCACCTAATTCTAAAGAGTTGTACGGTGTCTTTTATGAAATGTCTTTAGAATACGGTATTTCTAGTCAAATGAACTTTTATAACCCCGAGAATCCTATTCAGCAAAAACTTATTTTCGAGTAAAACACAAATATTAAGATTAGTAAAACAAGCTAATACATAACAGTTATGAATACTATCAAAAACGACCCAAGTTTAATTGCTTTTTGTGGATTATACTGCGGAGCATGCAAATCATACATAAATGGGAAGTGTCCCGGGTGCGAGGGAAATCATAAGGCAAGTTGGTGCGATATACGAAAATGTTGTATGGGTAAGAGCATAAAGAGCTGTGCCGACTGCAATGAGTTTTCCGATGTAAAACAATGTAAAAAGTATAACAATTTTGTGGCGAGAGCAATAGGATTCATTTTACGTTCCGACAGACCCGCTTGTGTCGATAAAATTAAACAGGATGGTTACGAAACCTTCGCAAAATATATGAGCAGCAATGGTTTTCAGACTATAAAAAGGAGTTAAAAGTACTCAAGGATCAGGTGTTATTGTTCATTATTTAAACTGTTTCATTTTCAAAATTTACTTGTATCTTTAAGTTTATTTTTGAAAAACGAAATATGAAGTACAGGGTTTTTCTTTACATTTTCATGCTTGGTTTTTTGGCAAATGCTCAAGCGCAAACCAAAGGCATGTTCGAGGCTCGCAATGGAGTTATAAATATTGGAAGTTCAAATATCCTTTCAAATGAAAAGATAAAACTCCAAGGCGATTGTGAATTTTATTGGAATCAACTGCTAGAACCTAAGGATTTTTCTGATTCTGTGAAAAAATTTACACCTCAATATGTAAAAATCCCTAAATCGTGGACAACCTATAAGGTAAACGGGAACAAACTTCCCAACAAGGGCTATGCTACATATCGTTTATTTATTCGTAAGGCTGCGGATGTAGAGAAAACCATTTATGGCTTAAAGCTCTCTAGTATATTTTCAAGTTATAAGTTATGGGTTAATGGGAATCTGGTTGCCGAAGTTGGCAAGGTTGGCAAAACAAAGGAGACCTCGGAAGCGGCCTTCAAGTATCACGATGTGCCTATAGTTGCTGAACCATCGTTGGGAAATACTGATAGTGTTGAAATCGTCATTCAGGTTTCAAACTTTAAGCATCAGCGTGGGGGGTTACATTTTCCAATTTATTATGGTAAGTATGATAACTTGCTTGCCGATACCCGATGGATGGATATACTTAACATGGTTATTGTTGGTATAATTTTTCTGATAGGAATTAACCATTTAAGTTTATTTTTGCTTCGCAAGGAGGATAAGTCTAATTTGTACTTTAGTATTGTCTGTCTGGTTATGATTTTGCGTAACGTTTCAACTGGCGATAGAATTATAACTTATATTTTCCCGAATTTAAACTGGGAGGTACTATTCAAACTCGATAACCTTTCTGGGTTTGCGACGATACCTCTATTTGCCCTTTTTATATATGATTTATTCCGCGAGGATTTTTCTAAAAAACTGCTTCGTGCTTATCTTTATATTGGAGTTGCTGTATCGTTATTGGTTATTCTTACACCAGCAAACTTATACGGTAAATTCCGTACAATTTTTGAACTATACGTACTGGTTGGGGGGCTTTACCTTACATTTGGCATTCTCCTAAAGGCCACCCTTCGGAAACGGCCGCATGCTGTTTATACGTTCATCGGCATGTTTATTCTTTACTCAACAGCAATTAACGATGTGTTAAGCAGTATGGGCATAATACAAACAGCCTATGTTGCTCCATTCGGTTTGGTTGCATTTATGATTTTGCAATCCATCAGTATTAACATAAAATCGGCACGTGCCATAAACCATAACGAGGTACTTGGCGTTCAGCTTCAACACGAAAAGGAAAATCTCGAGAGAAGAATTGAGGAGAGAACTAGAGAGCTGCAATCGCAACACGATATGCTGATTCAGCACCAAGAGAAGGAGAAGTTGCAGGTATGGATTAACAATGGTGTAACCCAACTCAACGAAGTTATTACTAATAATAAGGATAATTACAAAAATCTTTGTACAAGCGTGCTCTCCGCATTAATTAAATACATCGATGCAAAAGCTGGAGCCGTTTATGTTGTGGAGGAAGAAGATGGTAATAAATACCTTAAACTAATGGCCGATTATGGACTAACAAGTGAGGCGAGGGTTAAAAATGAGCAGTTGCAAACCGATAGCGGATTGGTTGGGGCAGCCTACACATTAAATCAGATTCAGTTAATTACCGATATCCCCGACGATTATTTTAGAATTAACTCAGGATTGGGAAGCGCTGCTCCAAAGAATTTATTATTAACTCCGCTAACCTTCGATAATCAGGTATTAGGAGTAGTTGAGTTGGCTAGTTTTAATGCATTATCACAGGCCGAAATAGATTTAGTTGAAAAAGTAGCCTACAATGTTGCTAACAATATCCACAATGTGGTGATGAATGAGCAAAATATTAAATTGATTAATCAATTTAAGGAGAGCTCAAGGCAAATGCAGGAAAACGAGGAGCGTATGCGTCAGAACTTGGAGGAGTTAGAGATTATCCGGGAGCAGTACGAAATGTTAAGGAACGAAACTGTTCACCGGAATTAGAGAGCATCAGCAATAAGAAAAGCACCCAAAGGTGCTTTTTTTCTGATTGTTATAGATTATTTAGTTTTGTTTGAGCTCTATGAGGTTGAACTCAACCTTATTAATTAGTGCTTTATAGTCGTTGCCTGCAAAATAGATATCTTCATCATCCTCTTCAAAGTACCAATTTATGGTAACTTTGGTTCCCGTGTCAATGGCCATTTTCTCAAGTTTTTTCATTATATCGAAAATTCTTTTCGAAGAACTTGTGTTGAAGTATTCAAACTTCATATGTACCAAGGTTTCTGGGAGTGGATTTTGTGCATACTCATCAATCCAGCGAAGAATTGGCTGGTAGAAGTCAATCACATTCTCGGGAATCGATCGACCTTCCATTTTTATAACCCCGATAGTATGATCGAAGTTAATAAAAGGGGTGGTTGCTGTTTCTTTTAATTCAAACTTTACCATTTAAGCCAATTTTAAACAAATATGCAAAAAAAAATTATATTAAGAAAATTCTTGTAAAATTTGGTAATCCTCGCCATGTCCATTTCTAACAATGGCATCCCAGTATCGTGCGGTAATTATTGCTTCATTTCCGCTTTTTTTGTTTTTAATCTTGATTCGTCGGGTTCGTTCCTTTTCTGTTTCAAGCTCTTCGAAGTTAAAGGGCAGTTTTAACATCGACTCAAAATCCTTGCCGAGCTGAAGCACCGATTCATCATCCTCTTCGAATCTCCAGTTAACAATAACTTCGGTATTTTTGCCGTGGGAGTCTTCCAATTTGCGAAGCAACTCGTTGATGTATTTATTCGAACTGCTGTTGGAGTACTCTAAATATATATTAACATGAGTTTTGGGGGCAGCGTGGTGTGTATAGTTCTCAACCCATTCCAGAAGTGGTTGCCAAAACGAAAATGGATCCTCAGTAATAGAGCGACCTTCAATTTCAAGAAAACCATCCTCCGTAAAGTTTATATAAGGGCAATCGGTTGTTTTGTCTAAAAGAATCCCCATGAAAATATTGTTTGTTAATTGTTTAAAGATATTACTTCGCTGCCAAATATTCAAAATTATCGATATTTTTTTATCAATTCATATTTTAAGGTTACGAATTGTAGAAAAATTTATTTTAACGAAGTTTCCTTTGAGAAGAATGAGATCAGCTCTTTGTAGTTTATCAACTTAAATATAAACGCAGATATAAAGCTTAGGAGTAATGCAATTATGTAATTTATGCTTGATTTATCATCGATATAACAAAGCAATGCTGTTATGGCAATCGATGTGATTGCAAAGGAAATAAATCTGATCGCAAAATTTTTTGCCAAGTTGAACTGGAAAAGCTTAATGGAAAACCATATCGAGAGCGATGCAACAAATCCATTTGTAATTAGATTGCCATATGCTGCACCTAAAATTCCAAACCTCTTAACAAGGAAAAGTTGTACACTAATCCCTAGAACAACCGCTGCAAACGAAATGTAATTAAGCGTTTTAAGTTCACCCTTTGCGGTTAGCAGTGTTCCAAAAACATACCCCATAGCAATAAAAATGAAGGAGCCCATTAGCACTCCCAAAATATCTGAGGAATAAACTGCATGCTCGTGGTATAGTATATCCATAATGTGTCCTCGGAATGCGAATGTTGGAATGGAAAAGGACACAACAGGAACCAAAAGAAGCACTAGCGAAAAACCAACAAAGGAGCTGATCTTAGTGCTATTTTTAATCATTCTGGAGAAAATTGGAAGGAGTAGGCTGGCAAATAGGAAAGGAAACATGTTTGCAGCGTCAATTAAACGGAATGCTTGGGCATAAATTCCAGCAGCAACATCACCGTTTGGAAGGATTCTTTCGATAACAACCGAATCTACTCGACTATAAACGGTCATTAGCAATACTAGCATTGCGTAAGGGAAACTACTCCTTAGCATCGATAAAGAAAACGGTAGCTCAAATTTGAACGAAATTGACCCAGTTTTACCTATTACTATTATAAATGCAATTATTGCAGTTGCAACATAGGAGATTGTTTGTGCTAAAACAAAATACTCGATAGTAAAATCGTATCTAAAGATGTTCGACCAGAGTAGAACGCTACATATTAAAATCATCAATGTTTTGTCTAGTACTGATAGTACACTATCGAGCTTAAAAAAATGTAATCCGTTCAGGTTCGATCGAAGGTAAAGTATTAAGGATGATAAGAATTGATTGAAAACGAGTAAAAGTAGAAGACTTATTTGGCGGTTGTTATAGCCTAAGCTTAAGGCCATAAGTATAGTAATTAGGGCATACCCTAAGGCCAGAAAAATTTTTATTCCAACAATATTTGAAAAATACTTACCGATTAGTTGTGGGTATCGGCTAATCTCTCTGTTGTTAAAATTGGTAATACCTAAATCTAGTAGAATGTTAAGTAGGAGTGAGAAGTTAAAAAGAGTATAAAACATCCCGTATTCTCCTGCACCCAGTAAGTTTTGCACACTTCTATCAATGCCAAATATCCAAAATGGTTTAATCAGGATATTTAGTAATAACAAAAGAAGGAGGTTCGTTGTAAAAACTCTTTTCACCTTAATGTATATAATTACTCAAACCTACAGAAATTTAAAATTAGTCCGCCATGTTAGCTTTAAAAAAACGAAAATTGGTTTAAAAAAAGTTTTTTTTGAAGCATTTATTCTATGGATTGATGTTTATCGGTTTAATTGTACTGTTCGTACCCTATACATTTTCAAATTTTGCAAATTGAACGAAAAATTCTGTAATTAGCTCTAAAATTTTTTTAATGCGAATAGCTGTAAACACACGACTACTTTTAAAGGGGAAACTAGAGGGGATTGGATGGTTTACCTTCGAAAACTTTTTGCGAATTACCCAGCAACACCCCGAACATCAGTTTTTTTTTATTTTTGATAGACCGTACGATAAGAGTTTCATTTTCTCGGATAATATTACACCAATTGTATTACGCCCTCAGTCCAGACATCCGTTTCTTTGGTATATTTGGTTCGAATGGTCGGTATATCGGTTCATCAAAAATAATAGTATTGATGTATTTGTGTCGAACGATGGTTATATCTCGCTAAAATCAAAAATCCCGCAATTGGCTGTAATTCACGATATAAACTTTCATTACAACCCTCAGGGATTACCGTTTCTAACATCATGGTATTTAAACCATTTTTTCCCAAAGTTTGCGGCAAAAGCTACTCGAATAGTTACTGTCAGCCAGTCATCCAAAAAAAGTATTGTTGAGAGTTATGGTATTAAAGAGGATAAGATAGATGTAGTTTATAATGGAGCAAGTGATGTTTTTAGGCCATTAACTCAGACCGAAATATCAAATGTAAGAGTGGAGATTTCAAGCGGTGAACCTTATTTTGTTTTTGTGGGCGCATTTAATCCCCGAAAGAATGTTGGAAGCCTAATTGAGGCTTACGCTGTATTTCGCGAACAGGTGCAAACGGCTGTAAAGCTAGTTTTGGTTGGTGAGCCAATGTTTAAAACAAGTGAAATTAGTCGGGCTTATGAACAGAGTCGGTTTAAGCACGACATTATCTTTGCAGGTAGGAGAGAGGTGGAGGGCCTTAGAGATATCGTTGGCGCTTCGTTAGCAATGATTTATCCATCGCACTTTGAGGGATTCGGAATACCAATTTTGGAGGCAATGAAGTGCGACATTCCTCTTGCCGTCTCAAACACTACATCGATGCCCGAAGTTGCTGGCGATGCTGCAATTTATTTCGATCCTGCAAATGTGCAATCAATTGCCGACTCTATGGTTCAACTCTTTAACTCGAATGAGTTAAGAAATCGCTTAACTGCAAATGGACGAGTTCAGCGCGAAAAATTCAGCTGGGATATTGCTGCCGCAAAACTTTACGAAAGTATATTAAAGTGTTTGGAGTAACCTCGAATTATGAAACACCCATGATAAGGTTAATCTCAAACGTAAGTGAACAAAATATAGGTGCTCCATTTTCTCCATTATTATTGAAATGAAATTTAATACACAAATAATTAACTAAGTGTTCTGTTTGGATGAAAACATTTTGCATTGAAGGTAGAACTGAGGCTGGTTGCGATGAGGCAGGAAGAGGATGCCTTGCGGGCCCAGTTTTTGCTGCAGCAGTAATACTTCCTTCAGACTTTGATTGCCCGTTGATTAACGATTCCAAGCAAATTTCTGCCAAGCGTAGAGTTGAGGTTCGGGAGATCATTCAAAATTCTGCGCTTGACTGGGCGGTTGCAAGTGTTGATAATACAGAGATTGACAAGATTAATATTCTAAACGCTTCAATTTTAGCGATGCAAAAAGCTGTAGCAGGGTTAACTAAAGTTAAGCCCCAGCATCTTTTAGTTGATGGAAATAGGTTTAAGCCTTTTGCAGGTATTCCACACACATGTGTAATTCATGGCGATGCAATTTATCAAAGCATTGCTGCAGCGTCTATTTTAGCCAAAACTTATCGCGACGAGTTTATGGATAGAATTCATCAGGAATTCCCTCAATACAAATGGAACGAAAACATGGGCTATCCAACCAAATCGCATCGCGATGCTATAAGAAAATTTGGGGTTACACCCTATCACCGCTTAACATATCGACTGTTAAATAACGATACTCAGCTTAAAATTCCGCTTGAGATTAAACCATAATAGTGTTAATTTGTCGAATCATCAAAATAATTACTTAACCTAAAATAATAAAAATGAAAAAACGTTTGCTAGTTCTAGTTGCCGGATTTTTCTTTGTTTTCGGCACTATTGCCAAGGCCGATGAAGGCATGTGGCTTCTTCCGTTGCTAAAACAGCTCAATATTGAGGCTATGCAACAAAAAGGATTTAAGTTAACAGCAGAGGATATCTACAATGTTAACAATTCCAGCCTGAAGGATGCCATTATTATCTTTGGAGGAGGCTGTACCGGTGAAATTATCTCAGATAAAGGACTTATTCTTACAAATCACCATTGTGGATACGGTGCGATTCAGCAACATTCAACACCCAAAAATGATTATTTGGCCGATGGATTCTGGGCAAAAACAATGGAAGAGGAGATTCCAACCCCAGGCTTAACTGCAACATTCCTTGTGCGTTTGGAGGATGTTACAACACAAATTAACTCTGCTTTAAATGCATCAATGACAGAGGCTGATAGAGATAAAGCTATTGCTGAAGTTGGCCGTAAAATTGCAAAAGAAGCAACAGAAGGAACACATTACAGAGGAATGGTTCGTAGTTACTTTGGTGGCAACCAATTTTTTCTCCTTATCTATGAAGTGTTTACTGATGTTCGTATGGTAGGCGCACCTCCTTCATCAATTGGTAAGTTTGGTGCTGATACCGATAACTGGATGTGGCCACGCCATACCGGCGATTTTTCCATTTTCAGAGTATACGCAGATAATGCCAACAAACCTGCATCCTATTCTAAGGAAAACCTTCCTTACAAACCAAAGCATTCATTGCCAATTTCCATTAAAGGTGTTAAGAAAGGTGATTTTGCTATGATCATGGGTTATCCCGGAAGCACTCAACGTTATATGACATCCGCCGAGGTTGATGAACGGATAAAGGTTACCAATGCAAATCGAATCTACATCAGAGGTATTCGTCAGGATATTTTATTAAAAGATATGCTTGCCGATAATTCTATCAAGATTAAATATGCGTCAAAATATGCAGGATCGAGCAATTACTGGAAAAACTCCATTGGAATGAACAAAGCGCTTAAGCGTTTAAAGGTTATCGATTACAAAAAATCCAACGAGGAGGAGTTCATGAAATGGGTTAACGCCAACCCCGAAAGAGTAGCGAAATATGGAGAGGCGCTTAATTTGATTAACGATGCGGTTGCTAAACGTAAAGATTATCTTCATGCAACTCAGTACTACGGAGAGGTTTTTCGTGCAAGCACAGAACTTATATCTTTTGCAGGATTTGCAACACAGCTTGTTGAGCCACTTAAGTCTGGTAAAAAGGAAGATATCGAAAAAGCAATCAGCGGGATTAGGAACCGTTCGGTAGGTTTTTATAAAAACTACAGTGCTTCAACCGATCGTAAAGTTTCAAAAACAATGTTTAAATTATTTGCCGATAATATTTCTGCACAATTCCAACCGGACATTTATCAAACAATCAACGGTAAGTATAAGAAGGATTACGAAAAATTTGTAGATGATGTTTACAATAAGTCAATATTTGTAGATTCTACAAAACTATATGCGTTTTTGGCTAAGCCAACTTTAAAGGCGTTGGAGAAAGATCCAGCATTTGTAGTAGCACAGTCAATTCTCAAGAAGAGTGAAGAACTCTTTAAAGTTATTGAACCTTTAAACTATCAATTGCAAAAAGGTCAGCGACTTTTCATTGCTGGTGTTCTTGAAATGAACCAAGGTAAAGCAATGTACCCCGATGCAAACTCGACCATGAGATTAACCTATGGCGAAATATTAGATTACTATCCAATGAACGCTGTTCATTACGACTACATTACGACTCTTGATGGCGTTATGGAAAAAGAAGATCCAGACAATTGGGAATTTGTTGTTCCACAAAAGCTAAAGGACCTTTATAATGCCAAGGATTATGGTCGCTATGCCGAAAATGGAAAAATGCCCTTGGCATTTATATCAACCAACGATATCACTGGAGGGAACTCAGGTAGCCCAGTTATTAATGCTAATGGTGAGTTAATTGGTTGTGCATTCGATGGCAACTGGGAAGCAATGAGCGGCGATATCGTTTTTGAGAAAAATCTTCAGAGGACAATCAGCGTGGATATTCGCTATGTGCTTTTCATAATTGATAAATATGCAGGCGCTACTCGATTAATTGATGAAATGAAAATTGTAGAATAATTCTTATCTACTTTTTAAAAAAGGGGGAACAAAATTCCCCCTTTCTTTATAAATATTCATGTACTCAATTTGGCATGTTCGTGAACAGGAAATAATCGTTCATCAAAATACCCTTATAAATTGCACTATTTAATAGATGAAAGAACTGTTGGCAATCTTTTTTTTTGTAATTTTTGCTCTAATTCCAATAGGATTTTTTAATTTGGTACCAAATTACGAATTGTACCCGTGGAAAAAAAGGAAGTATTAATTAGCCATTACGGACCGCTCTCCTATGAGGAGATAGGTTATTTGCTAAATAAAATGACGGCGATACTTGATCGGTATGCTTTTGGCATTACTGTAAAAAAGAAGGTGTATGCTGCCATGGTTGAGAGTTTGGAGAATATTTATAAACATCAAGATGTTATAGATGGGAACTTAAACTATTTGCCAAAATTTAGCCTCCAACTCGACGAAAAATACATATGCTTAACAGCTTCTAATTCCATTGCTAAGGGAAAAACCCCTTCGCTAAAGGAACGATTGGACAAGGTGAATATGCTGGATAAGAATGGGTTAAAGGATTACTATAAGGAAATCATCCTAAGCGGGAATGTTTCGCAAAAAGGTGGAGCAGGCTTAGGAATTGTTAACATTGCAAAAGTTACCGAAAACAAGCTTGAGTACACTTTTGAGGATGTTGACAATAATCATTCTTATTTTACTTTGAGAATAAAGGTTTTACATAACACACAACAATTCTAAAAGTTATGGAACCATTGTACATAGAGCCCAGCGAATTTACACCAAGAGTCTTGCTAGATCCAGTGAATTCGGTATTTGAAATCTCAGGTTTTTCGCGTCCTGAAAATGTGGTTGGATTCTACAAGCCCATTTTAAAGTGGTTAGAGGATTATAATGAGATTGTTCTCAGCAATAATACTGAATTCAGCAAGAGTAATCTTGTTGTAAACCTAAAGATGACTTACTTTAATTCGGCTTCTTCAAAGTTTTTACTGGACATACTTCTTGAGTTTATGAAGTTTCACTCCAAAGGAAATGTCGTAGAAATAAATTGGTTTTACGATGAAGATGATGATGAGATATTTGAATCGGGAGAAGAAATTTCTGATATGATAGGATACACTTTTAACTTTATCCCAATTTCACCAAATTCTTAAATATAGGTTTAAAATCAACATAAAGATTCTATGAATCCGCTCAAGATTGAACAAACCAATGTTTCTCCATTCGTAAACTTTGATACAAGTTTAGGAACGTATATATTAGCTGGATACTCACGCCCCGAAAACGTTAGAGATTTCTATTTCCCAATTATTAATTGGCTCGATGAATTTAAGAAAACCCTTATAGAGTCAAAAAAGGCAGAAAAATCTATTGATCCAGTTAATTTTGATTTTAAATTTATCTATTTCAACTCATCTTCGGCTAAGTTTTTATACGATATAGTAATTTTATTAAACGATATGCAGAAGGAAGGACTTCCTATTAATATAAATTGGTATTACGATAAAGATGATGACGAGTTGCGTGAGGCTGGGGAAGAACTTTCCGATATGGCTCAAGTCCCATTTAAGTTTTTCGAAATTAACGCGTAATCCAATAGCAAAACTGACAACTCTAATGGAAGCAAATTTTGCTTCCATTATTTATAACCAACACGATGTCAAGAATTTTTGAAATAAAAACTACAATAATAGGTTCAACGCCCCCAATTTATAGAGTAATAAAGTTGAATGGTGACACGAACCTTCAGATTTTACACGAAATACTTCAGGCAGTTTTTAACTGGGGGAATGTACACCTGCACTACTTTAGCGATTTAAGTGGAAATATAATTAAGGGTGAGGAGCAAACATTACTATGTGATGTTTTAGCTGAAAAAAAACCTATTGTATATGTATATGACTATGGCGATTCATGGACAATAAATGTCGAATTACTTAATAACGACTCGCAAAATAGTAGAATCCGACCAATCTGCACTAGCGGTGAAAGACAATCGCCCCCAGAGGATTGCGGTGGAATGGTAGGCTACGAGGATGCTTTAGACCTTTTAAAACACCACAATACTAACACTCTTAGGAAATATCCTCTTATTGCTGAATGGTATGGAGAAGATTACGATCCAGAGTATTTTGATATAAACATTGCAAATAATCGTTTGGCTAATATTGTGCTCAGGTAAAATATGGAGCCAGAAAGTTATCGTGGCGATCCGCTCGTTTACAAAACCCTAAAAACATTAGGTGTCCCTTTCGAATACCACGAACATCCACCAGCACACACAGTTGAGGAGGCCGCTAAGTACTGGGAAGGAATTGACTCTACCCATTGCAAGAATCTATTTTTCAGAAATCATAAAGGCAATAGGCATTACCTTGTTATCCTTGAATATACTCGACAGTTGAATATTCATGATCTGGAAAAACTTCTCCGGCAGGGTAAGTTAACTTTTGCATCCCCCGAGAGAATGATGCGATTTTTGAAAGTTTTACCCGGTTCTGTTTCTCCATTTGGCCTTTTACACGATAAAGATAACCATGTACATTTATTTATCGATTCTTCGCTCAGACAATCACACCATCTTAGTTTTCACCCAAATCTCAATACTGCATCGCTGGTTATACCCACCGAAGGATTTTACCGCTATTTAGATCATGTCGGAAACTCTTACGAGTTTATAGATGTTTAGCACCTGCTAAAAGTAAAAATCCCCCTAAGCATATAGCCCAGAGGGATTGGTTGTTATAGTAATTGTTAGGAATTATCCGCACTTTGAGTGTCCACAATTCTTACAGTGCAAACAACCTTCTTGGTAAACCAGCGATTCTGATCCGCATTCTGTACACTTTTTACCTGTTTTGGCCTTTGTTCCATCGGGAATGTACTTCCTCAGAGCTCTCTCAACACCAGCCTTCCATGTGTTAATTGTTTCGCTGTCTAATCGGAGCGACGATACAAGGTTCACTACATCTGGGATTGGCATTCCATTTCGAAGTACGCCGGAAATGAGCTTTGCGTAGTTCCAGAATTCTTTGTTGAACATATGGGATAGGCCGCCAATTGTATTGGTGTATCCGTACTTATCAACATACTGAAAATCGTACCGGCTGCCATTCTCATCCTTAATCTTGATAATTTTGCCTTTAGTAACGGCTTTTGGAATTGGAAGAACATCATCCTCGGTTAGTCCAGTAAATACCTCGTATGGTCTATTCTCATAAAGTCCTACGAATGCAACCCAGTCCTCATGGTTATTTTTGAAACGAATAACATCGCACTCTAGTACTTGAGGACGTTTATTCGGGAAGTTCTCATTTTCTTCAACCTTTTCTTTCTTGTTGGAAATAAGAACACCTTCACGTGAGCCTTCGCGGTAAACCGTGCAGCCCTTACATCCGCTTTCCCATGCAGTCTGGTAAACCTTTGCAACAACCTCTTCGGTTACATTTTCTGGAAGGTTTACTGTAACGCTAATGGAATGATCTACCCATTTTTGGATCATACCTTGCATACGCACCTTGCTAACCCAGTCAACATCGTTTGAGGTGGCTCCAAAATAGGGTGATTTTTTCACAAGTTCTTGTACCTGTTCATCGGAATATGATTTCACCTCGTCGGGGTTGTAGCCATTAACCTCCATCCATGTTAAGAACTTATGATGAAACACAATAAATTCTTCCCAAGAGTCGCCAACCTTATCGGTAAAGGAAACCTTAACATTTTTATCGTTTGGATTTACTTTTCTACGACGCTTGTAGTATGGCATGAAAACAGGCTCTATACCTGATGTTGTTTGCGTCATTAAGCTTGTTGTTCCTGTAGGAGCAATGGTTAGGAGTGCAATATTCCTGCGTCCGTACTTAACCATTTCGTTATACAACTCTTCATCTTCATTTTTTATTCGGTTGATGAATGGGTTGTTTTTTTCGCGTTGTGCATTGTAAATAGGGAAGGCTCCACGATCCTTTGCCAAGTAAACCGATGAGCGGTACGATTCTATGGCGAGCGATTTGTGCACCTCAACAGCAAAATCGGTGGCAATTTCGGAGCCATAGGTTAGGTTTAAAGCAGCAAGCATATCGCCTTCGGCTGTTATGCCTATACCGGTTCTGCGACCCTCTATGGTCTTATTTCTAATTTTTTGCCAAAGGTTACGCTCAACAGCCTTTATTTCTTCGTCTTCAGGATCGTTGCTGATTTTTTCCTGAATAGCATCAATTTTTTCTAACTCCAGATCAATAATGTCGTCCATGATTCGCTGGGCGGCATGTGCATGTTTTTTGAAAAGTTCAAAATTGAACTTGGCATTTGGTGTAAAAGGATTTTCTACGTAGCTGTATAGGTTAAGAGCAATTAAACGACAACTGTCGTAAGGGCAAAGGGGAATTTCGCCGCAAGGGTTTGTAGAAACGGTTCTGTAGCCTAAGTCCGCATAGCAGTCTGGAACTGACTCCCGAATAATTGTATCCCAAAAAAGAACGCCTGGTTCTGCTGATTTCCAAGCATTGTGAATAATCTTTTTCCAAATATCGGCGGCGTTAACTTCTTGACGATATTTAGGGTTTGATGACTCAAGAGGGTATTGTTGTACATATGGTTTGCCAGATATGGAAGCGCGCATAAATTCATCATCAAGTTTTACCGATACATTTGCCCCGGTAATTTTCCCTGCCTCCATCTTTGCATCAATGAATTTTTCCGAATCGGGGTGCTTTATCGAGATACTTAGCATTAAAGCACCTCTTCGGCCATCCTGTGCAACCTCTCGAGTTGAATTGGAGTAACGTTCCATAAATGGGACTACACCTGTTGAGGTTAGTGCGCTATTTAAAACTGGGCTTCCTTTAGGACGGATGTGCGATAGGTCGTGTCCAACTCCACCTCTTCGTTTCATAAGTTGAACCTGCTCTTCGTCTACTTTTAGGATTCCACCATACGAGTCAGCATTACCAGGGGTACCTATAACAAAACAGTTCGATAAAGAAGCGATTTGATACTTATTTCCAATGCCTGTCATGGGGCCACCCTGAGGAACGATATATTTAAAATCTCTTAGGAGTTCATAAATTTCATCCTCGGACATTGGATTGGGGTATTTTTTTTCAATACGGGCCAATTCCTTTGCAATTCTTCGGTGCATATCGTCAGGATCGAGTTCGAATATGGCACCGAATGAATCCTTGATGGCATATTTGCTCACCCATACTTTCGCAGCCATTTCATCTCCTTTGAAGTATTTTACGCTGGCTTCGTAAGCTTCGTCGAAAGTGTATGTCCTCACTTTTTCTTTTACCTGTTGTTCCATCAGGGTACTATTTTTATCCATTTGTATATATATTATATTTTCAGTAATCGCGACAAAATTTTAACCCAGCAGTTGTTTGATACTGAGGATGATTGTGTTAATTTTTATTTTCAAAAATGTATTTACGAATTTATTAAACCTAAATCATCTAGCCCTAGCTATTTTGGTTGTAAATATTAACAATAAAATGTAGTTATTAACA
>Ga0075012_10002330_pt1 | contig 18740 bp, 15 predicted proteins | sample All_14_2_FD_71474 | JGI IMG/M metagenome (GOLD analysis project Ga0075012, IMG submission 71474) | Freshwater microbial communities in response to fracking from Pennsylvania, USA - Allegheny Zone_MetaG_DW_15 | ecosystem: Environmental > Aquatic > Deep subsurface > Groundwater > Drilled... | reverse complement strand
CTCGAAAATGGTTCTTTTGAAGAAAACGGGTAAGAAATGGATTGTCCATGGTACGCGCGATCGCGATCATGGGGCGCGTGAAGGGAATCAGGGTTGTGGCGGCTTCCCAGGCACCCTGATGGCCTGTTATGAGCATCATGGGCGTATCCGTTTTTTCCATTAGGAGATCCCAGGTATCTTCCTTAGAACCTTCGATGACAACATGGTCGCGCCAATTTTTTTCAGTGATGACTTCGCGTACTTTGAGTGCTTCACAGAGGTGGCCGGCAAAGTGGCAGAACGAGGTGCGGGCAATCTCAGCCGCGCGCCGGGGGTCATCGGTGATTCCAGCTTGAAGGATATTATCGACCGCGATTCGATGACGCACTTTGAAGACGGGATAGAACAGCTTGGCAAATCCAAAACCGAGGTCGTACGCCTTGTAAGCAGGGATGAGCGAATAGAGGAACGAACCGAAACGAATCGCGAGATATTGAATATACCAAAACGTTGTTTTGAGAACCTTCATGCGTTACTTGTTTTCCTTTTGCTGGGCCAGCTCTTCGGCGAGATCCTGTATTAATTTGACGAGGTTGGGCGGAAGATTGTTTTGTGTTTTCAGGAGTGGGGCGAGCTGCGCTTTCGCTGCGGCTGGCGCACCTTTTTTCAATTGGAGGCGTGCCAGCAGAATCTGGATGTGTGGATCCTTTGTATTTAGCACATTCTCCCGTATGAGTTGATCGGCCAAGTCGAGTTGATCCGTGGACAGGCTGATCGTGAGGAGTGTGATGTGGATGCGCGTATTGGTGCGCCCCAGAGCGAAGGCTTTGAGAATGAGTTTACGTGCATCGGACGACTGTTTTTGCGCAAGCTTGACTTCAGCGAGGCCTGCGTAGGCTTCAGGCAGGGTGGGATCCGAGCAAAGCGCCTGATCGAAGAGATCGTTGGCAAGATCGAGTTCGCCGTGGAGAAGCCGTGCACGTCCGAGCAGGTAATTCGCGAAAGGATGCGTTGGCTCCTGAACGAGTCGTGCTTTGGCATCGGTTTCGCAGAATACGGGATTTTCGAGCGACTCATCCAAACGGAAGAGATCGATCCATGCTTCGGATAAGTGGGGGTTGAGGGTAATGGCGCGATGAAATAAGATTCGAGCTGCGGTATATTGCTCAGGTGAGCGGAAAAGGAGCACATGCGCGCGAATCAGATGCTGCAGGTAGTGTTCCTCCATATTCGTCGCATTGCGCACGGCGGGATAGATGCGATTGTCCAGATGTCCGAATTCCTTTTGTTCAATTAAGATCGTGCTCAGAATTTCCCAAAGGCGGATATCGTCGGGTGTTTCGCGAACTTGTTTTTCGAGTTTTGCACGGGCTTCAGCGAGTTGGTTCGAAGCGACGAGCAGGTTCGCTTCGTAACAGAGCAGATCAGCGGGGGAGGCTCCGCATGTTTTGGCTTTTTGCATCCAACGTTGTGCTGCTGGAAAATCGCGTTTGTTTAAGGCGATCATCATGCGGGTAACCCAGGCGAATGTATCGGTTGGCGCGATTTCCAGGAGCATATCCAATTGTTGGTCGGCCTGATCCATCCGATAGGTTGAAAGGCTTTCCCGGATGAGACTCCGCAGATGATCCTGCTGTTTGCGATTGTCGTCAGCATTGCCGATATTGAGTGTTTTATAGCTAACAGACGTGTCCGTGTTTTTTTCAGCATGGACCCAATAGGTCGACCGTACACGTCGATAATGATTTGTATTGAGGAGTGTGCCATAGACCGTTTGAACCTGTTGCGCGATAGGACAGCGCTGTAAAGCTTCATAAGCAATCTGCTTCAATTGGTTTTCAGCGAAGGTTATGGCGACGGTATTGGTGGTTGAACTGATGAGGTAGTGGTAGTTGACGGCGGCGGAGATGTTGTTGGCATCAAAGGCCTGCGCGCGCTGGAGAAGGTGGCGTGCCATATCCTCCTGACGGTGTGTCGCGAGCAGGTAGGCGAGTTCGTTTGCAACCAGCGCAATCTGTTCGCAGGCGGCTCGCCGCTCGCGCTCCTGGCCTTCGATGGGGAAGGGGGCTTTGGCTTGAACGAGGGGCTGGATGGTGTCTGTCCAGGCGAGAAAGGTCTTGACGTTTTCATCAATCGCTGCGTCAGAAGCATTTTTCCGTCCGATGAGGAGGAATCCTGTTGCTAACACATCGTATCCGTTTTTGCGGAGGAGGTCCGCGTTCCGTATGAAGGCGATCCGGTCACAGGCGTGAGGATCCGCTCGGAGCCAATGGGTGAGAAATTGCTCGGTCGAGAGGTCAAGTGCATTGTAAAGACGATGCGTGATGGTGCGTAGCGAAGGGTCGGTTTTCAGAAGGTGCGTAATCGCCTCTTTTCGGTTACTGGAGAGTGGCTGTTCAACTGAAATGGAGTAAAGTGCACGGTGTTCAGCCTGCATGAGAATCGGAAGTTGATACTGGGTTAATGTGTCATCCACAATCCAATCGCGCTTCCCCAGTTGGTGAAAAATTTCATGCGCGATCCGGTTCATAAACGCGTTGTTTTTCGACAGCACATCCGCGTAATACCAACAGGCGGTGGTCAATGTAATACAGAAAAAGGACCAGGAGAGAAAATAGCCGATTTTACAGACAACGGCATTATCGCGATATTCATAGTCGTCGATCTCCTCGTTGTCTTGCGCACTGAATCCATCGCTCATTTGTTGGCCGATCGCAATGAAAAAGCCGATTTGCACCGCTAAAATAAAAAAGATAAGGATCGGATAGATGGTTTGTTGTTGTGCCAAACTCCACACACCATGCGGCAGGTTGATGATGGTTGGGATTAATAAGACACCCCATGCAATGTCAGCGATTAAAACAAGCCAGGACCGGTGCCGGAACCCCTCATTGATCAGCACAAGTGCAAGCAGGGATGGTAGTGCGATGAATGCTGCGACCGCAATCCAGCTTGAGCTAGGGATGTATGTGCTAAGGGTCGCAAACTGATCGTGCACAAAGGTCAAGAGGAGCGAGAGCGGGGATTGATCGCTAAGGGTCTTGATCTGTGCGGCGGAAAACCAGAGGGTCGTACAGGCGAGTCCTAGACCGGAAATCAATCCCGCAACCACGTAACTGATCGGTTCCCATGTTGTGGTTAGCGGGGCTTTCGCGATTGAGACGATAAGGTAGATGGCAATACTCACCGAGCAGAGTGCTGTAATCGGGGTTTCAATCCAGATGAGCCCGGCAATTAAGGCGCTGGTGAAGAGGTTAATATTCTGTTTTTGATGCCAGAGGTTCAGCGCGAGGTTAGCCATTACGAGGATGAGCATGTAGTGGAACGGCTCTGAGAAAAGGCGCGTGGAGGCTAACCAGAAGGGAGCGGAGAAGCAGAAGAAAAGGGTTGCCGCAAAGCTTCCAATCGCCGCTGAACGTGCGGCATGCTGGTTCTGTTGAGCGAAATCCTCAAAGGTGATGGAGTTCTCTGGAGACTGCCCATCGTCAGTGTTTTCATCCTCTTCATCATCTGTGTCTTCACGATGCTGTATGGTGGATAAGTCGTTCCAGACAACATGCGCTGATCCGCCGGGATTTTCCCGGGCAAAGAGATAGATAAGCCGCGCGACAAAACGATAGAACAACATCGCGGTGAGTGCGGCGAAGATGCAGCACATGAAGTTGAGTCTCAGGGGGAGCGGACCGAGCGGAAGCATCGCAACCGCTTGCGTCAACTGCACAAAGAGCGGTTTCGTCAGCGCGCTGTGTTGCTCGATTCCTGCGGCTACCGCGGTCAGGTAGGCGGACTGCCCCGAGCTAGCGGTTGTCGACACCGTCAAGGCATAAACCAAAAAAGGCAGCAGTCCTGAAAGAGGAGCAAAAAAGGCAATCCACGCATACGGCTTGGGGCGGAATAGATTTTGAATTACTGATAGCATATAAAATGCCTCGTTATTTTGTCAGCTGCTGGAACACCTCTTCCCGTGTCTTCGCCTGGAGCAGTTTTTCAACGGCTTCGGGCATGAGCAATGGCTTGCTGATATTCGCTAAGAAGTGAATATGTGCTGTACCTGCGGTAGCAGGCACAAGCAGTTGTACAAAGATGTGCGTTACGGCGTTGTCCGGTGCGCTGAAGTCAATTCCTGCATGATGAATGCCGATCATACAGATCACGTCGGTAACAAAATCGACGCGTCCATGGGGAAGGGCGATTCCGCCAGGCATCGCTGTCGAGGCGCTTCCTTCACGGCGTAAAATGGCGTGAACGGCCTCCGCTTTAAAAGCGCTGTCCAGTTTGCCCTGATCAATGGCCTGTTGCACCAGATGGGCAATGACTGTTTCGGCTGACGTTTCGGCTAAGTCAAGGCAGACAATGCTCTCATCAAGGATTTGCGTGTATTGTTTATTCATGTAAAAACTCAATAGGAGGTTCGTAATTCGGGGTTCGTTTGGATATCGTGTGCCAGCAATCGGTCAAGCGCGGTGCCGACATCGCCGGGCTTCCCGTGATGAAGGGGTTCACCTTCGTACCAGCAGGCTGAAGCCACATTCAATGTCGTTCCGACAATGATGAGTTCATGCGCGGCTTTGACCTGTTCCTCGCGAATGCCGGTGAAGGCGATGCGCGTCAAGAGCCCATCGTGAATGAGCGTCTCAGCCAGCTGCATGACGCGGAGCATGGTTGTGCCATCCAACACTTTTTCAAGGCTCGGGAAGAGCAATTCACGCTGTGCGGTGACGATCCCAACATTCTCCGTTGCCCCTTCTGCGAGGAAGCCGCGCTCGTCATAGCTGACGACGAAATCAACGCCGGCATCGATCGCTTCGCGTTTCATCAGGACGTTGGGCAGGTAGTTGCAATGTTTGTAGGTTGCGAATGTCCCGGATTTTACGGGAGTCTGGCTGCGCTTGACTTTTGCGCCGTCAGGGTGCGCCTGCATGAAGGGCTGTCCCAGCGCGTAGACGATAATATAGAGTGCGGGTACTGGCGACTCGTAAGGGCTGATGCCAAAGCCTCCAGGGCCGCGCGCAAGGATGACGCGGCATGAGCAATCGCGCTGTCCCGCGAGGGTTAACGTTTCGAGCGTCTGCGCACGAATGCCATCGATGCCTTCGGGCCACTCCAGTCCGATCTCGCGGCCGGAACGAACAAGACGTTTCAGGTGAGCATCGAGGTTGTATGCCGCGCGATCGACACACTTAAAGGTATCGAAGACGCCGTCGCCGCGATGAACGAGGTGATCGTCGGCGGGAATCAACATCAGCAGGGGATCTGTGACAATTCCCCCAAGGACGCTGGAGTACATGGCGTAGAACCGCTGATGCCAGGGCCGGCGCAATGTCTGGAGGTGTTCAATGTAGGTGCTGCAATCAATGCGTTTCAATTCAGGATCTCCTTACTGTGCGCGCTTCTTGTTCATTTCCGCAGCGCGCTTGGCCACATCGTCAACCTTCTGGTTGTTTTTATGGGCGATGGCTTCATAAGCAACTTTTCGGTCTGTGTTTTCCTGCAGAATCAGTTTCGCAGCGGCCTTGTCCGCACTCTCGTTTTCGATCAGGTACCCGTCGTTGCCTTCCTCGGCCATGCCGTTTTTGACGAGCGCCACAATCGCCTCGCGGCGTGCGCGGCGGCGTTCACGGACTTCGCCATTGTCCGGTTGGTCAAGAAACGTCTCAAGATCTTTTTGGACTTTCAGATTCACGTCCATGGTGATTTGGATCGGTTTGATTTCATGTTCTGTCTTTACGGAGAGGCAGCCTGTCAAGGTTGCGAGCGCAATCAGGCTCATGCAGAGCGGGATGCGGTTCGGTGCGTTCATAGCGTCTATCCTTTCATGGTTGTCTCTGGGACATTTCCAGTCCCAGATTCAATAAACTCTCTAAAGAGCCGCGCACGTTGAGATTCAAATCAACGGGGGCGGGCCACTCTTTGTTGTTGGATTTACCCTGCAACTTGAATTTCAATGTAGCATTATCCGCTGTTGGGGCTTCAAGTTCAACTCTGATTTGTGAAAAATCCATATCGCTCAACGCTTTGGCCAGCGGTTTTTGGACGGAGCCTTGGATTCCAGCCTGTCCCAGATAGGGTTCAATCTCGGCGCTATCAAGGACGCGAAACTTGCCGCCTTGCCCTGGCAGGGAGTAAAGGTAGCCGGGTAGTAGTTTAAGCTGATGGTCTTTATAGGCAAGCGGAAAACGGCCGAAAAGGACGCCTTCCGCTTGCTGCGTGCGGAAGGGGAGACCCAGCATCAGCATCTCGCCTAGGTCAACGCGGTCGATATAGAGCACGGCATTCACGCGCAGATCGTCCGGATTCAGACGCAAGGAATAGAGGTTGACCTGCCCTTTGCAGAAGGAGGCTTCCATGCGGTCAATGAAAATATCCTGTTCGTTGACCTGGAATTCGATCTTTCCACGGGTCAGCGCAACGTTGCCGAAGCGCAGGTTGTCAAAGGTGATGTAGGGGCGCCGGACAGTTGTAAAGTCATCTGCGATCTGGAACGGAATCCGGACTTTGATGTTGTCGATTTTTAGCGTGTCGCGGGTCAGCTGACCTTCGTTTACGCGGACACGTCCCGTGATAATCGGTTTTCCGTCCAGCATGCGGAGTTCGCCCGTTGCGCTGATTTTTGCGGAGGCCTCGAGCGCGGTGGAATCGACTTTTTTGAGCCATGTTGCAATCGCATCGTTTTGCCCGATCATGGTTTCAGGAATGATGAAATCAATGGCGGGGTGCGTCGGCGCATCCCAAGGCAGGGTCAGGTCGGCGTTCAGATCGAGCGTCGTTGCCTGGGCGCGCACCGTGGTGGAGATTTTCAGCGCATCCACGGTGTTGGTCAGCGCGAAACGGACGGAATCGAAGGCGAGTCCGTAAACGTCGAGCGATTGCCAGTGCAGCATGCTGTTGGTTTTAAAGTGCACGCCGTCAATGGAGTTCCAGCTGCACGGCGCGACCAGGTCGAGATCGCGAATGGTCAGGTAGCGCCCGACGCGCAGCATACCGTGGTGCAGTGCAGCCTGGATATCGGCCTGAATCACGCGGTTTTTTTGCGGATTGAATTCCGGCAACGTAACGGCGAAGCCTGCTGTTTTGACTGCAGCCTGGATGAGCTGGTTGCTTCCTTGTGTCCAATGGAGGTCTGCCAGATTCACGGTGCCGGTTGCTGAGAACCCTTGTTCTCGGTAGCGGATGGAAAAGTCCGCCTGGGCCTGGCTGCGCAGCTGGCGATTTGTCATGGCGAGCCCGAAGGCGGGAATGGTCAGATCAACCATCCACTCAGGGGCATGGTGCAATCCGTTCAGGATCGCTTTGCCTATGTAGGGAATGCCATTGGTGCTTGCGAGTGAAACACCCTGTTGTTCAATCAGCGTTTCGGGGTGCAGGTATCCGGAAAAGGTGCCTTCTGCAGTGGCATAGGGCGGTAGGCTTTGCATGGTCAATGTGTAGTTCGAGCGCAGACCGCCCGCAGACTGTGGCAACCGGAAGAATCCATCCTCAACCGTGAACGTGGAGGCGAAACGACCAGGCTGATTGCGGGTGATGTCGAGCGTGCCGGCTAGGGCGATCCGTGCGGCACCCGTGCGGCCTGCCGCAAGCGCGACGGAGGTTCGGCGCGCTTCCAGGGCGAATTGCGCGGCGCCTGACCATCCTTCGGAAGCGGGCGACTGGCTGAGCAGCACCTGCGTTTCGAGCGAACCGCCATCCGTGAGAAACCGCGGCATCAGTGGAACCAGCTGGGGCAAGAGCCGACCTGCGGTTCGACCGGCAAGGTCGGTTGAGGCTGAGACGCGAAGGGTCTGCTGCGTGGTCGTAATGAGCGCAGCCGTTGCGCGGAGACTGATGAGCCGCCCCTCTTCCTGGGTGAGGTTGAGCCCTTCTTTAAACCGCACGCCGGAGAGGCCTGCGCTCAGGCGCGCTTGCAGATTGGTCAGCGGACCTGAAACGTCGGTGCGTAGCGATTGAATCGTCAGTTCCGTCCGGGGCTGGGTGTAGGCGATGCGCGTTCCGCGCGCAAGCTCGCAGGTTGCTGCGAGCGAGGCGGGTTTGAACCCCTTTTCGAAGACGAGCGTGGCACGCGCGGAGAGCGCGGCCTGGGTGAAGGAGCAGGGGGAAAGAACGGGGCTGAGCGCAGGACGGAAGTAGAGCGCAAGCGCCTGAACGGCATTGAGGTCGTCGCAGTGGCCATCGAGGGAGACATTGGCGCTCAAGTCGCTGGGGCAGAACGTTGCGCGGAACGCGAGCATTGCCTGTGCAGAGGTGTTGATGGTGCCGGTGATTTGATAGCGATCTTCAGCAAAGGTTGTCCCTGGGATGCAGACGAGCGAAAGGTCACTGCGCAGATCCATCAGCACCGTGTTTGTTGGCGTCAGGACGGGCAGGTGAAGGTCGTAGATCGAACATTCTCCACAGCGGAAGGAAGGTGCTGTTGCTGTGGTGGTTTTCGATGCAGCAGCGGCGTGTGGATGCGCGTTGAGCAGCGACGTGATGCGCGCGAAGAGGGGGAGCATCAGGGGCGCATTGGTTTGCGCAGTGCAGGGGAGCGTGACGCCACGGATGCGCAGACGGTCCAATTCGCCAGCGCGTATCAGCGACAGCGAATAGCGCGCTTCCAGCCAATCGATGGTTATCGCGCAAGGCTTGCCCCAGGCAACGTTGCGCAAGACAATGCGGTCAGGCGTGAGCGCTTCGAGGGTGAAGGAGAGATCCGTGATGCCATTGCTTTGCAACGCGCGGTGGATCCCTGCTGTTGCAAGGGTAATGCGCGTTTGCCAGAGGCTCCATCCAGCACCGGACAGGATGCAGAGAAGGCCGATGCCCGAAAGAGCGGCAAGGCATCCGACTGGCCATCGGCGACGGCGGTTCTGTGGGTTCTGCGCCATGTTCCGTTTCGTTTAGGCGAACAGTGTAAAAAAAGAACCGGATTACGGCTTAATGCCGAGACGCGTTTCGATTTTTCGATCGCGTTGTAAACCGAGTTTGACGGCTTGGCGGTAATACATTTCCGCTTCCGCAGTCTCGGTGGTCCGCATTTCCAGTAACAGCCAGGCCATATTCATGTAGGCATCTGGGCGTTTGGGGTTCAGCTTGATGGCGGCGTCGAGCGCATCCATCGCCTTGGGATAAGAACCTTCTGCGGCATACGCTCCGGCGAGGAGGAGGAGTGTCGCTTCGTCTTTCGGGTTATCCGCCTGCAGATCGTCCAAAACGACCTGGGCATCGACATAGCGGCCTTGCCGCATGCGCAGCAATGCCATGAGATAACGCGCTTCAGCGTGATCCGGGTTCTGTTTGAGAACAGACAGAATTGATTTTTCAGCATCGTCATAGCGGTCGATTTGCAGCATGTCCTTGGCCCACTTCAGTTCATCATTGATGACAAGGGGTTTTGCAGTGATCTGATTTGTGCTTGCAGATGCGAGCTTGGTCTCCTCGGCTTCGCGCTGCTTATTGCGAGTGGCCTCTGCAGCATCGGCTGCGGCCGCAGCATCGTCCGTGACTTCTCCTTGCTTGGCGACCAGCTGAACGGTCTGATCCGCCCGATTGGTGGTTGCAGACAATTTGCGCTCGCGCAGTTTTTTCTCCAGTTCGCGGGTGTCGGTTACGGCAATGGTGCGCGAGGTTGCTTGAGCCTCTTCAAGCAGAATGCGGTCAATCTCGGTTTCGCAGATGGCTTTACGGAAACGGATCGGGCCGAAGTCAGAGGATTTGACCCATTGCGGATGGTCCCCTTCAATCTTGGTAAAGGCATCGTGCGCTTTGCGGTATGTTTCGACGGCTTTCTTGGCTTCGCCTTCGACATAGAGTTCCTGCGCCTGAGCCATCAGTTCGTTCGCCGGCTTAATGAGTTCCTGAACGTTCGGCTTTTCGGGGGCCGCTTCCGATGATGTCTTGGATGCGCCTTGAAGCGTAGCTGTCATGCAGAGACAGAGGGACGCTGCAAGGATAAGCTTAAAATACCACATGCTGATTCTCCTTAACTAGGTGTCAAGTATAGCACATTCGGAAGCGTGGATTCACTCGAAAAACAACAGAAGGCGCGCTGTTTTTCATGGCGCGATCAGTGTGCGCCGTTCTCCATGCCGAGCATAAAGAGTGCGGTAACTGCGCTGCAGATGAAGACGGGCAGGAGGGCCCAGCCATACGAGAAATTGGGATAGACGATCATGTTCCAGGCGACAATCATGGCATACCCGCTGAAAAGGCAGGTCAGGAAGGTCGTCCAACCGCGCACGCGCTCGCGGTTGATGTGGCGGATCAGCAAGGTCAGCAGCAACAACGCCGGACCGATGATACAGGAGAGCGCCAACCCGCATTTAAGCAGGGTGAGGATAAGTGTCCCTGCACCTCCGCCGCGCAAAAACGCCTGTCGAAAGTAATAGAGATGAACAAACAGCTGCGGTACGAGCAGAATGGTCAGCGCGTACTCCAGCAGGTCTTTCGCAATTTGTTTCATCAGGGTTGCCTATAAACACCAAAACCGGACATCTTACTCGCGTACGATGACCGGTCTTGTCTTTTTCAGATTCCGCAACGCGTTTACGCCAAAGCGGCGATCTTTGCGGACATACGAGCTTTTTTGCGGCTCGCATTGTTCTTTGCAATGATGCCCTTCTTGGCCGTTTTGTCCAAAACGGATGTGTATGCAGAGAAAGCAGTCGTAGCGGCTTCTTTATTGCCGGACTCGATCGCCTCCAGAACTTTTTTACGGGCTGTCAATACGCGGCTCTTACCTGCTTTGTTACGCTTGTGCGCGACGGCTGCCTGCTTCGCACGTTTGACTGCACTCTTGATATTCGCCATGAAACGTTGCTCCTTAATGCTTCCTTTTGTTTCTAAACGGAGGACTAATATACCTGATTTTTCGGCGCGGTCAACTGTATAAATGGATTTTAGACAAAAAAAGTGTGTCATATCCTGTACGCGGGCATCGAATCAATCGATGATCGCAGGGTGAATGATGCGCGGTGCGCAACCGATCTGGCAGTTTTCAGACTGGGTGATTTTGCATTGTGACGCGTACTGGGGGATGGAGGTTCCAAGGTCGGTTTCATGCCGGATCGGTCACCAGGTCACCCCTTTAAAGGAAGATGCGTACCCCGAAAGTTTCTGTAGCAAAATAAAAATGTAGCATTGACAAAATCAGGAATTTTGTCATTATCATATGCTGAATTTTGGAAACGTAGGCAATCGTTGCGTGCGTGATCTAACCTAATGAAATTCGAAGGAATGAGCGATGAGCAATAAAACCCGCGTGTTGGTTACTGGCATGGGCGTGATTTCACCGGTCGGGCAGACTGTGGATGAAATGTGGTCAAACATTCGCAATGGTGTCGGCGGTATTGGCCCGATTACGCGTTTTGATTCTTCTCGCGTCGATGCAAAAGTGGCTGCGGAAGTCAAGAATTTCGACATCACGAAATATGTGGATTTCAAGGAATCCAAGCGCATGGCGCTCTTTACCCAGTATGCGGTGGCTGCGGCCAAGCAGGCGTGGGCGGATGCCAAGCTATCGGAGTACAGTGCATTGAATCCGGAACGCGTGGCGGTCGTGATCGGAACGGGCATTGGTGGCAAGGATGTGGACGATGAGGCATATAAGGTGCTGTTTGAGCGCGGCCCGGGTCGTCTTTCCCCGATGGTGATTCCCAAGCTGATTGCAAATGAAGCCGCAGGGAATGTCTCGATCGTCCTGAATGCCAAGGGTGCGGCGCATACGATGGTGACTGCTTGCGCTTCGGGAACGGATGCGATGGGGTATGCTTTGGACATGTTGCGCGTGGGGCGTGCGGATGTCGTGATCGTTGGCGGAACGGAAGCAACGATCAGCGAATATTGCGTGGGTGGCTTCTGTGCAATGAAGGCGCTGAGCACCAAGCGTAACGATACGCCGGAAAAGGCGTGCCGGCCGTTTGATGCTGATCGCGACGGATTTATCATGGGCGAGGGCTCAGCCGTACTGGTTCTCGAGACAGAGGCTCATGCAAAGGCTCGTAATGCAAAGGTTTATGTTGAGTTTGCGGGATACGGGGCATCCTCGGATGCGTATCATTTGACCGCTCCAGATCCGGAAGCTTCCGGTGCTTCGCGCGCGATTCGGTTGGCGCTTGAAGATGCGGGTATCAAGCCGGAAGAGGTCGATTACGTCAATGCGCATGGTACGTCGACCCCGTTGAATGATCCGATGGAGACCAAGGCTGTGAAGACGGTTTTCGGCGCGCATGCGTACAAATTGAAAATGTCCTCCACCAAGAGCATGACCGGCCATTTGCTGGGCGCTGCGGGTGCATTGGAGTCGTGCATCTGTTCGCTGGCGATCCGTGATGGTTTCTATCCTCCGACGATCAACTACGAGAATCCTGATCCGGCCTGCGACCTGGACATCATTCCAAACAAGGGCATTGCCGCTCCGATGCGCGTGGCGATCTCGACATCGCTGGGCTTTGGTGGCCATAACGGCGTTGTTGTTTTCAAGAGTCTGTAACTCAATTGATCATAAAGAGGGAATAAAGAATGAGCGAAAATAACAAGAAGGGTGAGCGGCTTGTAGCAGTTGACCAACCCTATCCAGGTTCAATGGAGGAACTGCTTCCTCATCGTAAACCTTTCCTGTTTGTGGAAAAGTTGCTGAAGGTCGGCGACAACGACTTCCTTGGAGAGGCTATTTATCCCGAGGATTCGTGGTTTTTCCAGGGGCACTTTCCGAACTATCCCGTTGTGCCAGGGGTGATTCTGATCGAAACCATGGCGCAGTGCGGTGGTGCCGGTTTGATTGCCAACGGCACCGTGGCGCGCGATGGGCTCTTTTTCCTCGTGAATGTCAACAATGCGAAGTTCCGCCGTCAGGTTCGTCCGAACGAGCTGCTGCGCATGGAGATTCAAACTTTACAGGTAGGCTCGCGCATGATCAAGCAGCATGGCAAGGCGTATGTCGGTAACGACCTCGCTGTTGAAGCTGACTTTGCCTGCATTCTCGCGACGCGCAGCGCGTCCTAAGCCGAGCAGAGCAACCGAGTCGAGTTGTCTCCAAGGTTGCGACAAAGTGACACGCCGTACAAGGGGAAACCCTTGGCGGCGTTTTCATTTTGTCATGGTTCTATCCATTTCTGACGGTACCTGCATGCGCGTGCAGGCGGTTTTTCCGCCTGTTTATGCGGATAATGCGATAATTTTTCAAGGCGCAGGGGTTGGCACAATACCTGCTTTCTCTCATCCGTTCGAAGGTCGCGTCGGGCGACTTCACCGTAAGGAAGGAGGAGAGAGATGCGCACGTATTTACGTTATTGGAGCATGGTTTTCACGGTCAGTCTCGTTCTTGCCTCATTCAGCTGGGCAGGCGATGTTGATTTTCGCAAAGGTTTTTCCTCGGTTGCCGCAAAAGCACGACCAGCGGTCGTGTTTGTTCAGGTGGAGAAGCAGGTCTCCATGGAGGGGTATCCCTTTTTTAACAATCCCTATGAGTTTTTCGGCGAGGGCTTTTTTGAGCGTTTCGGCGGACAAGGCCGTCAGAATCGGAGGCCGCCGCAGCAGATGTTCAAGCAGATGGGACAGGGTTCAGGATTCCTGATCAGCAAGGACGGTTATATTTTGACGAACACGCACGTGGTGGGGGATGTGGACAAGATCACGGTGCGTCTAACCGATGGGCGCGAGTTCGTGGCCAAGCGCATTGGCGCGGACAGCAAGACCGAGGTGGCGCTGATTAAAATCGAGGGTTCGGACTTTCCCTGCCTTGCGATCGGCGATCCCTCCAAGCTTGAAATCGGCGAGTGGTGCATTGCCATCGGTAATCCCTTCGGGTTGAAGGAGACACTTACGGTGGGCGTGGTCAGCGCCAAAGGCCGCAACAATATCGGTATCACGGATTATGAGGATTTTATTCAGACGGATGCTGCGATCAACCCGGGAAATTCCGGTGGACCCCTGCTGAACATCGATGGTGAAGTCGTTGGCATCAACACGGCGATTTACAGCCGCAGTGGCGGGTACATGGGGATCGGTTTCGCGGTTCCTATCGATATGGCGATGCAGATCAAGGAGCAGCTTGCGACCAAGGGGAAAGTCACGCGCGGATTCATTGGAATCGCGATGAACCCCGGCGAGGTGAGTCAGCAGATGGCCGAGTCCTTTGGACGGAAAGAGGCGGGCGGTGTGCTGGTGGCCGAGATCACGGAAGGGAGTCCTGCGGAAAAAGCGGGTTTGAAGAGCGGGGACATCATCGTTGAATTGAACGGCAAAAAGGTGGATGACAATCTGACTTTCCGCAAAACGATTGCGAATATGACGCCGGGCAGCGTGATTAAACTCGGCATCTTTCGCGATGGCAAGACGCGCGCCGTCAGTGTAACGGTCGGACAGTTCCCCGATGATCCCGCCGACAATTCAGGCATCGCAGGCGAGAGTGCCAGCATCACGAGCAAACTGGGCATGGATGTACAGGATCTGGATTCTGAACTTGCGGGCCGCTTGGGCTACGAGGGGCAGAAAGGCGTTGTAATCACCGAAGTGCAGGGCGGCTCATTGGCGGAAGAGGCTGGTTTGAAACCCGGCATGCTGATTTTGGAAGTCAATCGCAAAGACGTTACAACCGTGCGGCAGTTCGAAGCCGAGATGCGCAAGGTCAAGGGCGACAACCTGCTGCTGCGCGTCAAGGCGGATGCCCGCACAGTTTTCGTCAACATCAAATTGAATTAAATACAACACACACACACCACACCCGACCCTCTGAAGCGGACAATGGACGCTTCAGAGGGTTTCTCGCTGTAAAAAGGGCGGGAAAAACAAAATTATCATACAGAAACAAAGCGTGTTCTTGCGGTTATCGGTATTCTGCGATATTATTTTACAATCTTTTTACGAAGTCGTTTCAATTTAGTTGATGCGTCATGGAGATTTTATGACTCGAATCATCGTTTTTTCAGTTACTAGCCTCATGGTTGCGTTTTTGTCCGGGTGCGGTGCGCATTCGGGACTGAGTGCGGCGCGGGAGGGTGCAGCTGCTTTTAACGAAGGTAAATATGAAAAAGCCGCTGTCGCCTTTGAACGTGCCACAGCACGGATCAGCGATTCAGCGAATCTCTATTACAACCTTGGTGTAACGCACTTGCGATTGGGCAACATGGATAAGGCCCAGACCGCGTTGAAGACCGCCTGTGAACTTGATCCTGAGCAGGCTTCCGCCCTGGTTTGCCTGGCGCAGATCGCCTATTATCGCAACGATCTGCCTGAAGCGTCGGTCTATCTCAACAAGGCGTTGCTGAAGATAAAGGAGAAGGATGAACGCGCCCGCGCCTTGACGACCCTCGGCTTTATTGAAATCGCGCGTCAGCGGTACGATTATGCGCGTTTGAGCCTGCTGGAGGCGATTCGCCTGAACAAGGACTATGCACCCGCCCGGTACAATCTGGCAACCCTCTATCGCGACACATACGGATTGAAGGAGGAGGCCCTTGAGGAATTTGAACTCTTCAAGCGCGTTGTTGATCGCAAGGATGCCCATTTTGAGAAGGCTAATAATTCCATTACGCGCTTACAGCTGAACCTTGAACGGACCAAAGCGGATCAGGGCGCATCGGTGCGTCGCGACTCCCCGACTGCGGCGAAGTTGCTGAACGATGCGATTCTGCTGCATCAGGCTAAGCAGTATGCCAAGGCGCTTAAGACCTATCGCGATGCCTTGCTGGCGGATCCTCAGACCTTCAGTGCCGCGTACGGAGCGGGTATGGTCTGCATCAAATTGAACAAGAGTGCAGAGGCGATCGATGCTTTCAAAACCGCTCTGGACATCAATCCGAACAATCAGGATTGCTATGCGCAGCTGGCGCGGCTGATGATGCAGGTACGCCAGACGGCTGAGGCGGCCAAGGTGCTGGATCGCGCCATTGCCCGGAGTCCCTACAATCCGGTTTCCTACGATCTGATGGCGCGTATTCGCTACGCAGAAGGACGTTTCGATGAAGCGTGGCTCTATGGCCGATTCTATGTCTCCCTGATTCCCGCTGCGGATCCCTCGCGCGCGTCGTATGAACATTGGCTCAATTCGTTTAGGCAAAAATGAAGGATGCACTTTTAGCAGTAGGCTGGATCGACTGGGTGGCGCTGGTGGTTGCGCTGATTTTGGTCGTGCGCGGTTTTGTGCGCGGCTGTTCGGTCGAACTGGCTCAGCTCATCTCCCTGGCCGTCGCGATCGCAACGGCTTACTTTTGTTTTGCGCCGCTGTTGCGCATGATTCATGCGACGGGTTTTTTTGTGGCACATGCCTATGCGGCGCACGTGGTGACGTTTGTGGTGATGTTCGTGATCGGCCTTGGGCTCTGGTATGGTCTCGGACGGCTGCTGACCTCCGGCTTGCAGCTGGTGGTAGCACAACCCTTTGACCGGATCCTCGGCGGGGTTATCGGTGGCATGAAAGCCATTGCCGTCGTGGCGATCCTGTGCGTGTGCGGGCTGATGAGTCCGCGGGCCAGCGACCACCACGTTGTGGTGTCGAATTCACGCGTGGGCAAAGAGTTGGCGCCGTGGATCGCGCATTTCACTGCGCCGGCCAAGGTTGAAAAACCATTGGGTGCGAGTAGTTCTGCGGCAAAAGAGAAGTCTGAACAAAAGGAAAAACGTGCTGAACCCCGGCTGGGCGGGCATTCCGATGAAAAGGATGCAAAGAATGGAGTAAAGCCCCCCTTTCAAAAATCAACGAAACGCGTCGAACGGACGTTGCAGTGAGTCTCATATGGAAGAGCACAACGAACCCGTGATAGATGAAGATAGTGAGTTAATGGCACGCGTCCAGAAGGGTGATGAACGGGCTTTTGCTGTCTTGGTCAATAAACATCAGAAAAAAATAGTGAACTTTTTCCTGCGATCCGGCGTTCAATCTGATGCGGAGGATTTGACACAACAGACGTTTTTACGGCTTTATCGGTATCGCGATCGCTATCAACCGACTGCAAAAGTCACGACGTTTCTCTTTTTGCTGACCCGGCAGGTCTGGATCGATGAACTGAGACGCCGCGAACGGTTTGATCGACTGACGAGTGCGTTGAGTGCGGAATTGCAGGATGAAACTACTTCATCCGCAGCCGATGAAGTGGCCGCAGCGGATGACTGGGGCGATGTCGCCAAGGCGCTGGCATCGCTGCCGGAAGGTCAACGGTTGGTTGTTGAGTTGGGTGTTTACCAGGAGCTGCCCTATGCGGAAATCGCACAAATATTGGGTGTTCCAGAGGGGACTGTCAAATCGCGAATGTTTCATGCGCTTGCGCATTTACGAAAGAAATTGTCATGACGATTGAGACACAACTGAACGAATTGAACCGTGCTGACCGGGATGCCCTGACCGGGGTTGTCCAACGTTTGCGGCACGATTTGCCGGATCGCGAGCCTGCACCCGATTTGTCGATGCGGATTTTAGCGGCTGTCGCGGATGAGCGTGCGTGCGAACGGGCGCCGATGGTATGCAAGGGCTGGTGGCGTCTGCGCTCGATTTCTCGCGGAAAAATTAAAGTGGCCTGTGTGGCTGCCCTTTCAGTGATGGTGTTGACGCCGCTTGTCCAGATGTGCTTGTGCACGGGGGCGATGAATGCGGATCTGCAATGGTTGTCGCAGCATCAGGATGCGGATGGCAGCTGGAATCCTGTGCGGTATGGCGGATCAGAATCGTACCGTCCGGCATTGACGGCGTTGGCATTGCTGGCGCTCAATAAAGACTCGACCCGGTATGCGTCGCAGATCCAGCACGCGGTTGCCGCGCTTCAGAAGATGCAGGCTCCCGACGGTTCATTCGGTGGCGTAGGTCAGGCGCGCTACTACAATCAGGCTTTGACGCTCGCGACCATGGCGCACATGACCGCAACGCAACCGGGGGTGGCTCAGCTGTTGGCGCGCGCGGTGCAGGCTACGGATCAATGGCAACTCGTCTCCGGGGGGTGGGATTATCTCAGTCGATCAGAGGGCAATGCGGCGTTGACCGCCTGGTTTGTTCAGGGGCTGGCACGCGCAGAGGCGCAAGGAATCGCAGGGGCAAGCCGTCCGTTGCGCAAGGGGTTGCGCTGGTTGAGCAAGGTGGCGCGCGATGACGGGACCATTGCCTACCATGCGGACTCCACGGGGTCGTCAGACAGTCTCAATGCGCTGGCTGCGTATACGCTGATGGTTTCCGGGCGCAATTTTAATGGATTGCCCGCTTTGGGTGAACGCGTGGCTGGTGCAATTCCGGCTTCGGCGTCGAGTCACGACTCCTATCGCGATTTCAGCAAATATCGCGCTTTTCTGGCAGCAGGTCAGGTTCAGAAGGCCAATCAGGTTCGTGGCGAGATGGCCAGTCGGCAACACTCCGGCGCTGCCGATGTCTGGCAGTCTGTGGGCGGACAAGTTTACCTTGCCGCGCTATCTGCATTGACGACGCACTAAGTGCGAGGTAATATAGGCTGTATGCAAAGCAATCTTAGTTGTCGTGTCTCCCCGGAAGTCCAGCGTGCGTTGCACGCGGAGGGGATTCAGCACTATGGTTGCGTTCCTGTTCAGAAAATCCAGTTTTCTGCGGAATTCCGAGCTGCATGCGAAATGAATCGGTGCGGTAAATATGGCACCAATTGGACGTGTCCTCCCGCTGTGGGTGAATTTTCAAAAGGGGTTGATCGTATCCGCGTTTTTTCAGAGGGATTGGTTTTACAAACCATCTGGACATTGACGGATGCGTTTGATATCGAGGGCATGCTGGCGAGTGGACAGGCGCATAATCAGCGCGTGCGTTCGGCCTATCAGCAGGTGAGTCCGCTGCTGGGGGG
>Ga0075012_10002329_pt1 | contig 18740 bp, 23 predicted proteins | sample All_14_2_FD_71474 | JGI IMG/M metagenome (GOLD analysis project Ga0075012, IMG submission 71474) | Freshwater microbial communities in response to fracking from Pennsylvania, USA - Allegheny Zone_MetaG_DW_15 | ecosystem: Environmental > Aquatic > Deep subsurface > Groundwater > Drilled... | reverse complement strand
CAATCAAACAATTAGGCGTTCCCGTCATTCACGACGATGGCACCCGTCCCTCTGTATTAGAAGCTGCAAACATCAACAAGGCTCGGACCATTATCATGGCAAGTCAAAACGACTCGATGAATTTGCAGATCGCCCTCAAAGCACGTTCTCTCAATCCAGCTATTCAAGTGGTCATCCGCATCTTCGATGATGATTTCGCCCATGCCCTTCAAGAACAATTCTCCTTCATCGCGCTAAGTGCCACCGAAATGGCAGCACCCGTCTTTGCCGCCGCAGCAGCCGGAGTGGATGTAACCAACCCAATCTCTGTCGAAGGTCAACTTCTCAGCCTTGCCCGCCTCACAGTTTCAAAGAGAGCTCCCTTCGCCGATAAGACCATCGGGTACATCGAAGATAACTATCACCTCAATATCGTGCTCCATCGCAAGAATGGACATTCCGAAATGCACCCCACCGATAAAACCGAAATCCACCCTGGTGATGTCATCGCCATCCTAGGCGGACCGGAGCAGTTGAATCAGATATTCCATGACAATGGACAGTAACTCTGGCAGTTCTCCGTTAATTGGCATTGTGGGTCCTTGCGGCTCGGGCAAATCTACGCTCATTGCAGGGTTGGAACAACATGGCTATCGCTGCCGGCACATCGCACAGGAACATTCCTACGTCAAACAAATGTGGCAGGTCATCACCAAGCCAGACATCCTCATTTTTTTGGAATGCTCCTTCGAAAACTCCACCCAACGCCGCAAACTGAACTGGACCCCAGCCGACCACGAAGAGCAACTCCGTCGTCTTTCTCACGCATACGAACACGCCGACATCATTATCAATACAAACACGCTGGACGAAAGCAGCGTCCTCGCCCAAGCCCTCACCTACCTAAAAAAGCGACTCTAACCCCAAGCCTTGCCCCGCCTCAGGCGTGGACCCGGCCTGGGTTGCCAAACCAAGCCTCTCCCACGTATGAGGCGGTTCTTCCTTCCCTCCAAAATTCATCTATCGGGAGTATAATGTCGTCCGCGCCAGCCACAGGCTGGCATTTTCGTGGATGGAGATATTTACCGCATGATACGTAACTTACCCAATCGCATCATCCTCATCGTGGTGATTCTCGCGCTTGCTTTATGGATCGACCTGAGCACAGAAATCAATCTCATCAACCCGGTGAACGATGAAACCCTTTTCTCACGCAGTGTGGAACCCAAACTTGGGCTCGACCTGCAAGGCGGCTTGCAAGTGCTGCTAGAAGCTGACATTCCCGCCGACCAACAGATCGACGCTGAATCCATGCAGATCGCCCGCGATATCGTCCAACAGCGTACAGACGCTTTGGGTGTGAATGAAAATGTCATTCAGATCGCAGGTGACCGCCGCATCGTTGGCGAATTCCCCGGCTTGGAAGATACCGAGTCTGTTCTTGCTACGATCCAGCAGACGGGTTTGCTGGAATTTGTAGACACGGGTGATTTTAGCCCTGAAGAAGGCTCATTCCTTGTGACGGACTACAGCCCCACAGGCGCAACTGTCACCGCTCCTGAAGGTGAAACGATGTATCACACCATCATGACCGGCGCAGAACTCGCCAGCGTCACCGTTGGTACCGATGCCCTTGGCGCGAACTACGTGATCAACTTCACGTTGAAGTCTGAAGGTTCGAAGATCTTTGCTGAACACACCACTGCAAACCGCGGTAGATACCTCACCATCTTGCTCGACAAGCAGGTGATCTCTGCTCCTGTTATTCAAGATCCCATTACTGGCGGACAAGGTTCCATTAGCGGTAATTTCACCGCTGAAACCGCCAACTCGTTTGCGGTGCAATTGCGGTACGGCTCCCTGCCTGTGCCGTTGAAGGTTGTTGAAACCCGTATCATCGGTCCCACCCTTGGCGCAGACTCGCTCAACAAAAGTCTTATCGCCGGTTTGATCGGTATGGCGATTGTGGCGATGTTCATGATGGTCTACTATCGCATGCCCGGTGTGGCGGCAGTCCTTTCGATCTTGACCTACGCCTTGATCTCCTTTGCGATCTTCAAGTGGTTCCACTTCACGCTGACCCTGCCCGGTATTGCAGGCTTCCTGCTCAGCACCGGTTCGGCTCTCGATGCGAACATCCTGATCTTTGAGCGTATCAAGGAAGAACTCCGCAACGGACGCACCATCGTCCAAGCCCTCGACCTCGGTTGGACGCGTGCCTGGTCATCCATCCGCGACTCGAACCTTTCGGCGATCATCACCGCCATCATTCTCTTCTGGTTCGGTTCCTCTTTCGGTGCGACCATCGTTAAAGGCTTCTCCTTGACCCTTGCTCTCGGTGTTGCGATCTCGCTCTTCACCGCGATCTACATCACGCGCACGATCCTCGCGCTGCTTATTACTGCTTTCAAGCCCAAGAACCTTGATGCTTGGTTTGGTCTATAAACTACAAGGATAAAGTTATGAATATTCTTGGTAAACGCTATTACTTTTTTGCACTCTCCCTGATCCTGATCGTTCCGGGGCTGATCCTGCTTGGCATCAAAGGTGTTCCACTTTCCATCGACTTCACAGGTGGTACCTTCCTTGAAGTGAAATTCGAAGATGGCAAAACGCCAGATACTGCCACTGTGCTCTCCATTTATGAAGATGCACAGATCGAAGATGCCCAAGTGACCGTAACCGACGGCGGTTCGCTCGTTATCCGTTCCTCCTTCCTAACAAACGAAGCCCGTGACGTTGTATTGACCGCATTGAAAGAAGCCACTGGCTCTGAAGTTGCTGTCATCAAGTTCGATAGTGTTGGTCCCAGCATCGGCGAACAGGTCACCCAACGTGCTGCTATTGCAGTGGCGGTCTCCTCGCTTTTGGTAGTGCTCTTCATTATTTGGTCTTTCCGTAAAGTGCAGAACGCTTTCCGCTACGGGGTTTGCGCTATTCTCGCGATGATCCACGATATTCTTATCATCGTCAGCATCACAGGGATTGGCGCCTTCTTCTTCGGCTGGGAAGTTGACTCGCTCTTCCTCACTGCGCTTTTGACCGTTATCGGTTTCTCGATGCAGGATACCATCGTGGTGTTCGACCGCATCCGCGAGAACTCGCACATCTTGCGCCGTGTGGAATACGAAACCCTCGTCAACCACTCCATCGTTCAGACCTTGCAACGCTCCATCAACACCCAGTTGATGACCGTGGAATTCCTGCTCCTCGCCCTTGCCATGTTCGGCGGTGTGACCCTGCGCGAATTCGCCATCATCCTGCTGGTCGGTCTCTTGAGCGGAACCTACTCCTCCATCTTCGTGGCAGCTCCCATCCTTGTGTTGTGGGAAAAGCGCGAATGGACGACCTGGTTCGGTCGCAGCGCGAACGCGTAATTCGAACGTCCAAAGACAGCCATCAGCCGATGGCTGTCTTTTTATTTCAAAGGAGATACACATGCGAAATTGGTTTCTACTTATTAACGTTTTGATTCTCGTATCATGCTCTGTGGATGCCAATGTTCCAACCGAATCTTCAACACCTGAAGTAACTTCTGAAGCGCCATTAAATAATCTAGATGCACTTCCAGTCGAGATGTCTTGGCACATCCAATATTCCGGCGACATGGATTATTCCTTGGTTGTAGACATGTACAACATTGACCTTTTCGACACCAGTGCAGAAGTGATCAAACAACTCAAGTTGCGTGATGTACTTGTTGTCTGTTACTTCAGTGCAGGTTCTCACGAAGACTGGCGACCTGACGCAGAAAACTTCCCTATCGAAACATTGGGAAACCTAATGGAAGGTTGGGAGGGTGAAACCTGGCTCGACATTCGTCAAATATCCAAACTTCAACCTGTGATGGAAAAGCGGCTGGACATGGCAGTCGCCAAAGGCTGTGATGGCGTAGACCCGGATAACGTCAACGGATTTGAAAACGACACGGGCTTCCCGTTGACCTATGAAGACCAGATCGCATTCAATACATTCCTTGCCAAAGCCGCTCACCAACGCGGATTGTTGATCGGTCTAAAAAACGACTTAAACCAGATTCAAGACCTCTTGCCTTATTTCGATTGGATACTCAACGAAGAATGTTTTTCCTTTGACGAGTGCGATCTGCTTTTGCCGTTTGTACAAGCAGGCAAACCGGTATTTGTAATAGAATATGACCTTTCGCCGCAGGAATTTTGCGAGCAGGCAAATAAAATGAACTTCAATGCGTTACACAAAAATTGGGAACTAGATTCATATCATTCCACATGCAGGTGACACATGGTATTTCTTCGCGCTTTTATCATCGGAATTTCCATCGCTGCCCCAGTCGGACCAATCGGCGTGCTTTGCATTCGCCGCACACTGGCAAATGGTCGCGCCGCGGGCTTCTTCTCAGGCATGGGAGCAGCCAGTGCAGACATGGTCTACGGGGCGATCGCTGCCTTTGGGTTAACCGCTGTCACCGGGTTACTGGTTGACAATGCCTTCTGGCTGCGCATTGTGGGTGGATTGTTCTTGTTGTATCTGGGAATCAAGACATTCCTCGAAAAGCCATCTGATAAACCGGCTCGGGCTGCGCAAGGCAATTTATTGAGTATGTACACCTCAACATTTTTCCTGACCATCACCAATCCAATGACCATCCTCTCTTTCGCCGCCATCTTTGCCGGGACGATGTTGGGCAAAGATACAGGCTCGCCTTTGATCATGGTTGCTGGGGTGTTTGCAGGGTCTGCCGCATGGTGGTTGACGCTCAGCTTTGGCGTTGGCATTCTGCGTGACCGTCTGAACCAAACGCACATGGCGTGGATAAACCGCATCTCTGGGGCGATCATTGTTGTTTTTGGGTTATACGCTTTATTGAGCGGCGGATAAACAAAAAACGTCGGGTAAATTACCCGACGTTTTTTGTTTAATCTTCCTTTCGGCGGCGATGATATTCTGCTTTACTTTTGTACATTGCATCATCTGCCAGTTGAATGACGCGCTCTAAATTCATATGGGAGTCGCTTGTTGCTGCGCCGATTGAAATACTGAGCACCGGTTCTCGATAATACTTATTGTTGATTTCGATCAACGCATGGATCTGTTTAATGAAGTCAACAGTCTCGGGTTCTTCGGTTCGCGGCAGGATAATGGCAAATTCATCGCCGCCGATACGTGCCGCGATCTGACCATTATTGAACGCAGTGGACAACACCTCAGCAAGGCGGCGGATCAATTTATCCCCTGCTTGATGCCCCAAGGTATCATTCGTTTTCTTGAGATTATTTAGATCAATAACAATAATGCTCACAGGGTCTATTCGATTGTGGTCCAGTTTCTGGATCGTTTCTTCAAAGTAAGCGCGATTAAACAGACCTGTCATCACATCATGCGTGCCTAAATAGTGAAGGTATTCTTCCGCTTTTTTGCGTGCGGTAATATCCTGAATAGACACCAAAACCCAAGCGAAATCTTTTTCGTATCCGGGCATGATCTTGAAATTCAAAAGAATATTGATCGGATCCCCGTTCAATGAATAGTTGACCCCTTCCCGTTCGTAGGCGAACGTGCCGTTCCACAGGTCAACCAATTCTTTTGAAAAATGTTCTTCCATCTCATCTCGGAACACACGGCTCAAATTCGAGACCAAATGCTCCTTTGAATGAGCGCCGAACAGATCAAGGGTCTTCTGATTGACATCCAACACTTTGATCAAGCTGGCACAGTGCATGACTGCTTCAGGGTTCTCCTCCAAATAGTCTTGAAGATTTGTAACCTCTTGAGCACGCAGGGAGTCAAAATACAGTTTAATTGCACTGTAATCCTCTTCCCATAAAGAGATCGGGGAAGCTTCAAACAGACTGTGAAGACGTCGTTCGGCGCGTCTACGAGCGGTGATATCTTCTGTGGTGACTAGCACCCTCTCCCAGTTGTTTTCGTATTCTGGCAAGATCCGCCAATGGAGGATGATATCTAACGGTTCTCCCTCCAACGTGTAGTTGATACCCTCACCGGACCATTTTACGTCGCCGTTCCATAGAGCACGCAATTCGTCTCGGAAGTGGTGACGCATTCCTTCTCGAAACACTTTATCGAGATTTGAGAGCAGGTGCTCCTTGGAGTCCGCTTTCAGCATCGAAACGGTCTTGAAGTTAACATCCAAGACCTTGATCTGCCCCATACATTGATCGATCACCTCTGGGTGCATTACCAGATGAGCATCAAGCGACTTTACACCCTGAGCACGCAGGTCATCGAATGTTTTTTTAATATGGCTAAAATCCTGCTCCCAAAGAGCAACGGGGGCATACTCAAATAAAGTCACCAAATACTCCTTGTCGTCTGAGCTGAACATTTTCGCTCCAGTCTAATGGATGGGTCAATGGTCCGATTATACCTAGCGCGCCCGTAAATTGTATTTCCAAACGGATGCAATCTACGAATGCGGAGGTTTGCCGGAGTCCATTGACGGGTTGAGAAAATTATCTAAAGCAGAATCAGGCAAGGGCGTAGAAGGAGGCGATGTACTTTATCCAAAAAATCAGTTTGCAACAATGTAGCGCTTTCCACGGGCGGCAAGCAGGTTACATTCCGATTCCAATCCGCAGGTTGAGCAGCATTTTCCGTCGGGACCGATCTCAAGTAGTTTGCCTTTTTTTACCAGCAGATCGATCATTGAAAGGACTGCCGAAGGTTGCGCGTTCATGGCGCGGCTGATCTCAGAAAGGCTCATGCCGTTCTCTTTGTTTTCCAACAAGTGGATCAATTGATTGAGCATTTGCGATTATCCCAACCCAAGCAACAGACCACCTTGATAGACAATGAATGCGATGACCCATGCCACAACGGTTTGATAAACAGCAGATGTAATAGCCCATGAAGTTCCAAACTCATGTTTGATCGCGCCAAGAGTTGCGACACATGGAACATACAGCAAGACGAAGATAAGCAATGAAACTGCACTGAGTGGTGTGAACTGGGCGCGCAAGGCAAGGCTTAATGCGGTGTCTTCACGTTCTGTTTCTTCATCTACCAAATTCACGCCAGGGATGATGCTAAGTAGAATTTTGCCAGAGCTGATGGTCGCATCGACAAAACCGGTTCCAATGCTGATAAGGTCTTCGCTGAATGTAGTTGGCTCGGTCGGTGTGGTCTCTTCGCCGCCAAGGTAGATTTGGCTCATGGTGCTGACAACGATCTCTTTTGCCATGAAGCCTGAAACAAGTGCGCCGCCGGTTTCCCAACTTCCAAAACCAAGCGGAACAAAGACCGGCGAAATAACACTACTCACTTTTCCAAAATACGAGTTGCGCTGGTCGGTGACACCCCATGGAAGATTGAGCAACAGCCACATCACCACAGACGCAAAGAGGATCATTGTGCCTGCCTTGCGCACGAACTCACGCGTATTCTCCCACATGTGGATCAACACACTTTTCAGCGCAGGCTGACGATAAGGGGGCAACTCCAACACAAAAGCTGAAGTTGCATCGGGCTTGAGAATGGTGCGGGTGAAGACCATTCCAGCTAGCATGGCAACGAGAATGCCCAACGCATACATCGCCCAGATCACCGTCCCTGCACGCGCGCCAAAGAAGGCAAGCCCAAAGACCACATACACAGGCAAACGTGCCGAACAAGACATGAGCGGTACAAGCAACGCTGTCAACACGCGGTCACGTCGGCTGGCGATGGTACGGGTGGCGTAGATCGCTGGAACTGCGCAACCAAACCCAAGGATCATCGGGATGAACGATTTGCCATGCAAGCCCACTATTCGCATGAAACGGTCCATCACGAAAGCGGCACGAGACATATAGCCAGAGTCTTCCAACAAGGCGAGGAAGAAATATAGGATAAGCAATCCGGGGACGAAAACCAACACGCCTCCAACCCCGGCGACGATTCCGTCGATGACGAGGGAATGAATCCACGTTGGGAGCGGAACAAGGTTCAGCATGAAGTGCAGCCCATTGGCAATGGGACCGTTAATGACAGCGTCGGTCCAATCCAGGAACGGTGAGGAAACATCGATCACCAAACGGAAGACGATGTACATGACCGCAAAAAAGACGGGCAACCCGAACCATTTATGGGTAACGATATCGTCAATGCGGTCGGTAAGCGTGATACGGTCCATTTGCGGACGGTGCAAGGACTGTCTCACAACGCCATTGATAAAGCCATACCGACGGTCTGCGGTGAGGAGATCAAACTCATCTCCCAGCATGGATTGGACATGCTCCGCCCCTTGTTTGGCAAGGGCAACGATTTTTTCGCCGTTCGGCATGGTTTGAACTCGCTCAAGAATTTCTGTATCCGATTCGAGTAATTTGAGCGCCAGCCAACGCTTGGGATATCGCCCCGTATCGAATTTTATTTCTTCAAAAGCAGCAATAAGTTTTGCGATCTCGCGTTCGATCTTGCCGCCGTAATCAAGTTTGAATAGAGATTGAATATTGGTTGCCATGTTAAGAGTTAATTCGCGCGGGCAAGCCGCACCGCCTTTTTGATAAGTTCTTGAATGCCTTTGTCTTTGTTCGCTGTCGTTTGCACAACGGGAATATTGCCGAGCAATTGAGAAAGTTGATCCACATTGATGTGTGCGCCATTTTTTTGCAGGTCATCGGTCATATTAAGCGCCAGCACAACTGGAACATCCAGCTCAAGGATCTGAACCGTTAGATAGAGATTCCGCTCAAGATTGGTCGCGTCAATGACATTGATCACTACGTCTGGTCGTTCTTCGATGATGTAATCGCGGGCTATGATCTCTTCAGGAGAATAAGCTGTGAGGCTATAGGTGCCGGGCAGGTCCACGATATTGATCGTGAAGCCATCAAATTCGATCTCCCCTTCTTTCTTTTCAACGGTCTTACCGGGCCAGTTGCCAGTATGCTGATGCAACCCCGTCAGCGCATTGAAGATGGTGGTCTTACCAGCATTCGGGTTGCCCGCTAGTGCGATGGTCAGTGCTGTCATTTAGAAATCTCCGAGACATAAAACTTCGATCTGGGCGGCTTCTTCTTTGCGCAAGGCAAGGTGATATCCCTTAATGAAATATTCAATGGGGTCGCCTAATGGTGCGCTACGTTCAATAAGAATGGTTTCACCTTTGACAATGCCCATTTCGATGAAACGCCTGCGCAAAGCGCTTGTTCCACCTACACGAGTGATGGTTGCTTTTTGCCCCGGGCGCAGCAAATGAAGTTGGATAGGGTCAGACATAGATGTTGCAATGCTCCGAAAGTTTCAAGATAATAGGGTGGGAATAATCCACCCCGATTGGTCATTTCACAACAATAAATTCCGCCAATGACAGTCCCAATGCGACTTCTTTGTCATTTACCAGTAACGTCAACGGACCTTTCATCGGTGCAGCTTCGATCAGTTTTATATCCTGCCCCGGCAGAATATTTTTCTCTTGCAGATACGTGAGGACATCCGTTGCAGTGGCATTGACCGCCAACACAGTTGATGTTTCTCCTGCTTTCAATTCGCTCAATGCTCTGCCGTTCAACGGTGTGAAATCGCCTTTTTCATCGGGAATTGGATTCCCGCGCGGGCAAGTCTTTGGATGGTTCAAGAAGCCAGCCAGAGCTTCGGTCACTTCGGGCGCGGTGGCATGTTCAAGCGAACATGCAAATTCATATACCTTTGCCCACTCGATATTCAAATGATCGTACAGAAAACATTCCCAAAGCCGTTGCCGCCGAATAACATTCGTTGCTGCTTCGCGTCCCTTTTTTGTCAGCGTAACCCCTTTATAGGGTGTATGAGTCACCAACCCCTGGTCAACGAGGCGGCGCATCATTTCATTGGCAGAGACGTGCGTCACATCCAGTCGTTCAGCAAGGCGCGAGATCGCAACATCGCGATTTCCCAATTCCACCAATGCTTTCAGGTACATTTCGGTGCTTTCACTCAATTGCAAAACAGACATAAGGCAAACCTTTGGAAAATGTTATGGTCAACCTTATTATTCCAGAAGTAATCGAATCAAGGCATGGATGGAGGTCACCTTTTGCAAAGACACATGTCACCATGCTATACTCAATAAATTCCGCTTGAAAATTCACAACAGGAGCGTTCTCATGTATCAAACAGATATGTACGAAGGCTTGCTTGCAGAAACCGTCATGATGACAGGCACAAACGGCGACACGATCAACGCGTATTTCGCGCGCCCGCTTGGTCCCGGTCCCTACCCTGCCATGGTCTTGGCGCATCACATGCCCGGTTGGGATCAGTGGTATCGCGAGGTGACTTTGAAGTTCGCACACCACGGCTACATCACCATCACACCCAATCTTTATTTCCGCGCCGGGCATGGCACGCCTGAAGATGTCGCTGCAAAAGTCCGCGCTGATGGCGGCATCGCAGATGATCAAGCCGTTGGCGATCTGGCTGGCGCAATGCAGTATGTCCGCTCGCTGCCGTATTCGAATGGCAAAGTTGGAATTTTCGGGACATGCTCTGGCGGTCGGCATGCCTATCTCACTGCGTGTCACGTACCTGGATTTGATGCGATCGTGGATTGCTGGGGTGGACGCGTTGTGATGACTCCTGACCAGTTGAATCCCAAGACACCTGTCTCGCCTCACGACCTGACCCGTGACCTGCCCTGCCCCATTTTGGGTTTATTCGGCAACGACGACTCCAGCCCCTCGCCCGAACAGGTCAACCAACATGAAGCAGAACTCAAGAAGCACGGAAAGACTTACGAATTCCACCGCTACGATGGCGCAGGGCATGGCTTTTTCTACTATGACCGCGCTGCTTATCGTCAGGCGCAAGCTGTTGATGGCTGGCAAAAAGTTTTTGCTTTTTTGGAAAAACATCTGAGGTAATTATTATGTGTACAATGATCATGGAAAAAGTGAAGATCGACGGAAGCGGTAAAGGCACCAGCGGCTGGTTCAAGTTGGAGCAGGCGAACGTCTCATATGACCATCCATTTGACGCGCCCTTTGAACATGCGCTCAATATTGACTTCGTGAACGAATCTCAAGGCGTCGGCGCACGGGTCGCAGTGGAGTTGAGCGAGAAAGCGGCGCGTGAACTGGTCAGAACGATCCTTGAAGTATTAGACCAAGCGGAAGCAGGCGGGCATCTGCCCAAGGAATAAAAATCAACCCCGAAAGGATGACATGAGCATTCCTGCTATCCTTTCGGGGTCTTTTGTTTTTCGTTGAAAATTTATTGGCTTAATTGTTTTCGTGAACGATGGGGGTGACGTATTTCTCCAACATCTCATAACTGATCTCACCCGTCCATGCATAGCGGACCGTGCCTGTGCGGTCGAGGACATAAGAATTCGGTAAATTCCCGTTCCTGAAAGCATTGAGAGCCGCGCCATCCGGGTCCAGCCAGACGTTAAAGGTCAGCCCGTAATCGCTTACGAATTTATCCACCTCAGGCTTTCCATCTCCTGCATTGATCGCAACCAAAGTAAAGCCCTCGGCTTGATGTGCTGCGTAATACTTTTGCAAGGATGGCATCTCTGCCTTGCAAGGTGGGCACCAGGTTGCCCAGTTGTTCACCAGAACAACCTGTCCACGAAAATCTTCCAGTGACTCTGCAGCCCCACTGACGTTCTCAAGTTCAAGCGCTGGGGCTGGAAAATCCACTTTTACGGGGACAACCGAATTCGAAATCTCATTGGAAGCAGATGCGTCACTGGGCTTTTGTAAAGCTGCAAGCAACACAAAACCAAACAGGACGAATACGCCACCCAAAATAGCAGTTGTGAGGGCTTTATTCTTTTTCTGTTTGCGGTACTTTTGATTCTTTTTCATACCAACGACCTGAATTAGTTCTGCAAGGCACGTTTGATCTCAGCCAGCATTTGCACTTCGCCATACGCGCCAACCACAATGCCCTTGCCCGAATCGATCACCGTTTGCGGGACTCCCTGGACGTTGAACCGATTCGACAAATCGGGGAATTCCATTGCATCCACCGCCTCAGCGCGGATCATGGACGGGTTCTCCATAGCCATCTGATGTGCGAGCATCACGGCTCGCGGACAGTGAGGTCAGGTAGGGGTAACGAAGACTTGCAGGTGGAGAGGTTTTGTCAGCGTTTGCAAAAACTCGCGGGTAGCGGCACCCAGCCCGGTCGTCTGCTTTGAGGCGAGGAGGATGTCATTGATCAGGGTGCTGAATTCGTATCCAGCAGGAATCCCTGAAAACTGCACGCCAAGGTCAATAATCTGTTCACCATTCTTCGAGGCGACCACGATCACAGGGGCTTTATCCACACGATATTGAGCGGCAAGCGCAGCATCTTCTTTTAGGTCGTGAATCGTAAGGTGCAAGCGGGAGTCGAGTGCGCTCAGTTCGGTCAGCAATTGCTGGGTTTCAGCGCAGTAATCACAGTTCTCTTTTGAGCCGAAGAAAAGTAGCTGCACAGGGTTGGTAAGATCGGCAAACGCCTGTTGGATCTGCCCGGCAACTTGTTCATTTAACAATTTTTCCATAGGGTCTCCATTGTTTGGGTTCAGTCTTTTGATGCACAGGGCGTAATAAAGTTACAAGAGATTGTGTCTGTGATGTATACTTTGTGTGAAACTTTTTGACACAGATTGCATCCAATGAATATCTCAACAACAAACGATTTTTCGCTTGAAGCCCTACGTTCCGGTGACCGCGCTGAATTTGCGCGGTTGGTGGATACCTTCTCTACACCGATCTACCGTCTGGGTCTGAAAATGCTTGGCAATGCGCAGGACGCGGAGGATATCCTCCAAAATACATTTCTAAACGCGCTAACGCATCTGCCTGATTTTGAAGGACGTTCGAGCGTTTCGACATGGTTGTATCGCATTGCCGCAAATGAGGCGTTGATGCTCATTCGCAAGCGCAAACCGAACGTCAACATTGAGGACATACAGCCCGAAGACGCAGACGATGTGCCCCTACCCGAAACCTTTGTGGACTGGAGCGTTCTCCCTGAAAAGGAATTGCTCTCCAGCGAAGGCAAGAAGGCGATCGAGGTGGCGGTCAAAAAGCTGCCTGAGTCGCTGCGGATGGTCTTCATCCTGCGCGATGTGGAAGATCTGTCGATCAAGGAGACGGCTGAAATTTTGAACCTGACCGAAGTGAATGTGAAGACTCGTTTATTGCGCGCCCGCATGGCTTTGCGTGAACAACTTTCCTCTTATTACGCGGAGCGGACTCGCAGAAAGGAAACCCAATGACCGACCACGCCCACCAGAACTGCCAGGCACTTTTAGGCTCTTTATCGGAATATATCGACGGCGAGTTGCCGCCTGAATTGTGCAAAGAAATCGAAAAGCACCTCGAAGGTTGTGATAATTGCCGCATTGTGCTCAATACCACCCGTCGCACGATCGATCTTGTTCAATTACCTGTTGAAGAAAATGTTCCAGATGATGTGCGGGAACGGTTGTTCAAACGGCTCAATTTGGATGATTATTTGCATCCGCATGGCTAAATAGAATACAAAAAGGACATCGAAAATTCGATGTCCTTTTTGTATTCATAAAAAAACTCCCTTTTTCAAGGGAGTTTTTGGTGCTGGGGATCAAGGATTCGAACCTCAAATTTCGCGTCCAGAGCGCGACGTGATGCCATTTCACCAATCCCCAATTTTCCAGCGGGCGGTATTTTATCACGCACCCTCAGAGAGGGCAAGCCCTTTTTCTATTTTCCTCTAGCAGCACGACGGGTATTGTCTTCGATGTCCAGTAAGATGAGGAGTCCTAGTGCGATGGCTTGTAAAGCGGCGAAAAAGATCAACCCCGCCAGGCTTGGTTGAATTTGCCAAATCAATTGCTGTGCAAAGTCGGTGGGTCCGCCAATGTAGACCATCTTTCGGACCAACTGAAGTGTAAATACTGTAACACTAAGAATGAATTGAAAGATATACACCCCAGCGACAACCCATGAAGCCAATTTGAGGAACTTGGCAATGCGAATCACTGAGTCTTTGTCGAAATAAGTACCAACAAAATTGGTTTTGTTTTGGTTGGGTTCGGTCATCGTTCCTCCAGATATTGATATCATTATACTTTGTTATAATTGACACGAACACGACGCTCTCAGCGTAAGCAAAGTTCCTGAAAGGCTGGCAGGTGTCGGCGAGAAAAGAGGCGGATCTCCATCCGCATAAATCCATCACGAAGGTTAAGTCAACGAATGAGTCTCGAAGAAAAAAACCCTCAGGGCAATAATAAACCTACCGATTTTATCCGCGAAGCTGTAGCGGAAGATTTGAAGACCGGGCGCTTCAATTATGTCCGCACGCGCCTTCCCCCCGAGCCGAATGGATATTTACACATTGGGCATGTTAAAGCGTTCATGATCGATTATCTCGTTGCCAAAGAAAACGGTGGCGAGTTGGTTCTGCGTTTTGACGATACCAACCCAACTAAGGAAGAAACCGAGTTTGTAGAAGCGATCGAAGAAGATGCGCGTTGGCTTGGCATTGAATGGGTCAAGGTGACCTACGCTTCAGATTATTTTGGTCTGCTCTACGATTGGGCGGTACAGTTGGTGAAAAAGGGATTGGCGTATGTTGACGACCAAACCCCTGAAGAGGTTAGCAAGAATCGCGGCACACTCACCGAGCCGGGTGTGAATTCTCCCTTCCGTGATCGTTCAGTGGAAGAAAATTTGGATCTGCTTGAACGTATGAAGAACGGCGAATTTCCCGATGGTTCGCGCATCCTGCGTGCCAAGATCGACATGGCACATCCGAACATCAATATGCGTGACCCGGCGATGTACCGCATCATTCACAACCCGCCGCATCATCGCACTGGCGATACATGGAAGATCTACCCCATGTACGACTGGTCTCACGGGCAGAACGATTCGATGGAAGGTATCACTCATTCGTTGTGTTCGCTTGAATACGAAAATCACCGTCCGCTTTATGAATGGTTCCTGGAACAACTTGGTGTGTTCAAGCCGCGTCAGATCGAGTTCGCGCGGTTAAACATGAACTACACCGTGATGAGCAAACGCAAACTGCGCCGATTGGTGGAAGAAAACCATGTGAGTGGCTGGGATGATCCACGCATGCCCACCCTGCGGGGTATGCGCCGCCGCGGCTATACCGCCGAAGCGATCTTGGATTTCATCCGCCGCGTGGGTGTGGCGAAAAATTATAGCGTCAGCGATGTGGCGTTGCTCGAAGAATGCGTACGCGACGACCTCAACAAACATGCTCTTCGCCGCATGGCAGTCATTCGCCCATTGAAAGTGGTCATTGATAATTATCCCGATGACTTGGTCGAAGAGATGAATGCCGTCAATAATCCTGAAGACCAAAATGCTGGCACACGCAAGGTTCCATTCTCGAAAGTAATTTACATCGAGCAGGATGATTTTCGCGAAGTACCACCTGCAAAATATTACCGTCTCTTCCCGGGCAATGAAGTCCGCTTGCGCTATGCATATTTCATCAAATGCACGCATGTGGTGAAGAATGAGGCAGGCGAGGTGATCGAAGTCCATGCCACGTATGACCCAACCACAAAAGGCGGCGATGCGCAGGATGGACGCAAGGTCAAATCCACGATCCATTGGGTATCGGCAAAACACGCCAAAGAAGTGGAAGTCCGCATGTATGACCGCCTCTTTAACAAGGAAAATCCCGAGGAAGGTGAAGAAGGATTCCTTAACTGCTTGAATCCTAACTCTTTGGAAATCCTCACTGGATATGTAGAACCGGCTCTTGCCTCCGCCGAAGTTGGTTCACGCTTCCAGTTTGAGCGCCTCGGATATTTTTGTGTGGATAAAGAGTCTACACCCGACAAGCCTGTCTTCAATTTGACCGTAAACCTCAAGGATACTTGGGCAAAGGTCGAAAAGAAGGCAAAATAAGTTTTGGAGAGAAAATGAGATTAGATGTTTTTCGTAGTAGTGCGGCAGTTTTATTGATAACTGCCTTTATGGCTGCATGTGCTCCCCAAGCACCTGCCACACCAACAGTAGATGTGGTTGGAACGGTTGCAGCTCAGTTAGCAGCAGAGATGCAGACACAAACCGCCGGGGCTGTCACACCTACGCCTATACCTCCCACCGAAACACCCACCCTCGCTGTTACAGATACCCCATCAGCACCAACAGAAAAACCGGAAATTAAGCCGCCAGCGGTGGTTGTATTTACCGGATGTTGGACAGGACCCGGCGAGAGTTATACAAATATCAGTAATATTGACCCAAGCATAAGAAAGAGCGGCAGACAAAATGTTGTCATCCTCGGTACAGGCACAGAGCCGGGATGGATAATAATTAGAAACCCGTACTTCAATAATCCTTGCTGGGTCAGGGTTGAAAGCATGGAAATAGATCCCAACATGGATCTATCCGGATACCCACAGATGACACCGGGACCCTAGATATAAAAACAGCGACTGACTTCAGTCGCTGTTTTTATATGAGCATTTACTTCACGACAAAATCATACAACCCGGGTTCAAGTGGAAATTGAAGACGAAATTCTAGCGGCTCAAATGTCCCACAGTTTGACATTAGACATTGGCAATTGAGTCCCATCAAGCTGCTTTCACAGCTCACAGCTGTCTGCTTTAGGCTCCAGACACCATTTAGGGTGTTTGGCAGGTATAGATAATATCTGCCATCAGTTACTGTCAATGTAGAATCTTTTTGTTCATCTCTGAAAATGCTTATCTCAACACTATTGACAGGGTTATTATTTGCATCCAAAACAACCCCTGTGATCAAGATAACATCATCAGGCACAGCCTGCGGACTGGCGGGGTTGAATTCTGGTTCAACTAGGTCCTTCAGTATCCACCCGACCACCCCTTCCCCTGTGCGGACCTTGAGCCATTGTCCGTTCGGTAAGATGCCCAAAAACTCTACCCGTGAACCTTTAGTAAGAATCCGGCTGACTTGGAACAATCTACCCGGGTTTACTCGCAGATTAACATTATCAGCAATTGTTTTTACATAAAGTTTGTCTGCAGACGGGGTAGATGTAGAAATTTCAACAGTAGCGGCAATTTGCGGCAGAGACGGTGTAGACGTTGGAAGTTGTGCTACGGCTGTCATCGTTTTGGCAACAACAGTAGCAAGGGTATCGATGTCGGATGTTCCAAATAAGCCGCAAGCCAAAAGAAAGGGCAGTAATAAGCTGCAAAATATCAGTGTTGTACTTCGTTGAGCAAACAGTTTCATACAAACCTCCCCTACCATTTTATTCGATTTACAACCACAAGCCGATTTTCATTGGTGCTATAATCCAGAAAGAATAAGGAGTGATCCATGAACGAAGAAAAACGAAAAAAGATGCGAGAAAAAATTCCGCCTGAAGCGTTGGAGCATATGAAGGCTGCTCGCGCAGAGTTCCGCAAGAGTATGGAGACCATCCTTCCGCCCGGCTTTTTAGAGCACCGCCGCGCCGCCCGCAAGGAAGCATTACTTGCCTTCCGCAGTTTGATCGATGCTGCCATCAAAAAGACGGAAGAAAAATCGTCATAAACCAAAACTCCCAGCCAAATGCTGGGAGTTTTTTATTTACCGAAACGGACGTTTTCCACGCACCAGGAAGAGTGTGTAAAACAAAGCGACTCCTGCCCCACCGAATAGACCTTGCCCAAGCTGGGTGTGACTATCATACAAGATCGCCCCTGCGACCAATAAACCTAAAAACACAATTCCACCCGTCAGCCGGTTGACCGACCTTTCCAAATAGCTGATCTGCAAATTGACCAGCGGCGCTTCCACGTTCAACTGTCCACGCTCAATGCGACCTAGCACACGTTCTGCTCTGCCGGGAATGGCGATGAGTGTCTTGAATAATTCACCTGCTTCATTCAAGAATGTATCAAAGACCGAGCCGCCTTCGCCTTCGGTTAATTTCTTGGCATAGGGTGCAAGTTGTAACCAAATATTGAAATCGGCATTCAAACCAGTACACATGCCAGATAAAATCCCAATCGTGCGCCCCAAGAGCAAAAGATTCTCAGGGACTTGAAACGGCATGGACATCATCAACTCGCGAAATTGCAAGCTAAACTTCATCATGTCACTGTGTTGAATGCTGCGCAGTTCGTTCATGCTCTTGCCCCAAAAACGGTCAAAGACTTGCGCGCTGGCTTCTTCCAACAATTTGATATTTGCACTTGGCAATAGAACGCCCAAGGTCTGATACGCCTTGATCAACCTAGGTGCATCTTGTAAACCGACCGCAATCACCACCTCGCGCAGACCTTCTACCAGTTTATCGGGCATGCGTCCCACCATGCCGAAGTCAATAAAGGTCAGGCGAAATTTTGTAAAATCATCTTCATCTTTTTCATTCAACGGTAAGACGAACAGATTGCCGGGATGTGGGTCAGCATGGAAAAATCCATCTTCAAAAATTTGCTTCAAGTAGGTCGCCAATAAACGTTCTGCCACCGCGGCGCGACTGATACCCGCAGCCGTGATCGCTTCGTAATCGGTGATCTTGATGGAAGTGACGTCTTCCAAGGTCAACACACGACGCGTAGTACGGTTCCATACTACCTTCGGAACGTGGACGCCTCCATCGTCTTTGAAATTGGTTGCAAAGGTCTCGGCATTTTTCCCCTCTGATAAATAGTCCAGCTCCGCGTTTAGAACAGCGGCAAATTCCTCCACAATGGCAGGGACATCCGCACGGTCGCTGACGGGTTTGTAGCGTTTGAGCCAGCCGCCCACCACTCGTATCGCGGACATGTCCACTTCCACGATCTGCTCAATATTCGGGCGCAGAATTTTTACGACAACGTTTTCAAATCCCATCACTTCAGCTTCGCTTGGGAGCAATTTTGC
>Ga0075012_10002324_pt1 | contig 18769 bp, 19 predicted proteins | sample All_14_2_FD_71474 | JGI IMG/M metagenome (GOLD analysis project Ga0075012, IMG submission 71474) | Freshwater microbial communities in response to fracking from Pennsylvania, USA - Allegheny Zone_MetaG_DW_15 | ecosystem: Environmental > Aquatic > Deep subsurface > Groundwater > Drilled... | reverse complement strand
TGACCTGGCCGGTGATCGCCGCAACCCCGGAACACGGGGCAACCAGCGTGCGACAGGACAGCAGGGCGCGGGCGCCGCGCCGCGGGCGGTCGGGCGGGCAGATCTTCAGGCCCTGGGCCGCCAGATCACGCCGCACTGGATCTTCAACTGCGACCTGCCCGGAGCCGACGCCTTGGAGATTCGCGTCATCGTCCGCCTGGACGCCAACGGCCGCCTGGTCGGGACACCCCGGATCCAGCGACCCCGAAGCGACGCGGCCTTCCGCGCCGTGTCGGACAGTATGCTGCGGGCCATCCGCGCCGCCGCGCCGTTCGATATGCCTTCCGGCTATCAGGAACAAGACATCCCCTTCTCGTTCCGCACCGCGACCCAGTGCGGAAACCGCTGACGAAAGCTGATGTTGGCTGCCGGGTCGCCCTACGTCCCGAATGTCGCCTCATTCGCCCTCAAGCTGGCGATTGTCACGGAGGAGGGCCATAAATGGCCAGTCACCCCGTCTGTCGGAGATTGCTCGTGCGCCTGAAGGTCCTGCTGTCACTGGTCGCCTCACTGTCGGTCCTGGCCCCCGTTGCGGCCCTGGCCCAGGATCCGACCGGCCAGACCGAGGACGTGATCGTCGATCAGGGCGTGATCCGTCCCTATCCGATCGCCGTGCTGTCGTTCGAAGGGCAGAACGGGACCGAACTGGCCAGCGTGATCCGGGGTGACCTGCGGCGCTCGGGCTTCTTCGATCCGCTGGACCCCAACAGCTTCATCGAAACGGGCCTGTCGCTGGCCAATCGTCCGAACTTTCCTCAGTGGACCAGTGTCGGGGCCCAGGCCGTGCTGTACGGCTCGGTCACGGCGCGCCCGGACGGTCGCAACGACTTTGGCTTCCGGCTTTATGACCCCTATCGCCAGTGCCAGCTGGCCGCCTATCAGTTCACCGCCACCCCCGAACAATGGCGCCGCATCGCGCACAAGATCGCAGACGTCGTCTATGGCCGGATGACCGGGGAACAGGGCCTGTTCGACAGCCGGGTCATCTTCGTCGCCGAAAGCGGCACACAGCTGAACCGTCTCAGCCGCCTCGCGATCGTGGACCAGGACGGATACAATCCCGTCTTCCTGACCCAGGGCGACGAGGTGATCATGTCGCCTCGTTTTTCGGCGTCCAACCCCGAAGAGGTCACCTATGTGGCTCTGGGCAAGGATTACAGCCGCATCTATCTGTACAACCTGACCACGGGGCGGCGCGAGAGCCTGGGCGAGTTCGACGGCCAGGTCCTGGCCCCGCGGTTCTCCAACGATGGGTCCAAGGTGGCCTTTTCGATCATTCGGGGCGGCAATACGGACATCTATGTGATGGACCTGGGCACGCGCCAGCTGTCGCGCCTGACGTCCGATCCCGGCATCGACACCTCGCCCTCCTTCTCGCCGGACGGCAGCCAGATCGTGTTCAACTCGGATCGTTCGGGGACCCCGCGTCTGTATGTCATGCGGGCCGACGGCTCGGGACAGCGGGCCATATCGCGGGGTGGGGGCGTCTACACGGCTCCGGCCTGGAGCCCGACCGGCAATCTGATCGCCTTCACCAAACAGGGCGGCGGACGTTTCTCGACCGGCATCATGAATGTCGATGGCTCGGGCGAGCGCCTGTTGTCGTCCAGCTATTTCGAGGAGGGCCCCTCCTGGGCCCCCAATGGCCGCTATGTAATGTTCGCCCGCCAGACCCGCAGCGGCGACACCCGCCTTTGGACCGTCGATCTGTCCGGGCGGGTGGTGGCTCAGTCCGGATATGACGGGCGCGGGTCCGACCCGGCCTGGTCGCCTTTGCTGGATGAACAGCCTGCCGGCCTGGGCGTTACACGAGGAGCCGACAGCTGCCCGACCTGACCCCACCATGCACCCTTCCTCCTCAATCCCGCGTTACCCGTGCTGGACCGGTCGCAACACACGGTTTAGCTAAATCCACAATGGCTCAGCTTGACGCCTCGCCCTCGGGCAAGAACCACAAGGAGATGCTCTGATGAACGCTTCCCATATCGTCCGGCTGACCGCTGTGACCGCCCTGGTGGTCGCCATGGCCGCCTGCGCGCCCCGGGCCACGACCGACACCGGCGGCGGCGCGGTCCCCGGTGGCACCGGTCCCGTCTATGACAACACGCCGCGCGGCGACGGCACCATCGGTGGATCGACCGTTCCCCCCGCACCCGGCTCCGAGCAGGACTTCGTGGTCAATGTCGGCGACCGGGTCTATTTCGACCTCGACAGCTATGACATCCGTTCCGAAGCCTATCCGCGCCTGGATGCCCAGGTCGCCTGGCTGCAGCGCTATCCGCAGGTGACGATCCGCGTGGAAGGCAATGCCGACGAACGCGGCACCCGCGAATACAATATCGCCCTTGGCGCGCGCCGGGCCGAGTCGGTCAGGGCCTATCTGGTCGAGCGCGGCATCTCGCCGGGACGGATCGACACCATTAGCTATGGTAAGGAACGCCCGATCGCGGCCGGTTCCAGCGAGGAATCCTGGGCCCGCAATCGCAACGCCCATACCGCCATTGTCTCAGGCGCGGTTCGCTAAGCCAAAAGCCGTCGCATTGGACAAACAAGAGAGGAGGCCGTCGCAGGACGGCCTCCTTTTTTCATGGTCCAGACCGATCGATCAGCCGATGGCGCCGACGCAGCCTTCGGGGCCACCGGGTGCCAAGGGCCCTTCGACCAGGGTCAGGGTCCAGCCATGGTGGGTATCCAGGCCCCAGCGACGGGCACCGGCCCCATCCCCGGCGTCGCCGCCGACATTGACCACCACCCGCCGCCCCTTGGGCAGGGCGGCGGGGTCGATCAAACCCACGGCCAGGGCGGTCGGCGTCGACGACGGGCCGAATCCCTCGAACACGCTCAGCATCGACCATTCCTCGCGCAGCCCGCGCCACCACGGGTCCCCGGCATTGATGGCCAGCACCGCCACCCCATGCCCTTCGGCCGCATAGGCCAGGGCCGCGCCCGGATCGCGTTCCGCACGCAGATCGGCCGCCGCCCCGAAACGCAGACGCGCCGCATCGAACGCCCGCGTCGGCTCGACCGGGGCCCAGACCCGAACGCCGATGCGACCCTGGCGTGCCAGGCCCCAGCCAACGATCTCGCGCCACAGGGATTCCACGGCCTCTGCATTGGCCGGATCGGCCTGTTTCATCATGCGGGCCATGACCGCCTGTTCGCGGTCGGGGCGCAGTTTGACGTGAGGGCCCTGGGGCGCGTCCTTGGCCTTGCCCACACGGTCGGCGATGGCCAGGCGCAGCTGGAAAAGGGCCAGGATTTCGTCGTCGAGCTGATCGATCTCCTGACGCAGGGCGGCCAGGGCGCGTTGCTCGGCAGTCGGCTCGCCCGCGTCGGTCGGGGCAGGCCACAGATGCTGGATACTGGGAGAGGTCACGGTGAGGGTCTTTCGAATACGGAATGCCTGAAGGGGTTCTGCTTTGGCGGGCCGCCGCTCCTTCGGGAGCGGTCGCCGGCGAGGCCGTCAGGATCGAGTGCCCGACGCCTCAGCCGGCGTATCGAAAGCCATAGAAATAGAGGCCATAGGCATAGTGGCCCGCGACTGCGAAAGCGCAGTCCGAATAGGTCGCAGCGAGGGCTTGCGAAGAGGCCATGGCCGCTTCAATCAGAAAAGATCGTGCGCGGTCAAGCGGAACGGCGGCTGAGCAGGACGAAACGCGTGCGATTCTCCGCCGAATCCTGAAGATCGTTGCGGAGAATCGACAATCCATAGACCTCGGCTGCGCCCGCCGGCGCCAGGGCCGCCCGGGACAGGTCATTCGCCAGGGACACATCGCGCGCCGCGCCAGCCGTATCGAACACCACGACGGGGGTCAGCCCCAGCCGAGCCAGGGTCTCGGCGCATTGCTTGAGTGCGACGGGGTGGCTCTCGACCGAGCGGATGCCGGTCAGGGTCGCTCCCGGCACGGCCATCAGGTGCAGACCGATCCGCCGCCAGACCTCTCCCACCTGGAACAGACCCGAGGCCGCTACCAGGGTCGCTGCGGGCTCAACCGCGCCGATGGTCGAATTCTCGACCGGGATCAGGGCACAGTCGCAGTCGCCGGACCGCACCGCATCGATAGCCTCGGCAAATGTCTCGAACCCCACCGCATCGTCCCAGGGTCGCAGCACCAGGCACGCCTCGTGGCTGAAGGCACCCGGTGCCCCCTGATAGGCCACGCGTCCGGCGGAGTCGTCGTTCTGGGGGCGGCCGATGTCAGTCATCCGGTGTCCTTAGACAGCCGACGGAGCATTCCGCAATACAACGGCTGTGCGATGCGGTTCGCCGGTCAGGCCGCCTCGGCTCGGCTGACGCGGCCGGACTTCAGCCGTTCCGCCACAAGGAAGGCCAGCTCCAGCGCCTGGTCGGCATTCAGGCGCGGGTCGCAGTGGGTGTGATAGCGGCTGGACAGGTCGTCCTCGGTCACCTTCTGGGCGCCGCCCAGGCATTCGGTGACATTCTGGCCGGTCATCTCCAGATGCACGCCGCCGGGGTGGACACCCTCGGCCTCGGCCACGTCGATGAAGCTCTTCACCTCGCCCAGGATGCGATCGAACGGCCGGGTCTTGTAGCCGTTGGCCGCCTTCAGCGTATTGCCGTGCATCGGGTCGATCGACCAGATGACCCGCTTGCCATGGTCCTTGGCCGCCTTCATCAGGCGCGGCAGGCGCTCGCCCACCTTGTCGTGGCCGAAACGGCCGATCAGCGTCAGTCGTCCGGGCGTATTGTCCGGGTTCAGAGCATCGATCAGCGGCAGCAGGTCGTCCGGCTCCATCGTCGGGCCGCATTTGACGCCGATCGGGTTCCTGATGCCGCGCATGAACTCGACATGAGCCCCGTCCAGCTGACGCGTCCGCTCGCCGATCCACAGCATATGGGCAGAGGTGTCGAACCATTCGCCGGTGCCGCCGTCCAGCCGCGTCAGCGCGCTTTCCAGATTCAGCAGCAGGGCCTCGTGGCTGGTGAAGACCTCGACGCGGCTCAGGTCCGGGTGGGTCTCGGGCGTGACGCCGACCGCCTCCATGAAGGCCAGGGCCTCGCCGATCTTATCGGCCAGTTCCCGGTATTTAGCTCCGTAAGCGTTGTCCGAGGCGAAACCGATCGTCCAGCGATGGATGTTGTACAGGTCCGCATAGCCCCCGCCCGCGAACGCCCGCAGCAGGTTCAGCGTCGAGGCCGACTGGTTATAGGCCTTCATCAGCCGCTGGGGATCAGGCACCCGCTCCTCGGGCGTGAAGGCCATGCCGTTGATGATGTCGCCGCGATAGCTGGGCAGTTCGACATCGCCGATCTGTTCCACCGACGACGAGCGCGGCTTGGCGAACTGACCAGCGATCCGGCCGACCTTGACCACCGGCTTGCGCCCCGCGAACGTCAGGACCACCGCCATCTGCAGGATCAGGCGGAAGGTGTCGCGGATGTTGTCGGTCGAGAATTCCTTGAAGCTCTCGGCACAGTCCCCACCCTGCAACAGAAAGGCCTTGCCCGCCTCCACGTCGGCCAGCCGGTCCTTCAGGCGGCGCGCCTCTCCGGCAAAGACCAGCGGCGGCATGGCGCGCAGCTCGTCCTCCACGCGCAACAGGGCGGCGGGGTCCGGATAGTCCGTCGGCATCTGCACGACGGGCTTCGATCTCCAGCTATCGGGGGTCCAGCGTTGGGTCATCATGGCGGCAAGATAGGCGTGTGACGGTTCAGGGACAATGAAACTGCGTCGATATCGCGTTTCGACGCCTTCCTTTGCGCGCGCCGTCGCCGCGAGGCAACAGAAGCGGTTGCGGATTGCGCGATCCGTCAACACATTGGCGCACCGTCGCCGGAGACTTCGCCGCCCATGATCGCCCGCTTCTTCGCCATCCCCCTGTGGCAGCGCACGGCCGCCGGTTTCGTCCTGGGCATACTGGCGGGCCTGATCCTGGGTCCGGCGGCCGAGGTCTGGCTGCAACCGATCGGCGACGTCTATCTGAACCTGATCCGGATGGTGGTCGCGCCCCTGGTCCTGTTCACCATCGCCTCCTCCATCGCCAAGCTGGGCGAGGGTGTGGGGGCGGTGCGGCTGGGCGTGCGAACCCTGGTCTGGTTCGCGGTGACGTCCCTGCTGGCCGTGCTGGTCGGTCTGGCGTTCGGGCATCTGTTCAATCCGGGCCTGGGGCTGTCCAACCTGCCAATGGGCGAGGTCAAGGACCGCGTCATCCCCACCCCGCTGGACGTGCTGATCGGCATTGTCCCGACCAATCCCTTTGCTGCCCTGTCAGAGGGCAAGGTGCTGCAGATCATCTTCTTCTCGGCCCTGGTCGGCACGGCCCTGGTGGCGCTGGGCGACCGGGCCCAGGGCGTGCGGCGGCTGGTGGACGAGGGCGCGGCCATCATTTTCCGCATCACCCGCTGGGTCATCCAGCTGACGCCCTTTGGCGTGTTTGGCCTGATAGGCTCCGTTGTCGGGGGCTATGGCTGGGAGGCCCTGCTGCCGCTGGGGAAATTCATCCTGGCCATCTATGCCGCCTGCCTTTTCCACATTCTGGTGGTCTATTCCGGCCTGTTAAAGCTGCATGGGCTGAAGGCGACCAGCTTCTTTCGCGGGGCCTTCGCGGCCCAGCAGACGGCATTTGCCACCTCATCCTCACTGGGCACCCTGCCCATCACCCTGCGCCAGACGGTCGAAAGGCTGGGCGTGCCCCAGGCCTATGCGGCCTTCGCCGTGCCCCTGGGGGCCAGCGTCAAGATGGACGGCTGTGGGGCCATCTATCCGGCCATCGCCTCCATCTTCATCGCCCAGTATTTCGACATCGACCTCAGCCTGACCCAGTATGTCCTGATCGGCCTGACCGCCGTCCTGGGGTCGCTGGGCACGGCGGGTGTGCCCGGCACCAGCATCGTCATGCTGACCCTGACCCTCTCGACCGCGGGCCTGCCGCTGGAGGGCATCGGCTATATCGTCGCCATCGACCGGATCATCGACATGATCCGCACCGCCACCAATGTCACCGGCCAGATGCTGGTCCCCGTCCTGGTCGCCAAGGAGGAAGGTCTTCTGAACCAGGGCATCTACGACGGGCACGTCGCCTGGCTGCCCGGCGACCCGGACGCCGAGACCCCCGAAACCGTCAAGGCCGCCGGCATCTGACCCTTGCCAGCCCGAGGTGACCGGGCTATGTCGCCGCCTCCCGTTCACCACGGGCCCGAGATGGATGCTTAGCTCAGCGGGAGAGCACCTCGTTCACACCGAGGGGGTCGCAGGTTCAATCCCTGCAGCATCCACCATTCTCTCCAGGCATTTGCTAGTCGTCGGGAACATCGCTTCCCAGAACGGTTGCTTGCTACCAGGCTTGGCAGTCAAAGGTCCGCTTTCGCGAAGAGGGCAAATAGCCGGGCCCGACCCGTTGCGGGCCTTGCGCTTCGGCCATAGAACCAAGCGATATACATCGGTCGAAGAAGACCTTGGGACCCTCGGATTGAGTGAGCAACGAAGCCAAGTTCCAAGGCGTTTGCGAATTGCGCGGCGTTGGCAGTGGCTTGCAGCTTTCGGGGCCGTTCTGTTCATGCTGGCCTGTTTTGTCGGTTGGCCGTTAGGCTATCTTTGGCCGTCAGCTATCGGTCTCATCGCCTTTCTGCCTAGCTGCTGGGTGTTCAGCACCAAGTGCTATGTTTGCGGTTATCCAGCTTTCGCGAACCATGCGGCCGACGAAAAACTTAGAGCCGATCAGAGATTTTGGACCTGTCTCTGGGGCAAAGAATATGGCGGTGTGCATCTCCCGCTTCGACGTGCATGCACTAAATGTGACGCACCTTTTTAACGCTATCGAACGCATCGCTGACTTCCGCTTTCCACCCTCAGCAGACTTCGAGAATGTCTGTTTTCAGGACGGTGCGTCCATGCCTGCCCGTCGCACGGATGGCTACAGGCTGACCTGCCTCCAAGAAAGTTTCCAGAACCACCTCGACTTGCCGTGAACGGACCTGGAAGGTCCGGTGGACATGAAGGAGTTCGACATGGCCGATGAGCGGCGGTTCGCGGGGATAGAGGCCGGGGGTACCAAATTCGTCTGTGCCCTCGCGACAGCGGACGGCCGTATCCTGGCGCGCGAGCGGGTCGAGACCGCCGACCCGGCGCTCACCCTATCGCAGACTCTTGAGTTCTTTGGCCGGGCCGGACGCGCACATGGCGCACCCACCGCAGCGGGCATCGCCAGTTTCGGCCCGCTGGACCTGGACCCCGCCTCCCCTGCCTATGGCAGCATCGTCTCCACGCCCAAGCCGGGCTGGTCAGACGTCAATATTCTGGCGGCCGTGCGGGACGGTCTGGGCGTGCCGACACGCATCGACACCGACGTCAATGCCGCCGCCCTGGCCGAGGGTCGGCACGGCGCGGCGAAGGGATGCCACACCCATGCCTATGTCACCGTCGGCACGGGCATCGGCGTCGGCCTGGTTGCCGGGGGGCGTTCGCTGATCGCGCGCGGCCATGCGGAGATGGGCCATATCCCGGTGCCCCGAGGGCCGGGCGACGACTTCGCCGGGGTCTGTTCCTATCACGGCGACTGTCTGGAGGGGATGGCGTCCGGTCCCGCCATGGCGGCGCGATGGGGGTGCCCGGCCCAGGATCTGGCCCCCGACCATTCCGCCTGGGCGATGCAGGCCCACTATGTCGCCGCCCTGTGCTGCACCCTGATCTATACCGTCCGGCCGGATCGCATCGTCATTGGCGGCGGGGTGTTCGAGCAACCCGGCCTGCATGCCCATGTCCGGCGCGTGCTGGAGCCCATGCTGGCCGGCTATGGCCTTTCGCCCCACGAGCGCGACCTGGACACCCTGATCGTGGCTCCGGGCCTGGTCGAGACGCCGCCCGGCCTTCTGGGCGCGCTGGAACTGGCCCGTCAGGCGGCGGACGGTTGATCCGCCGCTGTAACCGGTTACGCTGACTGCAAAACAAGACAGGGACAGGAAACCGATGGCCGATGTTCGCCTGAGCGGGGTGAAGAAGCGTTTCGGCGCGACCGAGGTGCTGAAGGGCGTCGATCTGGACATCGCCGACGGCGAGTTCGTGGTCTTCGTCGGCCCCTCCGGCTGCGGCAAGTCCACCCTGCTGCGGACCATCGCCGGCCTGGAAGAACTGGATGCCGGAGAGATCGCGATCGGCGGGCGCTCGGTCACCGGCCTGTCCCCGTCCGACCGGGGCATCGCCATGGTGTTTCAGTCCTATGCCCTCTATTCGCACATGTCGGTCTATCAGAACATGGCCTTCGGCCTGACCCTGGCCAAGACCGACAAGGCCGAGATCGACCGCCGCGTGCGCGCCGCCGCCGCCGTCCTGAACATCACCGATTATCTGGATCGCAAGCCCAAGGCCCTGTCGGGCGGACAACGCCAGCGGGTCGCCATCGGCCGGGCCATTGTGCGTGAGCCCGAGGTCTTCCTGTTCGACGAGCCCCTGTCCAACCTGGATGCGGCGCTGCGCGTGCGAATGCGCTATGAATTCACACGCCTGCATGGCGAGTTGAAGACCACTATGATCTATGTCACCCATGATCAGGTCGAGGCCATGACCCTGGCCGATCGGATCGTGGTCCTGTCGTCCGGCCGGATCGAACAGGTCGGCGCGCCACTGGAGCTGTACGAACATCCCGCCAATCTGTTCGTGGCCGAGTTCATCGGCAGCCCCAAGATGAACCTGATCCCCGCCGAAATCCTGGACGCCACCGGTATGGGAGCGACGGTCCGAACCGAGGGTGGGAACGTCATCAACGTCGCCGTCGACGCGGGACGGGCCAAGGCGGGCGAGGCCGTGACGCTGGGCATCCGGCCCGAGCATCTGACCCTGACCGGCAGCGGCGGCACGGTCCAGGCCAGGGCGACCTTCGTCGAGACCCTGGGTCACGCCACCTACGCCTATGCCTCGCACGGCCAGGCCACCGAGACCCTGACGGTCCAACTGCCGGGCGATGTCAGGCCTTCGGTCGGCGACGACCTGACCCTGCACGTCCCGGCGCACCAGGCGCATCTGTTCGACGCCGAGGGCATGGCGTTCCGGCGACTGGCAGGCGCCATCGCCGGCTGATTCTGTCGCGCTTGACTTGAGCGCTGACTCGGGGCCTTTGGAGCCTGCTCTCGCGGGAGAGATCGGGGCCGTTTCGGCGGACCCCGGAGCCGAAGGCGCAACCGCCCCGGAAACGCTCAGGCAAACGGACCGCGAGGACATACGGACGCTGGAAAGTCGATCTAGGATCTTGGGATCTGGGGATCGCGCCGACGGAGCAAGGCCGGGTTCACCACCGGGCCGGAATCTCTCAGGCCTCATGGACAGCGGGGGCGCGAGGACGGCGGGAATTGCCCGCTTCAACACGCGACTCTGAAAGTCTGGCCCGTATGACCGATCAAGCCCTGAAGACCACCCCCCTGAATGCCGCACATCGCGCCCTGGGGGCCCGCATGGTCGGGTTCGGCGGCTATGATATGCCGGTGCAGTATGAGGGTGTCCTGGCCGAGCATCGTTGGACCCGTGAACACGCCGGCCTGTTCGACGTCTCGCACATGGGCCAGTGCAAGATCACCGGCGCAGACGCCATCGCCCAGTTCCAGCGCTTCGTGCCCGGCGACTATGAGGCCTTGAAAGCCGGCAAACAGAAATACAGCCTGCTGCTGAATGCCGAGGGCGGCATCATGGACGATCTGATGGCCGGAAAGCCGGACCATGACGGTCTGTATGTCGTGGTCAACGCCGGCAACAAGGATGCGGACTTCGCCTATCTGGACGCCCATCTGCTGGGCGACGCGACGCTGACCGTGCTGTCGGACCGCGCGCTGATCGCCATCCAGGGGCCCGAGGCGGCCGAGGTGATGGTGGCGCACGAACCGGTCCTGGCCGAGTTCGGCTTCATGGACTGCGCGCGGCTGATGCTGTTCGGGGTCGACTGCTATGTTTCGCGATCGGGCTATACCGGCGAGGACGGCTATGAGATTTCGGTGCCGAACGCGGATGCCGAGCGGGTCTGGAACGCCATTCTGGAGGACGCGCGGGTCAAGCCGATCGGCCTGGGCGCGCGCGACTCCCTGCGGCTGGAAGCCGGGCTGCCGCTGCATGGCCACGACATCGATGCGACAACTTCGCCGGTCGAGGCGGCGCTGACCTTTGCCCTGTCCAAGTCGCGCAAGGAGACAGCCGACTTCAATGGCGCCGAGCGGATTCTGAAGGAACTGGCGGACGGCACCGGTCGGGTTCGCGTGGGACTGAGCGTCAAGGAAGGCGCCCCGGCGCGTGAGGGCGCCGAGATCGCCGATGCGGACGGTACCGTCATCGGCGCTGTGACCTCGGGCGGCCCCTCCCCTACCCTGGGGCGCAATATCGCCATGGGCTATGTGCCCGCCTCGCACGCGGCCCTGGGCACCGAGCTGAAGGTCATCGTGCGCGGCAAGGCCGCCGCCGCCGAAGTCATCGCTATGCCGTTCGTGGCACAGCGCTATCACAGGAAGCCGAGATAACCCCGTCACCCTCGGGCTCGACCCGAGGGCCGGACGTTCAACCCCTCGTGCGAAGACATCGACGCACAGTCCGCCCCAACCTCCGATCCTCGGGTCAAGCCCGAGGATGACGAACTCAGGAGAACGAGAATGCATTTCACCAAGGATCACGAGTGGGTCAGCCTGGATGGCGACATCGCCACCGTGGGCATTTCCAAACACGCCGCCGACCAGCTGGGCGATGTGGTGTTCGTCGAGGTGCCGCAGGTCGGCAAGACCGTGACCAAGGGCGACAGCTTTGCCGTCGTTGAAAGCGTCAAGGCCGCGTCCGACGTCTATGCCCCCGTCTCGGGCGAAGTGGTCGAGGCGAATGACGCCCTGTCCAGCGCCCCGGAAACCGTCAATGCCGCGCCCGAGGCCGACGGCTGGTTCGCCAAGATCAAGGTGGCGGATGCCACTGGCCTGGACGCCCTGATGGATCAGGCGGCGTACGACCAGTATCTGACGACGCTTTAATCGGCCCGTCACCCTCGGGCTTGGCCCGAGGGCCGGACCGTCCACCGCTGGTGCGAAGACTTCATCGCACGGGCCCAGCAACATCCGATCCTCGGATCAAGTCCGAGGATGACGGAGCGAGAAGACCATGCGCTACCTCCCCCTGACGCCCGATGATCGTACCGCCATGCTGGCGGCAATCGGTGCCAAGTCGATCGACGACCTGTTCGTGGACGTGCCGCAGAGCGCGCGTCTGGCCGAGCCGGTGGACCTGCCGCGCGTGGCGGGTGAGCTGGAGGTCGAGCGAGCGTTGAAGGCCCTGGCCGGCAAGAATACCGTCGCGGGCGATGTGCCCTTCTTTTGCGGGGCCGGGGCGTATCGCCACCATGTGCCGGCGACGGTGGATCATGTGATCCAGCGGTCGGAATTCCTGACCAGCTATACCCCCTATCAGCCCGAGATCGCCCAGGGGACGCTGCAGTATCTGTACGAGTTCCAGACCCAGGTGGCGAACCTGACCGGAATGGATGTGGCCAACGCCAGTCTCTATGACGGTTCGACCGCCATGGCCGAGGGCGTTCTGATGGCGACGCGGGTGACGCGACGGAACAAGGCGGTCATCTCGGGCGGGGTCCACCCCCACTATGTCGCCGCGACCGAGACGGTGGTCCATGCGGTCGGGGTGGAGACCCAGGTCCTGGCCCCCGCAATCGATGCCGAGGCCGACGTCATCGCCCAGATCGGTCCGGACACCGCCTGCGTCGTCGTGCAGACGCCGAACGTCTTCGGCACCGCCACCGACGTCACCAAGATCGCCGAGGCCGCCCATGCGGCCGGGGCCCTGTTGATCGTCGTGGTGACCGAGGCGGTGTCGATGGGCCTGCTGAAATCGCCGGGCGAGATGGGGGCCGACATCGTGGCGGCCGAGGGCCAGTCGATCGGCAACGCCCTGAACTATGGCGGGCCCTATATCGGCCTGTTCGCCTGCCGCGAGAAGCTGATCCGCCAGATGCCGGGCCGGCTGTGCGGCGAGACAGTGGACGCAGACGGAGCGCGGGGCTTCGTCCTGACGCTGTCGACGCGCGAACAGCATATTCGCCGGGACAAGGCGACATCGAACATCTGCACCAACTCGGGGCTCTGTTCGCTGGCCTTCACCATCCACATGAGCCTGCTGGGCGAGACGGGCCTGCGCCGCATGGCCCTGTTGAACCACGAAAAGGCGCTGGCGACGCGAGACGCCCTGGCGGCCGTTCCGGGGGTCGATATCCTGACCGGCCGGTTCTTCAACGAGTTCGCCGTGCGCCTGCCCCGCAATGCCGCCGAGGTGGTGGATGCCCTGGCCGCCCACCGCATCCTGGCGGGCGTGCCCTACAGCCGTCTGGCCCCTGATGCGGGTATGGACGATGTGCTGCTGGTCTGCGCGACCGAAACGACACTGGATGCCGACATCAAGATCCTGGCGGGTGCGCTCGCCAAGGTCCTGGCGAACTGAGGAGCGGAACGATGAGCACCATGAACACCGTTGGCCGTCCCACCACGCCGAACACCGTGGCGTCCAAGCCCGAAACCCTGAGCGGCGGGCGCGGCCTGTTGCAGAACGAGGCCCTGATCTTCGAGGGCGAGGGATGGGGCAAGACGGGCGTCGATCTGCCTGAGCCCAAGGGGTCGGCGTCCGACCTGGGCGACCTGGTCCGCAAGGATCCGATCGGCCTGCCCGGCCTGTCGGAGCCCGAGGCCATGCGCCACTATGTGCGTCTGTCCCAGAAGAACCACGCCATCGACCTGGCCCTGTATCCGCTGGGGTCGTGCACGATGAAGCACAATCCGCGCCTGAACGAGAAGATGGCGCGCCTGCCCGGCTTTTCCGACATCCATCCGCTGCAGCCGGTCGCCACGGTGCAGGGGGCGCTGGCGCTGATGGACCAGTTGGCGCACTGGCTGAAGACCCTGACCGGTATGCCGGCGGTGGCCCTGTCGCCCAAGGCGGGGGCCCATGGCGAGCTGTGCGGCCTGATGGCCATTCGCGCGGCTCACGAGGCCAGCGGCCAACATGAGAAGCGCCGCAAGGTGCTGGTGCCGACGTCGGCCCACGGCACCAATCCCGCGACGGCCGCCTTTGTCGGGTATACGGTGGTCGAGGTGGCCCAGACCGACGACGGCCGTGTCGATGTGGCGGACCTGGCCTCCAAACTGGGCGACGACGTGGCCGCCATCATGGTGACCAATCCGAACACCTGTGGCCTGTTCGAGCGCGACATCCTGGAGATCAGCCGCCTGACGCACGAGGCGGGGGCCTATTTCTATTGCGACGGGGCCAACTTCAACGCCATCGTCGGGCGGGTGCGTCCCGGCGACCTGGGCGTCGACGCCATGCACATCAACCTGCACAAGACCTTCTCCACGCCGCACGGCGGGGGTGGGCCTGGGTCTGGCCCGGTGGTGCTGTCGGCGGCCCTGGCCCCGTTCGCCCCGGCCCCCTGGGTGGTCAATGATGGGGATGGCTTCAACTTGGTCGAGCGGGCCGAGGACGAGGCGGCCCAGGCGTTCGGACGGATGTGTGCCTTCAACGGGCAGATGGGGATGTTCGTGCGGGCCCTGTCCTACATGATGAGCCACGGCTCGGACGGGCTGCGTCAGGTGGCCGAGGATGCTGTGCTGAACGCCAACTACATCAAGTCGCGGCTGTCGGACGTGATGAGCGCCGCCTTCCCCGACGGCCCCTGTATGCACGAGGCCCTGTTCGACGACAGCTGGCTGAAGGGCACGGACATCACGACCCTGGACTTCGCCAAGGCCATGATCGACGAGGGTTTCCACCCCATGACCATGTATTTCCCCCTGGTCGTGCACGGGGCCATGCTGATCGAGCCGACGGAGACGGAATCCAAGGCCGAGCTGGACCGGTTCATCCATGCGATGCGCCTGCTGGCCGAGGCCGCCAAGGCGGGCGACAGCGAACGGTTCAAGGGGGCCCCCTTCCACGCCCCGATGCGCCGCCTGGACGAGACCCGCGCCGCCCGTTCGCCCCGCCTGCGCTGGACCGCCCCCGAAGGGTCCAACATCGCGGCCTGACACGCTGCCGTCTCAGGATCGGCAAGGGCTGGGTGGATGGCCAGCGCCCTTAGACTTGACGGCGAAATGGTCTAGGCTGGGAGGATGGTTGCAATGGCCCCATTCCAGTCCCTGGACCACATCATCCCCGGGTTGGCCGCTGTCTATCTGTACGGCAGCGAAGCCAGGGGCGAAGCGCGTGCCGACAGCGACGTCGATGTCGCCATCGTCGCTTACCGGCCTTTGTCGGCCGCGGTCATCGGGTCTGCTCGTGAGTTCCTGGAAGAGGCCCTAGGTCGCGACGTCGGCGTGGTCGATCTCGCATCGGCCCCCCTGCCCCTCGTCCATCAAATCATGATCGACGGCCGGCGCCTGAATGAGCCGGACCCCGTCTATGCCGACCTGATGGAGGTCCGCCTCATGCGTGAATATGAGGATCTGAAGCGACGTCGAACGGGCATCGAAGGCGATGTTGTGGCGCGCGGAAAGGTCTTCGCCGCATGAGCGACGATGTCGTCCTGGGCAAGGCGGCCATCATCGAACGCTGCCTGTCGCGCGCGCGTGAAGAACTGGCCGCCAGTGCAGACTTTCAGACGGACCTGACGCGTCAGGACGCTGCGATCCTGAATGTACAACGCGCCTGCGAAGCGGCAGTGGATATCGCCTTCCGCCTCGTGCGTCTGAAGGGCCTGGGTGCCCCGGCCACGAATCGTGAAGCCTTTGATCTGTTAGTCGAGGCGGGGGTGATCGACGTCGCCTTGGCGTCTGACCTGAAAAGAATGGTCGGCTTTCGAAATCTGGCCGTGCATCGCTATACCGAGCTGGATATCGGTGTGGTCGAGCAGGTCATCCGGACACGTCTCGACGATCTGGGGGTCTTCGCGACGCTCGCCCTCAGGATCTAGTCCCTCGCCAAGGACCTGAGCGCCAGAAAGGCGGCCCGGCCGAAAACCTCGGGGCCGCGCCCATCGTCTGCGGCCAGCCACTGCTCCGTCGCGTGACGCAGGATGGCGATACTGGCCAGTGAGGCTACCCGGACCGGCTCATCCGAGGCGGACAGACCCTTTCGCTGTGCCAGGGACGAGGCAAGGGTCTGTTCCAAGGCGGCATATTTGGCGTGATCACCCGCCCTCAGCGCCGGAGTGTCGTGAACCAGGCGGGCCAGGGCCCGGGGCCCGGGGCCCTGCCAGTTGGCGGCCATGTCGGTCAGGGCATTCTCGGCCATGGTCAGAAGGGGCTCATCAACCGGACGTCGGGCCACCGCCTGAGCGATCATTTCGCCGAGCCCGGCCTTGGTCGAGAAGACGATGTCTTCCTTCGAGCCGAAATAGTGGAACAGGCTGCGGCGCGACACACCAGCCTCGGCGGCAATATGGTCCAAGGTCGTAGCGTCGAAGCCCTGGGCGAAGAACAGACGGATCGCCGCTGTCTGGATCCTGGCGTAGGTCTCGGCGCGCTTACGATCACGGTGACCGACAGGGTCGGCCGATGTCTGGTCATTCAAGTCTTGCATAATTGCATTCAGTGCAGATACCTGTCCGGCGACGTCATCGGCGCGGTGCACTCTCATGGATAAGACCACATGACCCGTTGGACACTCAATGACATTCCGGACCTGACCGGAAAGCGGTTCATCGTCACCGGGGCCAACAGCGGTACAGGGTTCGAAACTGCAAAGGTGTTGGCCAGCAAGGGGGCGGCGGTCACCCTGGCGACGCGCAACGCCGACAAGGCCGAGGCGGCAAAGCGGCGCATCCTTTCCATCCATCCGGGCGCATCGCTGCGGTGCGAGCCACTGGATCTGGCGTCGCAAGCCTCCGTCGAGGCGTTCGCCGACCGGATGATCTGGGAGAACCAACCGATCGAGGGCCTGATCAACAATGCTGGGGTCATGGCCTTGCCAATGCGGGAGGAGACGGTTGACGGTTTCGAGATGCAGCTGGCGACCAACTATCTGGGCCATTTCGCCCTGACGGCGCGACTGCTGCCCCTGCTGAAGGCTGGCCGAGCCAGGGTGGTGCAACTGTCGTCCGTCGCCCACCGCCGAGGCAGGATCAGACTGGACGATCTGAACTATCGCACAGGGTACAAGCCCTGGCCGGTCTATGCCCAATCCAAGCTGGCCATGCTGATGTTCGCCATCGCGCTGGATCGTCGCAGCAGGGACGGCGGATGGGGCCTGACCAGCGTCGCGGCCCACCCGGGCTATGCCCGCACGGGGCTGATCGCCAACGGCCCCCTGGCACGCTCTCCGATCGCGCGTGTCGGCATGGGCCTGATCTATCGCCCCTTGATCGAGCCATTGATCAGCCATTCCGCGGCGGCGGGTGCCCTGCCGATCCTGATGGCGGCGACCTGGTCCCAGGTGACACCGGGTGGTTACTACGGGGCGACCCGGCTGAGCGAACTGAAGGGCCCACCCGGACCGGCCCAGATCATGCCACAGGCCCAGGACACGGCGGTGGCAGACGCCCTGTGGGCGGAATCGGAACGTCTGACCGGCCTGCGCTTCGGCTGATCCGCCCGGCTTTCGCAGTCGCCATATCGCACTTGCTAAGCACAGGAGTGTGAACGCCAGTCGGCGACGACGGGCGTATGCTCGCCCTTGCGTTATCAGCACGGAATCCAGCGTTGGGAGGCGCTGTCGTCATGATCTCACGCGTAAAAATGGGCATGATTGCCGGACTGGCGGCAACCACGGCGATCTTTCTGCTTGAAGCCGTCAATCTGTTGCTGGGGCCGTGGGTCGTCAGCTTTCCCCGACTGTTGTCCGTCACCTTGCAGATGCCGGACAATGTGGCGGTCGGCTGGATCGCTCACGCCCTCACCGGGACCCTGATCCTGGGGCCACTGTTCGCTCTGATGTACAAGTCGATCCCGGGTCAGACGCCCGAGGCCAAGGGCATCACCTTCAGCGTCGCCGCCTTCGTGGTGTTGAGCCTGACGGTCGCGCCTCTGGCGGGGGTCGGGATGTTCTTCATGCGGGCGGGGTTCGTGGCCCTGGCCTGGATGATCCTGACCCACGCCCTGTTCGGGGTGGTGCTGGGCAATGTCATGGCCCGGCTTATGGCTCGCGAAAAGCGCGGACCGGTCGTGATCGGCGGTGCCGCCGTTCACTGACAACCGGAAGCCTCGCGCCCCCTAGTTCAGGCGCGAGGCGATCTGGGCAATGGCGGCATCGGCCAGCGGGTCGCCCTTGGATGCCGCAAGACGCGCCGCCAGGATGTCCTCGGCCGCGCGAGCGGCCAGGTCGGCGGCGGCCGCCTTCACATCGGCCGTGGCCTGAGCCTCGGCCTGGGCGATGCGCCGCTCGGCCAGTTGCTGACGGCGGGTCAGGCTCTCCTCCAGCTTGACCTTGGCCTCGGCCTCGAGCCGGCGCGCATCGGATTCGGCCGCGGCCAGCATCTCGGCGGCTTGAGCCTCGGCCTCGGCCTTTTCCTGACGAATCTGGGCCAGCATCGCCTCGGCCTCGGCGCGAAGGCGCGCGGCCTCGTCCAGTTCCGACTGAATCTTGGCGGCCTTGGCGTCCAGTACACCGGCGACCAGCTTGGGCACGCCCGCCACCACCAGGATGCCGAAGAACAGCAGCAGGCCGATGCCGACCCACAGTTCAGGGTTCGAAAGATCGTAGAAATGACCGAAATCGAGGAAATGGGGCATCAGGCGGCTCCCCCGGAGGCGGCAGTGACGGCAGCGGAAGCTTCAGCGGGGCTTGCAGCCTTGCCGGTCAGACGTTCGACAATGGCC
>Ga0075012_10002323_pt1 | contig 18775 bp, 19 predicted proteins | sample All_14_2_FD_71474 | JGI IMG/M metagenome (GOLD analysis project Ga0075012, IMG submission 71474) | Freshwater microbial communities in response to fracking from Pennsylvania, USA - Allegheny Zone_MetaG_DW_15 | ecosystem: Environmental > Aquatic > Deep subsurface > Groundwater > Drilled... | reverse complement strand
GGCTATTCCCCTAATAACTTTCGCGAAAATTTACACGCGACCCGACCGCGTTGTCCAGTTGGAAATAGTGTGGAGATTTTATTACCCCCGGTCTATCTTGGTACGTTATTCATTCAACTAAGCATTTTGTTATCTTTCGTGTTATAATGCTTATGTAGCAAACAGTGAAAACTACAAACCCGACGCAGAAGACAAAAGCATTTCGCTAGTCACAGCGATATGCTTTTTCTGTATTCACGGAAAGGAAGTATAGCATCATGGGTGATAAGAATCCACACAAGCAGCCCAAGCCGAAGAAGGACACAAAAAAGATTGATATCGTGAAGGAAGAAATTCCTCAGCCTGAGTTGATTAAGAAAATCAAAAAAGGCGCATGATCAAAGCCACTTCTCTTGACACGAAACGCACCTCAAGTAGGTGCGTTTTCATTTCATTGAACCTTGTTTCCCCTTATGCTTCAACGATGTGTGTTGGCGTTCTTAACGGTGATTCTCGAATGGCAGCTCTTACAAAGCGCCATGAGGTTGCGCTCATCATTCGTGCCGCCGTTTGCCAGCGGCAGGATGTGATGCACTTCCTCGGCGGCAGTGAGTTTGCCCTCGCTCTTGCACTGCTCACACAAAGGATGCAGTAAAAGAAATCGCGCGCGGAGTTTCTTCCAAGCGCGACCATATCGTTTGTTTGTGTCTGGGTCGCGAAGGTATCGATTGTAATGACGTTCTATTGATTGCTTGTGCTCACCACAGTACTGACCGTCCGTCAGCTTGCCGCATCCCGGGTAGGAGCACGGACGTTTCGGTTTTCTCGGCATCGCGCTTCTCCCAAGGAAAGCAAGAGAGCTTCCGCGTTTTGTTCACGGAAGCTCTCTTCTATTTCGACATCATAAGAATATCAAAGGCAGATACTCTCATTCAATCACAATTACTCTCTCGATCAGGAGATTTTGATTATTATCGGATAGTCCTTCAATAATATTCCATCCAGAACAGTGTTCCCTTTGCTTGTGTCGATCATAAGCGACTGTTTCAGAGATGTAAACGGATCCCATGCTTCCGCTGTGGCCACTTGCATCCCATTAACCGTTATTCGACAAACCGTGTCCATCGACATTACTTCAGCTTCACCATCGTTCCAAATTGCGACATAACGACTTCCATTGTCGTCGATGAAAGTATATTGCCTTATCTGGTCGCTCTGTGCTTCTACCGTTACGATTAACGGTTCCGCCTCCCATCCATCCATCAAATATGCAAGATTGCGAATCATGTGACCCTCAACGGGCCGACCATATGCATCTGTTCCAGATGTACCGATAGATATATCCATTCCACGGTTGATTACGATCATACGCCCGATATATTTAGCCGCAACTTCCGGCTCATATGGATGATACGGGCCGTTTTCAGGCTGAAGTACATTCAGGCTGTAAACCGAGCGGTAATTCAATTCGTCAGCGACATACTCACCGCGGAAACCATGTTCTTCAGCGAGTGCCTTAATCTCATTCCACATTTCAACGTAACCATAATAGTATTCACTTCGAAAACTTGGTGACGCGTCATTATTTACAGTGTGAACCTCAAGTATATCCGCAAGAGTAATAGCATTCGAGGTGAGAAGCTTAGTAGAATATTCATGACCACCTTCATCTAAATAATCGCATGTACCAGCATATGCGATTTTTGCTTCAGGATCAGCATGTCGAATGATTGGTATGGCACGTTCTGCCATATTTATATAATCTTCTGCCTCGATATATTGATAAAAATCATAATTTGCATTTGGTTCATTCCAAAGAGAGTAAATATCAATCAGTCCTTTTAATTGCGTGACTATCCTTTCCACATAGGCTAAATAACGCTCCACCTCAGTATCATCTTGCAATCGATGATGATCAATAGTACCACCGTTAAGCCTAAAATTCATGTCCCAAAAAGAAAGATGAAATTTCGTTTCAATGCCAAGTTCGTCCAAATATTGAAACACCCGAATATAATCATCAGGAATGCTCTCCTCTATAAAAGCATAAGATAAGTCAACCGCTGGACCATCAATCGCGTTTGTCGTGAATCGTACACTAGTAAACCCATCTTGCTTCAACCGATCCGCCCAACTCAGCCAAGCTTCCGCTGGCGAAGAGATGCAAAAACTCACGAGTGTATTGATGCGCGTATCCTTAAGTTCGGTAGCCGGTTTCAACGTCAGGAACGAAAGCGAGGCGTCATTGCCTTGTTGCAGCGTTGCAATCTGCTTGTCCGCTATCGTGATAACCAGCGTATCCTCATTTGTGCTGTAAGTCATGCACTCGCCAAATACATTCTCAATCATCGTCTCGGTGATAAAAAGTGTACCATCGTTTGTAAATGGCGCGACATCCGATTCTACAAAAGTGTTTTCAATCGTATCCGTCGCATACGATGTTGAATCCTGTGAAAAATAACAATTCTTGTATTGCCCCTCTGCGTCAGTATAATTACCGCAAAGCCAAGTGCCGTCTCCATCGATCTGCGCGGCCTCCAGTAACCGCAGCATTTCTTCGCCAGGTATCCATACGTTTTTACCGTCCCATTTAGGATCGTGAGCGAATGCATACGAATAGCCATTTAAAACAACTTTCATTTCAGGTTCCGGTATAGCGGTGGGTGTATCGTTTTCCACGGTAACAGCCACAGTAGGCGATGCAGCTTGTGCCATCTGCTCTGAGCCGCTGTCATTGCTGCATGCGCTCATGCAAAGCAATACAACGCAAATGCAAATAGTGAAGATCACACCTGTCTTTCGATTTTGCTTTGTATACCTCATACCTACTCCTCTTGCTCTTTTGCCTTTTCACCCAGATCTTCTTCGGCAGTTATGAAATTGCGTTGACAAACGCTTTGGCTAACTCAGAAAATCTTGTTATTCTATCAGCGCTTCTTGAATCCAATCGATCGCGTCGTTCGCAAATTTACTTCCAGTATATCCGGTTGCGGCGTCGTTAAGCGATACTCCACCTGCGGAAAGATTGTCCGTCCAATCTGAAAAACTTCTTACCGTAATAGAAGAACTCTTTTCCATCCAGAGCGTTGAGATCCAGAATCCATCCACGACTCCATCCTTCTTCTCCCGATCTATTGAAAAAACAATCCCTTGATCCGTCGCTGTTGTGTAAAGATTCTTCATGTCGAAGTCTTCTATGGAGTATAAACGCGGATTGTATATAACCACCATTCCATCGGCGTAGCTGTATGCACACGCAACGGTTTCTATGATGAACTCTCTTGCGAACGTTATATCGCAAGTTCCATCATCCCAAAACTGCACGCCTACCAGTCCGTTTGAATCCTGCCACGCACCTACAATTGCGCCTTCGTAGGGATCCTTACAACCTAATAAGCTTGTCGAGATTAAAAGGATCGTTATGAGAATTACAAGTTTCCGATTCATAGCGGTTCTCTCCTTCGTTTTAGCACTTATATCACACTTGTTTACAGTTTAACGCTATTCCATAGGAAATTGCAGAGTGAGCCTTGCGCTCACTATCGCCGCTGCATTTCTGCCGTAGTACCAGAATACAGTTGCCTATATCACATTTTCCTGTGGTATGATAGAAAAAACGCAGGAGCGGGTGATTGCCTTGAATGAAGTCGTGAATTCTCAATCCTCATCTTCCAATGTTACGACGCAGACGCTTCTTGAGCGGCTACGCGCCGGACAATCGATCACCGAGTTTTTTCTGGAAAACCAAGATGCAATTTACGATTTTCCACTGAATGAATGCCTTAAGGAGTACATTCTGCAGAAACACGTTCCGCACGCGAAATTGATCCGCGAAAGCGGTATGAACCGACGATATTTCTACGATATCCTCTCCGGCAAACGTCGCCCTGATCAGAACTACGTGTTGCGGCTACTCATCGCTCTGCACGCGTCGGTCGCGGATGTGCAATGGCTTTTACGGTGTGCGCGTTATCCGCTGCTCTATGTACGTAATCGCCGTGACGCGGTCATCCTGTATGCCATTGAACACACAATATCCGTAAAGGAATGTAATCGAATGCTTGAGAACCTTGGTTTAGAACAGATTTAGCAGTGGATATTGTCGCGAAAAAGGGATATCGTGTCATACAGCCACTCGCCTCCGGCGGAGAGGGGCAAGTTTTCGTTTGCGAAAAAGACAGCCACCGTTTCATTTTGAAGGTCATGCCCTGCATGGATCCTCGTCAAAGAGAAATTCTTTCGCAGATCGATACTCTGGCAAGCGGCTTTTTCCCTAACGTTCACGAAATATTCAGCGACGAGAAACATGCGTATTTAATTCGAGAATATATCGAGGGTAATACATTGCGAGAAGAACTGCAAAAGAGCGGTTCCTTGTCATATTCGCATGCTATGCGTATTTTCAACAAGCTTTGCGAAGCGCTGAATCTTCTGCACCACGCATCGCCGCAGCCTATCGTGTTACGCGATTTGAAACCGGAAAATATCATTCTCACGCCGGATGGCGGAGCCGTTATCATCGATTTCGGTATCGCAAGGCACTATAGCCCGCTGGCCAACCGGGATACCATCCCCGCTGGCACGAAAGGATACACCGCGCCGGAAGCGATAACGGGTTTTCAGAGCGATCCGAGAAGCGACGTCTATAGTTTGAGTATTGTGCTGTATGAGATGTTGAGCGGCAAAAGTCTGAGCGAACCGCCATTTCAATTGCGGCCTCTGTCGGAGTGCGGCGTTTTCGCCCCCGCATCGCTGGATCGCATCATGGCGAAAGCGGCCGATCCAAAGCCTATCTGCCGCTATACGAGCATTTCCGCGTTTCAAGAAGCGATTAAACGCATTCGCCCGCGAAATCTTGTTCATCGAGCTGTTTTATCGAGCGTATTATGTTTTCTGTTAGGCGTACTGCTTACTTTCGGTCTCACAAGCGGCTCCATCGGCGAACTGTTTGATCACTCACGTTCGGCGACCGCCAAGCAGTTCGATCTCAAATCCGTTGTTGGCCTTTCAATGGAAGAGGCGGAAGGACTACTATCTACTCAGAAATTACCTGTCACGGTTTACGGTGTCGTCGCGGAGACGGCACAAATCAACGAAGTCGTCTCCCAGTCATCTTCTTCAAAAGAGATCATTCTAGAGGTTTGCATCGGCAAGGCGACCGATATTGTTTCTTTTTCGGACCCCAACCTAGAAATGTCTATTCGCGATGCGCTCGGTATTCCTACCGGTCAAGTGATTATTACATCCGACCTCAGCGACCTGACTGTTCTAGATATCTCGCAACAGGGCATTACAAACCTCGAAGGCCTGCAATATGCGGTAAATTTAAAGCAGATTACCGCAAACAATAATGCAATCGCCGATCTCTCCCCTATAGCGTATCTCGGACACCTGAGAACGCTCTATTTGAGCGATAATGGAATCTCCGATTTATCGCCGCTCATGCACTTAAAAAATCTAAAAACGCTCTATTTGGAAAACAATCAGATCGTTGAGCTCTCCGCGCTGCAGGGGATCGATCTATACGACTTATCACTTGGCGCAAACGATATAGCCGATCTTTCCCCTCTTTCAAGTGCGATTCACATGCAGCGGCTGAATTTGTTTGGAAATCGAATCTCCGATCTTTCTGCGATTTCATCCATGCAATCGCTTTCCTGGCTCGCTTTGAACGAAAACCAAATCACCGATCTTTCGCCGCTATCAAAACTAACTACGCTTAAAACATTAATGCTCTCGCACAACGCTATTTATGATGTGTCTCCGATTACTTCCGATACGGAGCTTGTGTGGCTTGATCTTTCGTCAAACTACATCACTGACATTTCGTCTCTCTCCCGAGTAACAAAGCTCGAGACGCTAGACCTGTCGGCTAATACTCGTTTAGCAGATGTATCACCTTTAGCAAAACTTCCGACCTTACAAGCGCTTGGGCTCGCGTATTTGGAATCTTGCGACTATACACCGGTATTATCTTTCCCAGCACTTTCTTCGGTCACCTTCGGTTCATCACAATCCATGCAAAGCGATAGTAACCTTACATGGGTGATTGAGCAACTGAATGAAAACAGTATTCAGGTGTTTTTCCAATAAATACAACAGGATATCAGATAAATAGTCTTGTCTTTTAAATAATCGAGCCGCCTCATGATCCGTTCAGGTGACTGCTCAATTGTTTGGTGTTGTTCGCGCCTATTGAGGTATTTTCACGTAATTCACCGCTTTTTCATGAAGCCGATATAAATGCTGAAGGCTGAAACCCATCTCGACCGCAATCTCTTCCCACCGCTTGAAACAAAGATACCGCAGTTCAAGTATTATCTGGTACTCCGTGTTCTCAACGCGCTTGATACGCCGCATGATCTCCGCCTTGAGATCGACTAGCGTGTCGATGTCTTCGTTGATCTCATTCTCCAGATCCACCATCTTGGCGATGGTATTCTCCATGAAGTGCGGGTTAGGCGTCACCGCCTTCGGCGTATTGGACAATGTACCGGTCGCCTTCCCCAATAGGTCACGCATGCACATCACCTGCGCCAGCTTGCTGTTGATCCGCTGTTTAATTCGGTATGCCTGCGAATGATATTCATTGGTGTTCATATGACACCTCCTTGTCAAATGTCGATTCCCGCATGTGCCCACAGCACGGCTTTCACATCGTCCACTGGCCGAACCACATACGCGTGGCCGCCGGCGACTTTGATCCTGTGAATTGTGCGCTCCCGTAGTTTCGTCACGCTGCCATCCGGTGTTTTCACCTCAAAGGCGAAGAATCGTCCATCCAGGCGGCAGATCACGTCGGGGATACCTGCCGTCCCGTACATACCGCCATGTTCCTCCCAGGTAAAGCATCGTGGAACCATCTTTAGAACCCGCATGATTGCGGCGGTGATATCTTTTTCCAGCATGTTCGCTGTTTGCTCCTTTCTGTACCTGTAACAAAAATGCCCGAAAATCGGGCGTTTTTAGGTTCGTCGCATCTTGTCGCAGGTTTTTTGGTTAATTCCCTATATATAGGTTTTTTTACATATTACCCATTTTACTTGCGACATCTGCGACAAAGAGGTTAATCGAACGGAATTTTACCCTTGTATTCGGTAAATCCACCCATATCAAAACGCAGCCGGAACCCCAGGAACATTGTCGTTTCGCTTCCTCCGGCATGCGGCCGCTTCCGTTCCACGCGCCCGTACATCGCCAGAATCTGCTTAAAGTTTCTTGTGTTTTCGGGAAAGCATCCGTTCGCGTCGCACCATTTCTTGTAACGGTCGTACACCGCCGACGTTCGTTCCTCCGCGTTCGGGATTGGTTCCATTTCGTCCTCGATAAACAGCCCAACCTTGTCGCTTTCGTGCCGATACCGCTCGGTTGCGAATTGCACCGAATCCGGCATTGTCAGTCCTTCGGTTTCCAGCGCGCGATATCCTTCCAGCAGCCAGTTCAGGATCGCGCTCTGATTGCGCGACTGAAAAAACAAGTGCTTCAGCGTTTTGTCCTGTTGGTTCTCTTCGAAATGTCGCTCGAACGGTATGATCATAATCCTGCCGCTGGAAAAGAGCGTCATGTCCGTGACTACCGGCAGATAGTTCGTGTTCATGTAGATCTTGAACTGCGGCTGAAAATCGAAGCTGTTTTCGTGCAGAAACCGCGCGTTGAGCGTGTCGTTTCCCGTCATGCTCTTCACCTGCGCTGCGTTGAGCAATAATCCCCTGCTCGGTTCCGAGATGTTGGCAAACCGAATCCCCGTTAACCGCGCGATATCTTCCGTCGGGTTCTGGCTGCTGACGTTTTGCTTCATGCTGATCGTCTCGGGACGCACCGTACTCCCATAATCGCCCATAACACGAAGCACGCTCTCCATGAGCGTTCCTTTTCCGTTGCGTGTCGTCGCGCCGTACAGGATAAAAAGGCACTCGAATCGAGTATCTCCGCTCAGCGCATAACCCAACGCGCGCTGTATAAACCGCGCTCTGGCCTCGTCGCCGCTCATGATTTCGTCCACGAACGCGTCGAATCGCTCGCAACGTGCAGCCGGGTCGTACGAAACACCCGAGATCTTTGTGAGTTTTTCCTCCGGATCGTGCGGGAGGAACCGCGTATTCCGCAGGTGCATCGTCCCATTTTGGCAGTTGAACAGAAGCGGGTCGGCGTCGAACGCCTCCATCGGGATTGGATATACGCCCTGCGCATCCTTGAGGATGGTTTCCCGGTTCCTGCGTACCTGCCACTTCTTGCATTGATCGATGTACTCCTTCCGCGTCTGCTCGTCCGCGATGTTCAGCGCGTACACCATAAGCTCGTCGGCGAGTGTTTTGCAGAGTTCCATTGCTTTCAGGCCGCCGACGTCGGGTTCCCAGCGTTTGCCGCTGAAGATGTACCAGAGTTTTCGCTCCGGGACATAGCGGGCGACCCGACAGTAATAGTCCGAAAACAGTCGGCTGTTGCCGATGTCCGTATTCGGATAACGTGGGTTGCATTCCGGGCGCAATGCTTGCAAAGAAGACATCTCTGGATTCTTGTTTGTCGGGTTCCTTCGATCAGCACTCGGCAGCTTCCGCGCCTGTTCTACGCAGTCCGCCAACCACTTCCGAAACAATTCTGGGTCGCCAACAAGCAGCTCGTTCGGGTCTTTATACCCTTCCGGTGTTGTCAGTTGGATATGAGATATGCCCATCGCTTCGAGCTGGCTGCTGAGTTTCTCCGCCGCTTCTTTGCCCGCATCGTCCCGATCCATGCACACGATGAGCGGTGGGGTTCTCCCCCGCGCTCGGAGTGCTTCGGTCAGCTTCCGGGCTCCCGTCCCACATACAGCAACGGCATGACCGCCTTCCTGCATGATCGATAACGCGCAGAACGCGCTCTCCACGACGAAGACCGGTTCGCCCAGATCCAATGACTCTTCGTAGAACAGCGGCTCAGGTCCAATATCCTCCGAGCGAGGTTTGAAGAACCGCTTCTCGGATATGCAGCGCGAGGTGTAGTAATCTGTTTTCTCGCCATACGGTATGACGATCGCGTTTCGCTTTGCGTCGAACCCGAATCGAAACCGAATCATGCTTTCGCCGGTAAACCCGCGCGACTGCAGATACAGTTGCGCGCGCGGCGATATGGCGAACGTCTCTATCGCGCTCTGGATGTAAGATCTCAGGCTCGTATGATCTGTCGTCTCCTTCTTTCGCGTCGATTCTGGGGTGCTCAGGTGAAACGCCTCAGAAATCAGATGCGCCGCTTCAACCGTACTGATATGCCGAAGCTTTGCAACCAGATCGATAGCGTCACCGGACTCATTGCAGCCAAAGCACTTGAACCGCCCGTCCTTGAACGAAAGCGAGGGCGTTTGATCGTTGTGAAACGGGCATCGTGCCTTCCCGCCATGAACCTCGATTCCCAGCCACTTGGCCAACTCTTCAATCGGCACAGATCGCCGGATGAGCGGGAAGTCGGTCATACTCCTTCCTCCTTTTGCAGCGCCAAACCAACCCGTTTCTTATACTCCTTGCAATCCCGATCGAAAAATCGAATCGTCATATGCGTTCCCAGCGCGTGCGTCATTTCGCGTTGCATGCCCGAACTATAGGTATCGCCAAACACCCATATCTCTTCGCAAAGATCCAAAAGACGAAGACCCATATCGACTCCGTCCTGCCGTTCTTTTGTCTGGGTATCGTCCAGATAGCGCGGGAACATCAGGTGCGGCGTGATTGGCATGTATCCGCTCAAATACGTAAAACGGGAATATCGGCGTGCGTTCTGTACATTCTCCCGCGCGCAGCCCGCGAACGGAGAACAGACGAAAACCATAGGACGGTCGGTGCTTCCCAGAAGCAAGATGCGAGGATGCCTTGTTACTCTCTGAGGTGGTCCCAAATTTAACTCGCTTGACATTTCATGCCAAATTCCTTTCTTCTAAATCGGCGGGGAGCGGTTGCCCGCTCCCCTGCTCGATGTTATTACGGTTCCACGATCTCACCCGTCGCGGGGTCGAATGGCGTCGGTACTTCGACGAACTCGTCGAGATCGACGGAGTACCCGCCTACATGCTTGGCGTATTCCTTCACCTGCGCCGCGAGGTTCGAAACCGCCGCTAGTTCCGCTTCGGTCAGTGCGCGCTCGATATTGAACTGTGCCTGCGAATACGCGATACCGCCCGTGTTCACCGCTTTCTTGAGCGAGAAGCGCGTCACCACGGCGAGCGACTTCTTTCCGCGGCTTAGGAGGCGCTGGATATAGCGCGTGAACTCCTTGAGCGAGCCTGTCGGCAGCGAAAGCAGAACCGGAAACACCTCGCCCTCGCGCAGAATGTAGATTCGGCGGCGGTTCTTGCACGCTTTACCGCCACCTTCGCCCGAACCGAACTGGTTGTAACGGCATTTGACACACGCTCCGCCGGGGTCGCCCTCGCCGGTCACGCCGTCGAAGCTGCCACAATCCGGCGGTTCGTTGCCGCCCGCGTATTTATCCCGGTAATACGCGAACAGCGGATGATGATAGAGGATCACACCCGTGAACTCCTTCACCGTTTCCGGCTCGCCGCCATCCATAGTGGGCAGTTCAAATACCGTGCTGCCCGCCGAAGGAATCTTGATACGCTCAAATGAGAGGCTCAATCCCTCCAGTTCCTGCGACATCGCGTCGGTCAGATTGAAGCTCGCGAGTTCCTCAAACGCGTTGTTGGTTGTCACGATTCCTGTTTCCTGTGTCATATTGTCCATTTCCTTTCTCTTATCGGGCGGCTTTTCGCACGCCTACGGTCGTTTTTTCGAACACGGACACGAGGCCATCCAGCCATTCCGGCAGGGCATCGCCGTTCTCCGTGGTCTGTTCCTTCACGAAAGCGGAGAGCGAGTTGGCGTTGACGGTCTCGTAAACAAGATCACCAAAGCCCGCTTCCCGCAACGCCGCGAACAATTCATCCTTGCGCCCGGCCGCCGCCGACGCTCGAGTATTGCTGTTCAGGCAGAACATCGTACCGTTCCGGGTGAAGTTCTGCGTTTCAGCATCCGCCATGCGTTGAGCAAGACTGGCATCCACTCGGTCGATCTCCAAACCGACCGTTTTGAGCTCGTCCTCCAATCGCTTTTTTGTTTCTCTCAGTTCGCGCAGCTCATCCGCCAGCGCGAACAGATCGTTTGATTCCATATTTCTCCTTTCAGGGTGTGCCGAACGGGTTATGACCCGCGCGGCAGTCGTCGATCAGGACTTTCGCTAGGTTCGCCTTATCGCGCAACGCTTTGAGCGCTCTCGCGTCCACGGTGTTTTTCGCAACGAGGTAGATGTAAGTACAGGGGTTACGCTGGCCGACGCGGTGGATGCGCGCTTTCGTTTGTTCGAAGTTCGACATGCTGTAGTCCAGCGAGTAGAACACCATCTTGTCGGCGGCGGTGAGCGTAATGCCCAGTCCCGCCGTCGCAATCTGACCGACGAATACGGTCACTTCGGGATCCGTCTGAAACCGCCTCACCTGCTCGTCGCGATCCTTCACCGCGCCTGTGATCAGCGAAAACGCGATCGATTTTCGCTCCAGCATTGCGGTGATAGCATCAATCTCCGGCAGAAACCGCGCGATGATCACGAGTTTGTCGCATTCCTGCGCCGCGCTGTCGACGATGTCCGAGAGAGCGTCCATCTTCGCGGAACTGACCCGTTCCACGCGGTTCGTTTCGTCCCCGCGCAGGAACCCGCCGGTCAGCTGCGAGAGCCGCAGCAGGCGGGTCAGCACGTTGACGGCGGTAATTTCGCCTTCCTTGATCCGGGTGTAGCTGTCGCGAACCAGCTGTTGATACAATTTCCGTGCCTGCGGTTCCAGTTCGACTGAGCGGATGATCTCCGTCGTTTCCGGCAGGTCGAGGCACTCGGCCTTCGTCGCCCGAAACGCGATGCTGTGGATACGCCGCGTCAGTTCCTCCGCCATGCTCGCTTTCATAATCGGCGTATGATTGCCGTATCCAACCATATCGAAGTAACGGTTGCGGAAAGCATAGAAGCTGTTGCCGAACACCGCCGGATTCAGGAACTTGTACGGGCTGAACACGTCGATCGCCTTGTTCGTGATAATCGTTCCCGTCAGCAGCATCCGATACCGCGCTTTCACGCCGAGCCGATGCATACACTTGCTCGCGGTGATGTTGTGCGTTTTGATCTTGTGCCCTTCGTCGCAAACGATCAGGTCTGCGTCCCATGCGGCAAGCTCCTGTTCCATTCGCCACGCGGATTCGTAGTTGATGACCGCGACTTGCAAGCCCGATGTCGGCATTTGTCGTATTTTCTCGATTTTCTTGGATTCGCTGCCGTTCAATATAGTGAGCGAATACTCAAAATCAGCGAACTTACGAAACTCCTCCTGCCAAACACCGAGGATGGACAACGGCGCGACGATCAGCATCCGCTCTATCTTCCGATCGATCAACAGTAACCCAGCGATCGCGATTGTGGTCAGACTCTTTCCTGTCCCCGTTGCATCTCCATCAGGAGCGCGCAGCCGCGGCTCTGAATGGAGGGTGGAGCATCACCACCTTGAATGAGGCCAAACAAACGGCAAGCAAACTCGAATGCCTGCCGCTGATGCTCATATGGATGCGCTTTTACCGGCATCCGATTGATTTGATTGTTTTCCATGATCCCTTTCGGAAGGGGGTGATAGCAGAGATGCCTCTCCTATTTGACGCTTCTATCCCGGAGAACGGGCGGTGGTCGTGATCGGTTCTTCGCCGCGCAGCGCTTTGCTCCCCGCATCCCGCCGGGCCGCACTCTGGGATGTTATCCTCGACTATGCGGGCTTCTCATGACCACCGGATATAAAGTTATCAAGGTTCTGAAATTGCCCCTTCACTGTTAGGTCACGGGAACGGTAAAAGTTGACGGTTTATAGCAAAGATTTTTTCAGCTGACGATAAATACGCTCCAATCGGTGCGTAATGGCCGATTTGTCGACTCCCTCCGCTTTAGCTATGTCGGAGGGACGTTCACCCAAGAAAAATACGCGCCGCACCAAATCCTGTTGCGCGGACGTGAGCATGGGCAGCGCACGGCGCAAGGCCTCCGCATCGATCCGGCATAGAGCCTTCTCAAGCACATCTACGTCTCGTGCCGCAAAGCGTTCATCTTCGTACTCCACGGCACTGAGCGATGTGTGCCGCCGCGTTTCCTTTTGCGTGTTGTTGTACTCCTGCCGATCCAGTTCTTTCAGCGCGTCCGCAACCTCCGGTTCCACCTCCAATTCCTCGACATGACCATCCGCAAAGCGATACATGATTTTGACCAGTTCCATTTGCCCGGCTCCTTTCGTTCAGAGCCAGACGATCGGCGCGTTTTTGAGCGCACGAAAAAAAGGACCCGGCGGTACGGCACAAAAAGCGCCGCTCGCCAGGCCCTATTCAGTTGTAATGTGTTATATCCTTAACCCCTGAGGGCGGCAGCCGGAAGATCAGGTCACGAGTTCCAGAAGCCAGGGTGCGACCGGTCTGCCGATCAGCCGCGCGTTCATATAAGCCATCTCCAGCGTCAAGCAGGTATGACCGAGATAATAGCCGTCCATGGGCGTCAGTGTCATAGCAAGGTCGGTGTGCTCTGTATCCAGCAAACACAGTGGGAGCAAGAATTGCACCATGCCCTGATACCCCTGTGGCACTACGATGCCGGGTTCAAACGATGCCTTGCGTCGCGCCAGTTCTACGGCGGTTTCAAGCAAGAGCGATAGGTTCTTCGCGCGCTGCACTTCCAATGGCAACCGCGCGAAGTTATCAGGGTCACAAAGGATGTGATTCACGTTGACGCGGATATCCCACGCGGGAAAGTACGTCATGCCAGTGATCGGCAACAGGAACCCTGGTTTTTCTGGCAACGGCTGCACAAATTTCATGTCGGGTGCAACATCATCGAGAAAGCCTCGAAAGTACCAATCGCGCAGAGTATCCTTGCGCTTATTACGGGTGAAGCATCCATAGATGCTCTTGTAGTTTTTTGTGTAGAGGCCTGTGTTAAAGCATGCTTTTTCATTTCGGAGATAGAAGATTCTGTCCGCGTATTCTGGATCGGACTCATATTTGAAATTATTGAAATCGATGACTTGCTTCTTGAAAACGTAATTGATGAGTTTTTCAAGAATCGGAGTGTCTGAATTTTTCGGTGGTACCAAAGGTCGCGCAAAACGCCACATCTCCGGCATAGCCATCTCAGCCAAAGCGTTGAGATGGTCGAACCAGTTGGGGACATAAGCGAATTCAAATAGATCCGGTAGTATCATTTTCTGAGCTCCTTCCATTTTGGAATCTCTTCCATCAATTTTAATTTCAGCATTTGGTAGGCATCTTGAGAAAAAACCTTCTCTTCGTGTCCGTCCTTATCCCGGCGAACGATGATTGAAAGAAACATCATATAGGGTTCGTATTCGTTCAAAACCTCATCCATCGCTTTCTTATCGCCGGATACAGCGGCTTTGATCGTCTCGTATTTCAGATTCATGTCGGACTCCAACCAACGCCGTCGGCAAAGCGAAGACGAAGACGTATTATTTATCAGGTTGATTCGCGAATCAGCGACAACCACTTTTTTATCTTTTCAAACGCCCGACTGCGGATATTTCTTACAGTCCGGTCGGTTACTTTCAGCTCTTTGGCGATTTTCTGATCCGTCCATTCGAGCCAGAAACCAAGTATCAAAACGCCTAGTTCGCGTTCTTGCAAGCTTTGCATCGCCTGCAGTAAGAGTCCATTGTCTAGTTGATAGGATCTGTTTTTATATGCAACATATAAATGATCCCCTTCATAAACGTCCCACCGCGTGCAGGATTTCTTCACATATGTTTCTGGGCACTCTGCTAAAAATTCATACTTCTCCTGAATAGAAATATGCTTTGTGTAGTTTCGAATTGCATTGCGGAGAACCGTATGGCAATAGCTATCAAAGAGCGCACATACAGACACTTCTTCTTGTTCAGAAAGCATTGCTTGTCCTCCGCAATATGCAAATTTCAAGGTCCCTATCTTCCCCTCTATATAACAAGAACAATTCAGCTTTCCAAAACCGGAAAGAAATTCGAGCTAAGAAATAATATATTCTCCTCGCGCTTCGATGACCATCTGCTAAACACAAAATCATAACAAAACACGATTAATACCAATAACAAAACGACCCACACAACAATGGGCCGAATAGAGTGTTTTTAGGTTTCAAAATCAAATTCGTTTTATGCCCAAGGGCTTGGTTTATGGACGAAATAGTTTCCAATAGAGCCTAATACATCTCTTGCCGCTAATCCATTTACGTGTTCCGCTGCTGCTACATTTGTTTGCAATGTAGGCGTCGGATAAAAAACTGCGTGCGAGTTGCGCAAGTTATTGAGGAGTTTTGCCCGCTAATGCCATTCCTCTGTCAATAAAAAAATGAACCCACTCGGCAACTCAAGTTTCCTCAATGAGAATTTTATGTGTTTGCTCGACCTATCTTCCCCCCAGTTTTTTTGACCATCGTTCGAATATAATGGCTTCTATCGGGCAATACTCTTTTCCAAGTTTCAACTCGCAGTTTTCTATAAATATCCCCCTCCGCCTTCCCAGAGATATGACGCATAGGGAAATTTATCAAATCGGATTGCGTCACGCGGAATAGAATCGCCAAGTACATGGGATAGGATTCCCAGTATCAAAGCAAAGGTTTAAAAAATTCCAATTTCTCTAAAAAGCATCGTCTAGCATTCCTTCATTAACCATTTTTCTATTTCTTGAGAAGTTTATGTTTGATGTACGGTCGAAAACGATTTTTTGAAAACAAACCATCCTTCTCATCACTTACCGAACGAACCTCCGCGCAAAATTAGAAAAGTAATTGCCTCGTTTGTTATAACTTCCACAGAATATAGTAATCCGTAAGATTAAACATTTGTTAATACGTCAAAGCAAAGACCAGCGACAAGTTAATCGTGATTTAACATTCGTTTTTAATACTAATAATTGTTTATTTCCCTATACCAAATGATGCACGCTGGACTTTTCACTAAGAAAGCCAAGTGAAAACCAACTTAATCGAAGATGAACAACTAGATTGAATTGCAATGGGAGCGCTATAAATGAAAAAAAGCTTAAAACAAAGATTTCAAGAGAGTGCTGGAACATTCATGTACGGACGTAACGGCATGGATCGGTTGTCGCAATTCATGCTCTACTTTTCTTTGTTCCTATTGATTGCCTCTGCAATCCTGTTTTCTCTTTTAAGTGGAAACAATATTTCAGCAACCATCCTGCAGTATGCAGCGGTTGTGCTTCTTGTGTTGAGTTATTTTCGCGCATTTTCGCGCAACTTAGTTAAACGACGTAACGAAAACTCACAATACCTGAAAACTGTTTATCCCATCAGTAATTGGTTCCGTTCGAAACGACATCGTCTAGAAATGCGTAAGAACTATAAGTTCTTTACTTGCCCCGATTGCAAAACAACGCTACGCGTTCCGAGGGGCAAGGGACGAATCAATCTTACCTGTCCGAGGTGTCACGCGAAGTTTAAAGGCAGGAGTTAACAAGATACCAGCCATATCTACCGAAATTAACTGCATACCAGCATTTCCTTTGCAAAGCAACAACTAAAAAATAGAGCACTCGATCCACCGAGTGTTCTTTATGTGTAAGAATTAATAATACCCACACGATAATTCTGATGTGACCGGGAAAACAGAACTGCCAAATCTATAATTTTATGCAGATTCGTCGTATACATTATTGTTTCTGAGACTAAACTACCGTCTTCTTTTCCTTTAGAATGGAAGCATATTGCAGGCAGTAAAGAACAAGAGATAGCAGCATTGCTGCCGCACAAAGAATAATCATCCCATTTGAATATCTATTGGGCATATTTCCCCATATAATATGCGCCGCTAAGGTAGAGTAAATGCAACCATTGGCAACCTTCCCATGCCATCTGGCATTATAAGTTTTGTTCGTTCTTTTCAGGACTACTAAACCGAAAACGACCATCACGCTTTCCTTTGCTAACAGCAGCATGCAAAGAGCGGTCATCCACGGTGTTGATTCCGCTATGGCTATAAGAACGCATCCTTGTGTGAGTTTGTCTGCAACAGGATCCAATACGATTCCGAGGTCACTGGTCATATGAAACTTTCGCGCAATCAAACCGTCCAAAACATCCGTAACACCAGAAAGTAACAAATAGATGAATGCTAACTGATATTGGATATTAATATAGTATACGATTGCTGGTATCATCGCGATTCGCAACACAGATAAGGCGTTCGGAATTGTTACAATTTTTTTATCGCGAATAATCGACTTTAGCATATATCACCACATTTTTTCATGATTGATTTCTCTTTATATTACGTTTGGACGTCCATTTTTGTGAATTTGGTTCAAATGTTTTTGCCTTGTCCGTTTTACAAAAATTTAGACTTCAAGATACATACTTCAAATTTGCGCATAATGTTGCACGAAGTATCATTAAATCGCTCAGATAATCAAGTCAATCGTATACGCCCAGGCAAAGAGGCTCTGCTGAACGCGCTCTACAGAGCCCCTTTCCACTTTTCACTGGAAAAATTCATGCCTCAAGTATTTAACAAAATGCGTTTCTCGAGACGTTCACCGCTTCATATGATGGCAAACATGCCCCTGCCTCCATAGATCATCCGCTACGGCAGCCCAACACTCGGCGGCATGCTCACATTTTGCCGTCAAATCATGTACGTCTTCCGGGCTCTCCATGTCGGTCGAAGCGGCTCCGGACACATCCACCATATACGCCAAACTCTCAGGATTGTCCAGAAGCGGACACGGCCTCAAGTGATTTTCATTAAACGGCTGTCCGTTACGATATTGCATGAACAAGGGCGATTGATATGCTTCCAGCAAAGTCTTCGTTTCAATGTTCGCGTCGGAATAATGGATAAATGCGCAAGGTTCGATATCCCCGTTTGCATTGATATGGATATACGCGCGACCTCCAGCGATGCATCCGCCGACGAATTCACCGTCGTTCCAGAAATCCATGGTGAAAATCGGTTTCGATTTACGGTACTCTCGAATCTTATGATACATATACTCGCGTTGTTCCGGCGTAACCATCAAATCAGGAACCGCGTTTCTGCCTACAGGCATGTAGGTAAACAACCACATGAATTTTGCACCAAGCGATATCATTTCATCAATATACGCTTCGCTGCCTATTATTTCCGTATTTTCCCGCGTATAGCAACAGGATATACCAAACGGCAGTTTCTTTCTTTTGAGAATCTCCATGGCTTTCACGACCGCCCGATACGTTCCAGTTCCTCTACGGGCATCGGTCGCATCTTCAAAACCTTCCACGCTGATCGCCGGCACAAAATTTTGCACACGCAGCATTTGGTCGGCAAAGTCTTCATCAATCAGAGTTCCGTTGGTGAAAGAGAGAAAAGCGCAGTCCGGATGCTTCGCACATAAAAGCAGCACATCCTGTTTTCGTACTAAAGGTTCGCCACCGGAAAAGATATAGAAATAAGTTCCCATCTCCTTCCCTTGGCGGACAATATCATCCATTTGAGAAAGCGTCATGTTCATTCGGTTACCGTAATCGGCTGCCCAGCATCCAATACAATGCAAATTACATGCCGATGTCGGATCCATCAGAATCGCCCACGGAACATTACAGTTCTCTTTTGCTGAAAGCTTGATCTGTCGTGGAGAGCCAATCAGGCTGGCATTAATCACGAAATTTTCAAACAGTCTGCGTCGAACCCCATCGTCAACATCCGTCCAAAGACTCAATATCAGCCGACGCCAGTTGTTATCCCCATCTAAAAATGCGTCTTTTA